>MDSY01043369.1_pt1 | contig 13398 bp, 10 predicted proteins | sample 811131 | NCBI WGS metagenome assembly MDSY01 (sample SAMN05326643, study PRJNA326480) | marine metagenome | isolation source: seawater | place: Atlantic Ocean: South West | collected 2010
CGCTCAGGTGTTCGATGAATCCGCAGCGGATGATTTCGAGATGGAATTAGCCAGAGCAACCCCCGAAGAAAAGGAAAACTGCTTGGCCCGTGTGACTGATCGACAGACTTCTGACGCAGACGCTACCGAGGCTGCGCTCAAGCAGTTGCAGGAAGTTGCACGGCTTGGTGGCAACGTGTTTGAAGAGTTGATGGAGACCGTCAAGGTTGCAAGTTTGGGTCAAATCACCGATGCGCTGTTCAACGTTGGTGGGCAATACCGGCGCAACATGTGAGCGGATTTTTTCAATCAGATACAGATGGGTTTTCGATCAAGTTAGCAGCTTGAAAATCCGCATAGAGTTCGCTCGTAAGTACTCTCTCGGCTAATCCATGCTTGGAAATATCAGAATGTACTGAACTTCCATGGCTTTTTTCGAAGAACCTTTTCAAATCTTTGCCATGCATGACATATGAATCATCAGGTGCTTGATTCTGCAGATGTTGCAAGAGTGTCCCCGTATAGAATCCTGAGCCGAGGAGGAACAGATCAAGTATGTCATTAAGAAATTGGTTTGTATTCAAATTATCCTCTTTGTTCTTTAGATATATTTGATCAATTCCGTATTCATTTTCTTTGAATCCGAGGCTTTTATCTTTCCATTCATTCCATGCTCTGATTCTCCCTAAGATCAAAGCACACTGTATCGCATAGTTGAATTCACTTGAACGTCGGTGACTTGCAAATGATTGGCCAATATATCCTGAATTCCCGAAGTAAAACTCGAATGATTCCAGGGAATGGGCTGGGTACTTGTAAAGTCGGTTATATCGAAGGTATGCCGGGATCTCTTCATGCACCCAATCGTAATCTAGATCTATTAATGAAAAGGTATCTTGGTAGTGACCATTTGCATTTTGATTTGAAGCCTCAGAAGCAATATGAATTAGGTTGTCCTTCCCATCACAGATTACGACTTTTATTTCTTCTTTTGAATGTAGAATCCTTTTTACAAACTCTTTGTCATCCCAGCCCTCAACCAAAATTTGTGATTCTTTTTTCGCCCTGTACAGAATTCGATTCCTTATCGAGCGACTCGAGGCATCAAATATTTGATCATTCGCCATCGTGCTCATTCTCCGAAACAAAGGGCACCGATCGGTCACCAAAATTCATGATCAAATCAGGGGAATGCGATGAGAAAATGACTTGTCGTTTTGTCGAATCTGCTAACTGCGTAGCAATATCCTTCAATGCGTATTCCCAATCTATATGCAGGGAAATTTCAGGCTCATCAATAAAAATGGGCCCTGAACAATCGGTATTACCGAGTGCCATAATGAGGTTGAATAGATTCCTCATGCCGCTAGACAGTTCTTCCATCTTGATGTTGGGTTTAGACAGGCTTGATAGTGATTTTGCACTTGAACCGTACCATAACCGGTTGGGGTTCATTTCACCGCCTTTACAATGAATATCGAGGTATTTTTTGAGAATCTTATTCATCAGGGCGAAACGATTTCTCACGACCGCTTGTTCAAGTGATTGAAACCAAATTTGTTCCAATCCGTTTTTGATCAGGGTTCGAACTTCAACCTTGGCAGCTGCCTCAGAAAAGGCACCTTCGCCGTGGTTTTTTGAATAAACCTCGGCGTACTTTTTGAGTAACCAATCGAGCGAATGGACTTTCGGACCTTTGATTTTAGAGGTGAATTTGCCATCTGGGAATTCACCAAACAGAAAACTTCCGATTGAATCTCCAAACAGCTTTGTATCTTGGGAGTAGCCTGGGAGGATAGATAAGATCTCCACCAAGGAGTCATACATGTTTTCCAGCTTGTGAGGAGCATTAACAGAGCTCAGAAGCCGGATAGTACCTTCTAATGCATCCCCTGGGGGCATCAGGATGAAGTGAGGATGCGAATATGTCGCAGGACGTTCGGGGGCATCAAACCGCAAAAACTGACCTCCTTCCTTAGGAGGCATCACTGATTTAACTGGGGTATAGTTCGAGGGCCAGATATACTGGCTTTGAAGAGAAGCGGTTAGGTCTTTCAAGGTGTGAGGGTAGCACCTGTCAACACCAAACTCAAGCGTACAATTCACGTCACCTTCAAGCGCATTGTTCCATTCTTCAAAATGGTCAGGATCAAGTAAAGAGGGGAGGTTCAATTTTCCCCCACCTGTACCCCGATACTTTGGCTGTTCACAGAAGGCGAGGAAAAAATCACATGGGATTCCTGAATACATGTCATAAACCATGTGTCTGGTAAACGCACATTGGGATTCTATTTTGTTGAGTGGTTGGGAGGTGATGTCAGGGAAAAAATCCGTGAGGTCGTCAGATTCTACAACATAGGGCAGAAGAGCCATTTCTCCAGATCCACTGTAGATCTCTTCATTAAAATCTTCAGATAGCTCCGCAAACCGTGGTTCATTTGGCAGTCCAGTTGTGAAGTTCATAACAGTTCGGCACAACACAAGAATGCCTTCTCTGGGATGAATGAGGATGGGGATTTGGTAATTTATCGTGTGAATCTCTGCGTCATCGTCATCTTTGAATTGAAACACAGGAGCATCCCCCTCATCAGCGAGACCGACTGCCATCGCATTTCCGAATGATTCTATCTTGAGGTCCAGTGCGTAGAAAGCCCCCTCAAAATTTTGAATGATTTTTTTGCCACCCCTGAAGATTCCATTTAAATCCAAATCTGGGGGGGAAAGGGGGTTTAGTTTAATTTTGAATTTTGAATCCATGGACATTTGGCCAATTTCATCTTCACCTAGCCAATATAGATCTGGCGTCTCGCATACCCCTTCGACATGTATACAAGTTTTTGAAAGCCATGGCACTGAAAGTTCATCAAAATCAAATTTTTTGGAAGTTGTCCGGGTCCCTTTTCTCTGAGACATGCCATGCTTCACCGCGTTAATCAGGTAATTCCCATCCAAGGAAGTGAATTTGATTCGATTTGGGTCATGGCGATCCCTGAATTTTTCAGGGATTTCACCTCTTCTCCAATCTAAGATATCTTCCACTGATGGTTTACTGTTGCTACGTTGTTGTGCTTGTTCTAAAACAGGATTCAATAGTGAAATTAATCCATCTGCCATCTTCATCAGAGTTGTTTTACCTGACCCGTTTGCGCCATAGAGTACCGTGACGAGGTTTTCTGGTTCGAAATTAAACAGCTTAGAAGAGAACGGAATATTCCTCACCCGTGGATCGACTTGTGATCTTGAAGAAAGCGTTCTAATGAAAAGGGCTTTTCGAGCCTCCTCAATGGACAAGAGTTCCAAATGTTGACTCACCTTGCCTCCCCAAGCCTTTTCGACTGAAATCGAAGTGATATACGACGTCATATGTTAATTGTAATCGACAACAGTATTTGAACCCTTTATCGACAACCCTGGCCACTAATCTCGGGTTTTTCTCTAAATTTGACTTCAGCCTCTGATCATCATCTTCTCCCTCTAGAATTTGTGTCAGCGTACCTTCACATCGAGTTGGCATAGTCATTGTTCATATACCATAGTTAAATTCTCCAATTCATGCCAAAGGAAGGGTTCCTCTACTTCATCCGTGAGCGCGACCATCTCACCGACGAAATCGGACCATACGTCAAGATTGGATTGACTCGAGACGTTCGACCGGTTGCGGAGCGAATCAGCGACCATAAGACAGGAAACCCTCGTGATGAATACTCGGAATATGACCTGCATGTTCCGATGGTGGATCATTTGGAAAAATACCTCCACCACTATTTTGCCGACCAGAGGATCTCCGGTGAATGGTTTCTAATGTCCACTGACGAAGTGCTCAACGAGGCGGTACCGGTCGCAAAAAAAGTCGCTGCTGAACAAGCAATCACCAAACCAGGACTCTTGAACTTGGATCTCCTTAAGTCGAGCCAAAGCAATGGGAAAACCCGCAAAGCGACGCCTCATGAAACAGCTCTGCATGAGAAGTATATTGAGGCAGATAAGGCGATTAAAATTGCAAAAGCAGAGATGAAAGTCTTGGATTCATCACTGCGCAGTATGGTTGGAAACGCCAATGGTATTGAACGAGTGCTGATCCTTCAACAGAAAACTCAATCCGATGTTTTTGCTCAAGATGGATTCACATCAGAGTTGAGCGAAGAGCATCTGAAGCTCTGCCAATCAAGCTCCATGACAGGGAATGGTAACCCCTCAATCATAGGTAAAATCAGCCTCAGAACCTTCGACAAAGAACTCGATGAAAAGGTGAAATTAGCAGCCAAAAATCACCCAACCAAATTTCCTCTCTCAAACAAACAAAACGCACCACGAGCGATTGATGACAACATCAAAGCCACGCACATGGAATTCCTCCGCTCAAAGCGAGGGATTAAGACCCTTGAGTGGGAAATGAAGCAAATCGAAATCGAACTCGCAAATTTACTAGGAAATGATGAGGAAATCGAAGAAATCATCAGTTGGCAGCGGAGCAAGCCTGTAGAAGAAACGAGTTTTTCCAAACCAGAAGCAAAAAAGCACTTTCCTGAACTCTTCGCAAAGCATTGTACGCCACGCCCGGATCACATCGCTGTCAAAATTGCTGAAGGGCACCCCTACTCGCACCAATAAAACATCAGTACCAATTAGAATGGATTTATTGAGGGTAATCAAGGGAAGATCTCAAAGCCATCATATGGATGCCCAACATGATGCAGGCAAAGGATTTACACGACTCAGGTGGAGCAAAGGTTGCTCATATGCGCATTGGTTCTTTCAGAGAGATCCGCAATGACGATCATGAATTACCTACTGGTGAAAAAATCCGACTGTTCATCACAGACCCACCTTACAACCTAAACTTCGATTATGGAGAAGATGTTGATGATAACCTTCCACCCGATGAGTATCATCAGCTTATGATTGGAACCTTCAAGAAATGCTTTGAGGTGTCCGACATCAACGCAAGTCTGTTCATTATTCACTATCCTGAGGCAATTGCAAAACTGTACACGGATCTGATCGATATTGGTTGGGAAGTTCGGCAATGGATCTCATGGGTCTATCCCTCAAATACAGGCCACTCTGAAAACAAGTGGTCAAGATCTCATCGCACAATTTTGTGGTTGAAAAAAGGAAACCCTCCCTTTCATTCGAGAGCAGTGACACAAAACTTCAAGAATCCATCAGTCAAGGTGATCAAGGATAAAAAAGAACAGGGAGTTCTTGGAGTCTCATTGTATGATTGGTGGGAGATTCCACAGGTGAAGAATATTAATTCCGAACATGCAGGATACAGCAATCAAATTCCTGAAGAGTTGATCCGCAGAATCATCTTGTGTGCCTCAGATCCATTGGACTGGGTTGCTGACCCGTTTTCAGGAACGTATTCAACAATGAAAACAGCTCTCAAACTCGGCCGGCGCGGATGGGGTTGTGACCTCAATTCGGCCACGATTGATTTTTGGCCGGAAAATGATGCCTGGCAACCACGAACAGAGGATCCGATTCTCCCGAATGTCGATGCGAGTAAACTTGATCCGATACTTGAGATTATCACGCTAGAACATTACCAAAGAGCGGTGTATCGAATGATTGGTGACGCGACTGCAGAGGACCTGAAAAAATACATAGGCCCAAAAAACGGGCCTAGGGTTTTTGATGCATTGAAATAATATATTTAGATCTACAAACAATCATATGCTTTACCCGCTATTCGCAATTCATGGCGAAGATGACTGTAAAAGGAAATAATCTTTCCGATATACTTCGACGTACCATTACAATCCCACCATATCAGCGGGATGCATCCTGGCCTGTAAAGAAAGTGATGAAACTCTGGGAATCAATCTCTGAATTTGTCAGCACTTCCGATTCACACAAACATGACCATGTTTTCTATTTGGGAAATATAGTAACGCACTCCAAATTGAATTTGGTTGATGGGCAGCAAAGAATGAACTCCGTCACAATTATTGCTTGCGCTTTACGGGATGTACTCATCCACTTAGGCAAGATCGACGATGCTTACAAGATTCATCAAACTCTAGTGAAGAAAGATGGCACTTCAATGTACAAGTTAAATAAAAAGAACAAAGAATCATTCAAAGCAATGGAACTTGTAAGAGAGCCTGGGATTCAAGGGGAGCTAGGTTTGGACATAAAATCGCTTACTGACCACGGAACTACTGGAAAAAAGCGTAACGTGACAATATTGGTAAAAGGGAAAGCAAAATGGCACATTAATTTAGAAGAAAAATTGTACACCGAAAACGGGCATCAAGTCACGGTAAAACAAATAATATACGAAGGTCAACATATTAGTCAGTTCAGCGGGACAATTTCTAAAGACGATTCCCTTGCTGATTATATTGGATTAAAACTCATGTTCGGAGGCTGTCAAGAACCATTGACCGGGCATCAAACGTGTGAGGCATATTCAACGCTATGCGGACTCTTTTTGCACCAATTTACTGACATCGATTGTAAATCAGATTGGAGTAGAGATAAATCCCTAGCGGCAAATACTTCATTTCAAGCCAAATTCAATATGCCGTATGATTGGCCAACTCCAACCAGTATATCTTCCGGCGATGTGATCACTGTGGCAAAGGAAGATGGCACCACATATCCAATTACGCAGGAGAGGGAAGGGCGCAAGAATTCCCAAAAATTCAATGTGTATACGACTGAACCCCACAGCAGAATATTACCTGCTGGTAAAATCACAATAACTAAATCAGACCTCTACACCAAAAACGATACAAGACTGCAAGCCACCGATACGTTGATTAAAAGATATATCAAAGTAATAACAAATATTTATTTCGGCGTGACTAATTTCGGAGATTACACCGATGCTTTGGAACACTTCACACTGGCTAACGACGGTTCTAGAATGGAACCACTGTATAATTATGATTTATTTCACGCAATGACACATAAATACATTGCACAATTGAACGATGGGGGGAATAATGCTGAAGCAAAGGAAATCGAGGATTTGTGGAATGATAAGATTAGTACGACAATTCTTCCAAGGAATATGAATCGTCATGAATCGTTGAAAAATTCTAATGCATTCTTCGGACGGTATTCATTGAGTAAGAATCTCCGAAATGATAAAGGAAGACGGTTCCAATGGGAAAAATTGACGACCACTGACATATTTTCAAAGTTAGAAGAGGAGATTAAAGGCAATGCAACATGTTTTTCTGGAGCAATGGCACAGATAGGGCTTGTCAAGTTCTATGAGGAATTGAGAGATTATGCTTGGTATCACGAAGTGGTAACCGATCCAGTGAGAACAGTGCTGATTAAACCCGGTGGAGTTGACGATGAGTTCCTATCCTTCGAAGCGCGAGCACTGATTGTTACCCTTCTAAAGTTGAACAAAGAAATTTTTGCACCACTTCTGATGAGTATTTTTCATGAACTACGAAATGAGAATGTAACTGATCGAAGTACAACTACAATTTCCTGTTTGAAGGTAATCCTCCACTACATCGCAAGATATTGGGTGGTTTCAGGAATCCAATCTGAACAAATCGCTACTCGTATGAAAATAGTTCCAAGTAGTTTGCATGGTATGTTCGAAAATGATAGCTATGGTTGGTCGAGTCAAATCCAAAATGTAGCGAATCCAACCGCAGACCTGCCCGGCTTGGTGGAGAAACCATTTGCCAAATGGGTGACTGAGCAAGTTGGGAAAACATCCCCTGATTGGCCGCTAAATAATGATGATGGCAATATAGATGTGAGCAAGTATGGAACGGAAGGCGCATTCTTACTGCACCTCTACCAGTATACAAATACTGCTGGTAACAAATACAAGGATCGATTCTTGAAACCCAAAAAACTAGACGCTAAAGGAAAGTATGAACAAGCTGCTGACCACCCAGAGGTCGAGCATGTTTTACCGAAGGATGAGGCTATGGCGAAGGGAAAAAACAATTTAAGTGCAAATGCATGGCCAACCCTGAAGAATAAATGGGAAGAAAACTGGCAAAAGTTAGGCAATCTATGCCTTCTTGAATATAATATCAATAGAGGTTTTTCGAGAAAAGGATGGCAAAATGTCAAATTTGCACCACTAAACTCAAATCCTAAATCCCTAAAGGATTCAGATTTTTACGGGGAACAGTTCAAGCCAGACCCAGGGTCCACATGGACACCGGATAAAATCAAAGCACGTTCAAAAGCCATAATGGCCGCTATTTGTGCCGAATTTAAAGCTTGAAATCATTAATCGTGAGCCAGAAGATCAACATATTCGAGAAGGAAATCAGATAAATCCGTTGGGTTTGGAATTTCTTCTCTAAGGATTTCAAACCCTCCAGCCGCATAATCATCCACCAATCTTAAACCAACACCTGAGAGTTTATGCTTCCGATCTTGATCGAAGAAATTCTTCATTGCCGTGATCATTTCTTCTTCATTTTCAGTGTCCACTGCGAGTTCTTGGCAGTGCGTAAAAAATGCAAAAGCCCGGATTGAGTGCTGATGTTCGGCCAGTGGAGGAGCAAAATTATCGGTGACCCATGACGATTTCCCAACATCGCCTTTACGACCACGAATAAGGCCTAGTTGCGCACACAGCCAATATTTTTGTAACATAACCTGAAATTTTCCAGAGGTTGAAGCACTTTCGAGACGTGAAAAATAAGTTCTTGGTTCCTCGCCGAACATAAACTGAATTGGGCCTTGTTTTTCAGACATAATCACACTTCCTTTGACATGTAATTGAAAAAGACATCTTTCTCATATTTCACAATCATCTTTCCAGTCTGGGGCTGTGCCAGATGAAGGTCTTCATCTTCTCGCATCACGGAAATAAAGTGGACGAGCGAATTTAGATTTTTGTACCCAATGCCATTTGGTCCTTGTAGGATCATTTCTCTTTCTCCAGGCGTTAGGATCAAAATAGCTTGATCAAAGAAGGGCCAAACCTCTTCAGTCCAAGCTTCAGAGGTTGCGTTGTCCATTCCAGTTACCGGGCTATCTGCAACGAGGACTGGTGTGATTGAACCTAATGAAGCGAGGGAGCTGATGAAACAATATGCACCAGAGAGAATTGCACCCATGTTGGCTCCATCTTGTTGCATTCCGTTTTCATCAATAAATGCTAACCTCTCACCTGTTAAACTGAGGTTAATACCTCCGCCTGTTCCCGGAATTTGGGCCAACAGATTATTTGTTCCTTCGGCAAGGGTTCGACGAAGATTAACCATAAGGCTCTCGATGGCCTCTGATAGGATATCATTTGCGACATCCACACCACGTGATAATTCTTGTAATGGACCAATATCTGCAAGTTTGGATTTAAGACTCTTTTGGATTCTTCTCAAAGTTACTAAATTGACGCAATTTTTAGCCCTACTCCACTGGATTACTACTTCTCCATTGTCGCGAATAGCACCATTACCATAACCCTTGGTGGAAATAAGAAGTGGGTCTGATTCGTTGATTTCATCAAGTTTACTTTCCAAACCACGCTGTTCAGCGACCAGGGTTTCCACTTGAGATTCAAGCGATTTTAATTTTTCTTGAATTTGCGGATCAAAGGTACGTTTGATTCTAACAATCTCTTGTTCTGTTTCTCTGATTGACAAGTGAATTTTATCAACTTCTTCTGTTTGGGCTTCTAAATCAACGAGGCGATTCGTATTATCTCCTACATGATTCTGCATTGCTTTAACGACGGTCATAACCTCATCTGCAAGGTATCTCTCAATTCGTGAATCAATTGAATCACGCATAGCATCGGTGAAATCATTCCCGCAAACACAAGCGTCTTGTTTCTTCAAGTCGATAAAAAATTGCCTACCTACGCCCTCTGGCACCTTTGCTTGCGCAAGATTATTGTGAAATTCTTCAACTTTCTTCCAAGTTGGATTTCCTAGATTCTCAGGATTGCCCAAGGCCGAAAGAAGTTCTTTAGTTGTTGCTTTAAGTTGGCCCTTCAAACTTCCAAGTTTCTTATTTTCCGTATCTAATATTTCTTGAGCCTCATCATTATCCGCTATTTTATGGATCTCTCTCTGGATTTTCAGGACATCCCTTGATAACTTATTGTATCGGGCTTGCGTAGTGGCTTTGACCTTTGTTGTGTCAACAATATGCTTGTCAATTTTCTCTTTCGCACTGTAATACTTAGCGTAGGCGTCTTCTGGGTCGCTTAAAGCATATTCTTTGAACAAATTTGTTCGGTGATTATCGAGGTGGCCGCCTTCTTTGCACAAATCCTCAACGAAAATCAAACTTGTCAACTCCATAATTGCGGATTCCACTTGGTTTCGATCTTGGTCTCCTGCCAAAACATCTGCAGTTTCACCATTGAAGATAAACAATTCAGTAAAACTAGGACGTTCATAAAATCTGTTACGGAATGCCGCGGGAAGGGCCCAGTGTTGTTTTTGGCCCCCAATTTCAGCACTGTATGTCACAAACCCGCAGTCTTCATCCTTGTGATCGAACCACATGGTTAATCTCCAAGGGCGCATGATGTTCTTACTATCCAGTATACTCAATTCAAGAACGATTTCTGATTTGGTGATATCTCCCCCGAAAGTTCGCTTATATTGAGGCCAATTTGTTCCTTTCTTTGGAGGAATACTCCCTGTGAACATCCATCTCAACATGGTAAGAATTGTGGTTTTCCCATATGCATTCCTCATCAATAAAGGGTTGATACCCTCGACGAATTTAAGTGAAATGTCTTCGAATTCTCGAACATTTGAGAGGCTGAGAGCATCGATGTGATATTTCAGATTTTCAGTAATTGTTACCACCTCTGATTTATTTTTTGCCCAGCTTTTGTAATTGAAGTGTCAATTTTGATGCCTTTGGAGAACGGCCTGTATCGATTGCGTCTTTTGCGAGTTGCAATAAAAGATTGATTTTCTCCACGGATAGATTTCGGCCCTTTAATGAGGCACTTTTCTTTATTTCTTCCAGAAGTTGGCCACGCACGTCACTCATCTTATGCCCTCCTTGTCGTCTGTAATTTTGTCAGCCAATTATACCTTTCCCAATCGGCAGTAATTGGCGAATCATCATCTAATTCTTCTAAATTAACGAAATCCAGTACCTTCGCTCTTTTCTGAGGATTGGCGGGATCGATTCTCAAAGCGCGACCAATGCGTTGGATTGTCTCCAATCTTTGACGATCAGATGAGAATAAAATGATATTTTCAATCGATCTTATATCTACGCCTTCTGAAATCATGTGGCATGTAATTAGGCAATCAAGAGTGGTATTCGATCTGTATAGCTCGAGAACCTCAGGGTCATCTTTGTTAAAAAATTCATGAAACGCAACATCGTATTTTTGAAGGATACGACCAACTTCTCTGCCGAATTCCATATCTGCTACAAACATTAGACTTCTTGTGAAAAGATCACTTCTTTCCGAAGGAGTTAATTTCTGGACAAATTCATCGAAGATCACTAACTTTTGGGGAGATCTTTTGAACACACGGGCTGCGTGAATTGCATCATCGCCTGGCTTAGCTTGGCCGTCCGCTATTTTCTTTTTCCATAATCGCCGAACTCGTTGGCGTTCCTCATATTCTTCTGGAGTTGGTGTGAATCTTAGCGGATTGTAATCAAATTCAACCAGAACCCCTCTTTGAATCGCATCCTTGAGGCCAACATGAAAAACAGCATTCTTTGAACGGCAATATTCTAACCGAGCAACCCGTTTTTCTTCCAAATCCAGATCCGCCCAATTTTCAATTTCTGAAAATTTAGGTATAACTCTAGTGAAGTTTGAGACGACAAAGGCATTTCTCGAGTCGTCAAAATCATTCAAAGGCGTTGCGCTCAGGCCCAAACGATAGCCGAACATGTCAAAAATAGAGATTGTGGAATGCGTCCCATTAGCATCAATAACCTCGACTGCTGATTTTTTTTGGAGCTCCTCTGCACCGATATTATGTAACTCATCAACGATGAGCAATGTCCTGGAGCCGTTGAACGTAGACCTAGAGAAGCTCCATCCCACATCCGTCAAGAATCCATATGTTGTTGAGAGCAATAGGCCAGTATTTTTCTTCATAGCTCTTCGGAATCGAGGTGACTCTTTTTCTCCCGATATGTGATTGAATTGAATATTTTTCCAATCGCCTGAGGCTGAACCGTCTGGAAGAGGTTTATCGAATTCCGCAGACCATTGCCTTAGCAATCGATCACTGGCACAAAGAATCACATGATCGATGAGGTCTTCAGAAAAGAGACGTTTGATGGTTTTAATCGCCGTGATGGTCTTACCTGTACCGGTTGCCATCCAGTAAATCCCAATTCCTTTTGCTTCACTTACAAACCATTCAATTGCGTCCTCTTGGTATGAAAACTTAGAGTCCTGTTGGAGTTGAATCGACGTGCCAGGCTTTGACACATGGTTGTTGTTTGTGTTTTCTGAGTTTTTTTCAGGCAGTGAGGGGTTCACAGATTCGGCTTCTGCGAATTCCTCTCTGAAATCGCCTCCAGATTGTCTTGCCCTTTTTACGATGATTTTGCTTATCCCATCTGGTAAATCATAAATCTTAGCTTTTTTCTTACCATTCCAGAGATCCTCAAAATGTTGAAGTTTCAAACTAGCACGCTTCGAATCTCCCCACGAGGTGAAGACATCGATTGATTCATATGTATCGACATATGAATGTTTAGATTCGTTTTGCGAACCTGAAAAGGACACGTAATCGTCATTTTCATCCAAAACTACACCAAGTTTCTCATGATACAATCCTCCGCTAATCGTAGTGGCTATTTTTACATCCAAGCGGTTTGTTGCAATCATTTCAGCAAGGAGCTTGGCCCCTGGCTTGAGTGGAATTTGAAAATCCTTATCGAGAAGTTCGGCAAGCTTTTCATCAATTACAGTTCTGAGTTCCATGCCCGAAGCAATGGCTGACTTATCCTGTTCGGAGAGATGAACCGAAGTTATCAAGCGCATGTAACCGTCATTTTCGAAAAATCGGAGCATCGCATCCCCGATTGCAGAAAAGGAGCTCGAAGAGAAATATCCCGCTGCACGGTAATATGTGTTGCCAACAGATAGCGCTGGACGATAGAATTCCGCTACAGGCTCAGATTCACCAGTGCGATATTCCAACTCCCACTCGCGATCGCTCAGCACTTTGATTCCTCAAGAACACAGTATTTGAATCATTTTGTCTCAGAGATGAAGTTATTTACTGTAGCCATTTGCTATGTAATATGGTAGATTTGGCATCACTCTACCGTGACACAGGAGATATCCCGTGGATCTTGGGGCTGTCTGGCGGGAAAGACAGCACCGCACTCACCATGCACTTACTCGAAACGATGGAGCAATTACCCCCTCCAATTCGCAATCAAAAGCGAGTCTACATCACATGCGTGAACACTCTTGTCGAGGCCCCTCCAGTCATCGACCACGTTCACAAGTTCATCGAGCGA
>MDSY01055649.1_pt1 | contig 13393 bp, 8 predicted proteins | sample 811131 | NCBI WGS metagenome assembly MDSY01 (sample SAMN05326643, study PRJNA326480) | marine metagenome | isolation source: seawater | place: Atlantic Ocean: South West | collected 2010
GTTCAATAAGAAAGAGTGCTGCTTAGCATTACTCGCCTCGGGCGCTAGAAAAGAGTTAGTCAATAGGGATAACGAAACTGCAATAGATTTAGCTCCAGTTTCGCTCGGGAACATCATTAGGCAATATAAATAGCAAAACGAAATAGAATCTCTAGTTTACTACGTACAACGCGCAAATCTAATAATACAACAATCTTCCTTCTTCTTCTTCTCCTTCTTCTTTAAGCGAGTCCTAATAACTTTAAAGTCGCCGCTGAGTTTTTTTCCATGCCGGAACCGCTGGCGATAGCATTCACATATTCTGTTTCGAAAGCTTCTTTAACGATATTAACGAGTTCGTCGCCGTCGGAAAGGACGAGCGCGAGTCTGTGATTGTTCACCGGATGCATCTTCGTCTTTATTCTTTTCTTTCTTTTTGTAGCCGCATCCTCTGCTTGTTTTTCTGAAGCATAAACTACAATCGAAGCTTGATCGACGTCGTGTGTCCAACTTCCGGTGTGAATAGTGATATCTGCTTCGCTCTTCAGCGCTCCTTGAAGTAAGAGCGTCTTATATTGTCGCATCCAATTTGCACTCCTCGATGGTCGAATACTCGCGGCGAATAAATCTACTTGCGGGCAAAACGCTAAAACTCTCGTCGCGTGCTCGGCGAACGCTAAAGATGCAGTCGCGCCCATCGAGTCGCCGAGATATAAAACTTTCGAATATTTCGAGCATATATCTTCTAATCGTTTGCTCCGTTTACTCACTTCGTCTTCAACGTTTCCAGTCATTTTGTTCCCCGCGTACCAACTTCTTTCCACGTCGCAGACGTACAAGACGTCGTAGCTCTTTCCTTCGCTTTCCCCAACTCTTTTCCGCAATTTCTTCAACAAACCGCCCCAGTTAGGCACTCCTGGCGCGCTACCAAATGATACGATCAAGACAGGGGCTCTTTTGGAATCATCTAAAGCTGATCTATTACCATCCCATTTCACGAGTTTAAAATACCCCGCGTTATCGCTTCGATTCGGAACTTCCGCGACGGTAATTGCGCTCATATTTTCGAAACCACCGCCTATTTTTCGAGCTTGCTCTGTATCTATTCCTAAAGTCTTCAGCATTCTCGCATCTTTCATGTTTTGAATAAACGCTTCGAGTTCACTTTTATCTAAATTTTCGTTGTTTTCAATCCACAACTGTCGCAAAGATTGGGATTTTTGAAGTTCTTTCGGTAGGGAACGCAAATCGTTCGAGTACAACCACACGGACGTGAGAACTGGTAAATTCCTCAACTCTTCCGGCACTTGTTGAATTCTGTTCTCCGCAAGGTTCAAACTTCGTAATCGCTTCAAATTACCCAACGACCCAGGAATGCTTTTCAACCTGTTTCCTTGTAAACTGAAAGTCTCCAACGCTTTCAAAAACTGAAAATCGTTCCCGTTGGCGGATAGATCTTCGATGCAATTGCCGTGCAAATCGATATCGGAAAGATTAAACATCTTTCCTAGGTTTGGTAATTCAAGCAGTTGATTTCCAGGTACGCTCAGTTCTTCCAAAGCGACGAGTTGGGAAAGATTTTCCGGTAACTTTCGTATCCGGTTCCCGGCGACGGAGAGGTTTCGCAAAGATTGGCAACTGCATATGGACTCCGGTAAGCTCTTCAATAAGTTTCCGTGCGCCCATAATCCTTGCAATCTCTTCAATTTTCCTACGGATTCCGGCAGCTTCGTCAATCTATTCCCGGCTAATCCTAATCGTTCGAGCAGTTGCAAATCCCCTATTTCATCCGGTATGTGGTATATCCTATTGTTTGATATTTGTAAGTCCGTCAAAGGCGCGTCGTCGTTCGTAACGTCGAATATTTCCATCGGAAATTCCGTCAAGTCCAATCCCGTCAAGTCTAACCGCCCAGTCGAACGAGATTTCTTGATTCGTCTGGAAACCAGTTCGTCCAACTGTTCGTTTTCCTCTGTGTCCGCATCGTCTAAAATGCTCACTCGTTGCACAAAGGAATTTGACTTTTCTCGTCGTCCTTTTCGTCGTTCGTAGGCGACGCGAGGATGCCGTTTGTTCTCCGTCATCGTACGCGTCGTCGTCTTCATCGACGACATCGTTGTTGTTCGCATTCTCTGGCTACTATTACTACTGCCTCTCATCATCATCGCGTATATAGATAGTGGTTTGTGATGGATATAAAACCTGAAATTCTCTCTTTGGTCCCACACAGTTCCTCCTCCTCTCAAAGGCAGGCGAAAAAAGAAGTCATGCATCTGAAAAATTCGAAAACTCTTCAATTGAATTAAATGTCATCTTCGGCTGCTCTTCGAAAAGACTCTGGTCGAACGGCGACGACGACGACGACGACCGCAGGAGGACAAGGAGGACAAAAGACAAAGTCATCATCTTCGGCTCCCTCGTCGCAGGAGGTGTCCACGCCTTTGGAGTTGAACAAGTTTCTCTCCTCTTCTTCTTCTTCGTATTATTTGCCCGAGTCGATTCAAGCCGTGGAGAGATGTTTGAAAGAAAACCGAGAGAATTTGAGAGAGTTTTTCTCGACGTGTTATCAGACGCTTCTGTGGCAGATATTCAACTTTGACGAGAGCGGGAGCGGATGGTTACAAAGCGTGTACAACATGCGATTGCAAGCGTTGAATTATTCCGCGACGAGCAGTGCGTCCGGGACAACACCGGGAGGAACTGCGGGAACGAATAACGCATCTCATACATCTTCTTCCTCGACTTTGTTGAAGAAAAAGAGAGAAAACGAAGCAACGGTGCATCTTTTGTTGAAGTTTTTGAGTCCCGAGGGACCTTTGATGAAGGCGATATTCTCGGCAGATTCGAATAATTTGGTCCAATTCGCGTTTCCGTTGGAGCGCTTGCCGTCCAAGACGCAGAGAATGTTGCAAACGCAACAAGGGGCGATGGAATTAAATCGCAACCCGTTGTATAGGGGGAAAATAAAACAGGATCAAAACGGACGGTTTCAAGTGCATTTGGGACTGTATCATTACTTTCTCTTTTGGAACGCGTATTTTGTCCAAAGAGTAGGAAACATAACGAGTAGGTCGGGAGGTTCGTCGTCCTTACACCGCTCGTCGTCGCTTTCATACCAACAACAATACATGCAGCAACACCAACACTCGCACAGACCGACACTCGCGCAAACGCACGACGTACTTACTCCTGCATCCTCTTTGAGAGGATGGCCAAACTCAACGTTATCATCGATAAAGAATTCTGCGCTGCATCACACGATAAGGTCTGGTGGTGGAAACGGTGCAAACGGGAGCGGCGGCAGTGGTGGTGGTCCAGCTGGTTTGAACGGTAGTGGAGGAGCATCGATGAAAAAGAACCACCATCCGTATCAAGACTTGCTCATTTCGCACCTCGAATATTTCTTCAAGCCTCGACAAACGGACGATGCAAACGAGAAACTAGGAAGTAATGTTGTCACGGAAGGTGAAATGATTGTAAACGTTCTCATTGAGTTTTGGTTGAGTGAAAGCGACATCTCTAGCGGGTCGAGGTATTTGTACAATCCTCCGGACGACAACTTAGTCAACGCCGTCACGCTTTTGGTTTCTTATTTGGGAGAAAAAGAATACAGTTCTCCTGCATTTTTGCGCACACGAGAGGGTTTGAAGCGTCCGTTGTATAGATTTTTACGCGAAGCTTTCATGTTGTGGCCGATTGAATCGACGAAATCGCTCGAACCGATCACGAATTTATGGGCCACTTACATCATGCCTTGGTGCAAAGAAAACGTTCCTTTCTCGCACAAGCCGCAGGATTCAAAGTACATGTCTCATCTTCTAGGGAACGTTCCGTTTTACCATTACTTGATGAAACACTTTCTAGAACTGTGTTGCAAGCTCGTACCGAGCGATCCTGAAGGCACGGCGCTCATTTTAACGCGAGTATTTGAAAATCTCGTGCAGTCTCCAGACTTGGTTCTCGTTCTCAAAGCTCTCGAGGAAGGCTTTAATAAATACATCGAGGATCCTTTGAAAGCGACTGCCAATCGCATCAACAATCAAGAAACGTTGACTCCGTACGATCACATGTTTCCAATCATTCAAAATCAGCTCGAATATTGGGATCCCCCGGCGTTAAAGCCGGAAAACGAGCTCGGCGGTTCTAGAACCCCCGCGGGAGCGCAACAACACACTCCTCTTAGAAATAGAAGTAGCCGATTAGGGGGTAACGCTGGATTATTCAATTCCCCGCTATCGAGGAAGAAGCTTGGCATGATGGGCACACCGGGAGGCAGAACGCCCATGAGAGGCCAACAAAATCAACACGACGAGTACCAACTGCAAAAATTGATCATGTTTGATTTAGGTCCCGAAGGTTTACCTCAAGTAACGATTGCTCTTTTGGTACGTCTCAGTCGCGACGTCCAGGAATCCTCCTCGGGTAGCATTCTCAGGAAGCTCGTGCCACAATTTCGCAAATCAGCCTTTGATGTGCTTCCCTTGGAAAAGTTGGACGACGTCTCGCTCCTCAAAAACTCCGCCTCGCAAGTTTCGGCATCGGCGAAGAACGTCGCGAAAAATGGCGGTGCTTCGTCGTTCGAATGGAATAAAAAATCGAATATCAAAAGCGCACGCGATTTATACGTTGGCGATTGGATGCAACGACCTATTGGTGAGACAGAGTTTGGTCCTCTGGTGAGAATACTCGTGTATCTTTCTCAATTTCTGAACACCATTTTACACTTTGACGGTACGCGAAATGAAACCGTGGACCAGGAAGATATTTTCGCGCTCGTCACCAAAACGTGGAACGAGTGTCCGAACAAGAAAGACTATTGGTGCGTAATTAAAACGGTCTGTTCAATTGCAAAAATCGGAGTTCTCGGTGTTATCGATCTCGCTCTCGGTCTTTTACGCCGAAGAGGTTTTCGAGTCAACTTGAGATTCATGGCAGAGTACTCCATGATGGTTCTGATGTTCATGGGGTATTACATTCTCAAGTTCTTGTTTCGAGTGCTATTCTTTTAAAACTGCCGTAATTGATCGTTACCAGTAATTCAATTGATAATATACATTCCTATTGCGCGCATACATTTCTAAATAATCTAATAATATTACTACAATTACGCTACAGTGTGCGGTATGTTTCTATCACGTGCTTTTCTTCACATCGTCCTTTTTCCAAAACTGCACTTTCTTCTTCAGTTTCTTCGCCCACTCCGGCAACTTTCGAGGTGGCGGAGGTGGAGGTGGGATCCAGCGATTTGCTACCTCGCGATGGAACACGTATATTAATTGTCGAAATCCAAGAGTAAAGAAGAAACTCAACACGACGGCAATCATAAGTAAAAGAATAGTTGCCGACCGCTCGGTGACAGTTCCAACGTCCCAGACGCGCTCGAACGCGGTTCCGGTGACCAAACCCTGCGCGGCACCTCCAAGCGATGCGGGATCAGCACCAACTGGAGGAAGCAAGACAGTTGCTAAGCTTGGCACGAGAAGGGCGAATAATCCAATAATTAATCCGACGACGCTCGATGCAATTGCAGATAAGTAAAAGAACGTCTTGAGAAGCAAAATTTTCCGACCGAGCATGAGTTCGGTGCTCCGTTTCAAATTCTCTCCGCCTTGTTTACCTTCAAATATTCGAACGGGAACGCAAAGAGCCAAGTCTAAACACCTCATTAACCCCAAATACGGAATAGGAATGGTAATCATACCGTTCCACGCGATCGAAAGCGTTCGGCGCAAGTCTATTATGAGAATCGATTTGTACAGCTCCAAACCTTGCTTTAAAACGCCGTACGCGTACTTTGGTTTAACTTTCGCGTATCTATCGTCGTCACTGTTATCATCTTCTTTTTCTATCGTTCCATCTTCTTCCTTATCACCAACGTACGCGTTTTTAAACGTTGCAATACGAACGAGAAACTGACACAGAAACTTCCACGCCTGCGTGGCGACGACGAACGTCGCCGCGATAACTTCCACCTCGTGCACCTGTATCAAAGCTAAGAGGAACGTCCCTCCGAGATTCAACGCTTGCGCGAAAAAGCCAGCGACGAAGACGAGCGTCACGGTCGGTAAAAAATCTCTCGAAGACATTCTCAAAACTTCCCCGATGATTGCTTTCGCCGTCAACTCTTTCATACCGTTTATTTGTTCTCCTTCTGCTGTTTTTAGGGGAATTCGTGGTTCCGCTAACGGATACACCTGTATTACCTCTGAAGAAGATATCTCTCCTCCCGTTTTAGAAACTTCCGCACCATCTTCGTCACCACCCGCAGTTGTTGTTGCTGCTGCTACTCCTGCCGCCCGAGCGATGATGATCATGCTGTTGGGGACATTCTTCGTCCCAAGCATCAAAGAAAAAAGCTTCTTCTTCCCCTCTCTTCTTCTGGAAAAAGATGATGATGATGTTGAAGATGATGATGATGACTTTTGATGATGATGAGAGCGACGATGATGATGATGATGACATTTTTCCATCATCGAAAAGGAAAAAGAGGATGATGAGGAAGAGGTCGAAATGTTGTTAGTCATCGTCATCATCATCTTCGTCGTGGCAGTGGTGGTGGTTTTGGTTATGGTGGTTATGGTGATTACTCTTTTTCCGGGAGCCTTTTTAATAACTGCCAGCTGGTGTTCAAAAATACGAAAAAAGGTGAGTCACTCATCACAAACACAAATCTCGATTTTAAGACCCCTCATTACTTTTTTCTTCTACGCGCAATAAGTCCTTCTCCAGAGAGAGAGAGAGAGAGATAAACACGCACACATCCGCGGATAAAGAGCGCTTTACGACGAGTTTCGTCTTTTTTTCTCCTCCGTCTTCTCCGTCTGAAGAATAACATCAGAAGAAGAATAAGAAATCATGAACGTTCATCACAGAACAACGATGAACGAGAACAACAACAACAACATCTTCTCCTCGCTCTTAGATAGAGGAGGAGGAGAGAATTTCATCAACAAGAGCAACAGAGCGCAACAAAACAGAGGCGCGTTAGGCAACATCACGAACAACATCAACAACAACAACAACAATAGCAGCAGGCACAAGAATAGTACAAGTAATTTTGCGACGACAACAACAAAGAAGACGAGCAACAAAAATAGTATTCAGATTTTACAGAGAGACGTGGAACGATTGGCTCGACTGGAATGTCACGAGTTCGAGTCCATCGCGGAAAGGAATAGCACGAACAGTAACGCCGAGGATCGAATCATTTTAGGTAAGATAATGGAAGAACTCATCGTGGAATACTCTGAGAGAGAGCAACCGCACTCGTATTACTACAAAACGTTGCGCGAAGCGTCGAGCCGAGCGAGTAGCGAACGCGATGACATTTGCAGATTCAACTTTTAACTTTGTTATACTATACAGCGAGTATTGCTACGATTCTTATTAATTATGTTATGCGCTATTATTTCCTACTTTGAATCCGCTTCTCTGCGGCGTCTGCTAACTGAGTCACTTCGGTCAATAATTTTTTCAGCACCGCTTTCTCCTGTTCCGCGTACACGAGCTTTGCTGTCGATTCTTCTTCCGCTATTTTGGCTATTTTATTGTTATTCGATTTCGACGGTGACTTTGTTGGTGACTTTTTCGCGGTAATCTTCCCACCATTCGTCGAGAGCGGCGGTGGCTGCGGCGTTCTCCTCTTCAAAGCGTCGTACGCCACCTGGTCGTGTGCTCGCTTTCTCGCGACTTCTGCCGCGCTGAGCAAAGCTTCCCCTAACTGATCCACCGCGTTTGGCTTTATCAAGCCGTGCAAAATCGGTTTCTTCGTCTTTAAAAAGTGAGGGCTCGCGCCTCCTTTCGCGGCGAAACCCATCGGAGATTTCTGCGGTACGTACGCCTCTTGTTTCATCGCGCCTCCGTTTGTTTTATTGACGTCCATCTGCAACCCGGGCGCGACTAGTAAACTCGCATCCGACCCGGCTGGCATGAATTCTTGCTGACTCGCGATCGCTTTGTGCGCGTCCGACCCTTCAAAGTTCTTACAGTCCAAGCATCTGCACATGTCCGAACAGAAAATAGACGCTTGAAAACACTCGCAATACTTCTTCAAGCAGCCAGATTTTTTACAGTGACACCCTTTATTGTGCTTCTCGTCGCCTTCTCCGCCATTGAGAGTCGGCAATACTTTCGGTCTGAACGCGTTTGGGTTCCTCTCTAAAGTCGCCTCTACGGCTTCTTGTCTTTGCACCGAGTTTTCCACGTTATTTTTACATTCTACGCAGTTGCAGTTTTGCAAACAGTACTGCCCAGAGGCGAAACACTCGCAGTATAATTTCAGACACCGAGAGTTTCTGCAGTTGCACGTCTTACGATCGGTTTGAATGTTGGCGTTATTCAACGGCAAACCACCCTCCACGGGTGGAATCATTTCTCTTTATCTGTTTCTGCTTCTGCTTTAAAAGCGTTTGATCGTCCGTATCAAAACCTTCTCTTTCTCTTGAAGAAGAGGTCAGGTTTTTCGAAATTCAAATTTCACCTCCGCCTCCCAATTCTACCCTCTTGTCTCTTCCTCTTTTCTTCGTATGTTCTTATGCGTATTTATTTATATCTTAAGAGATCTCGCACCAACTGAGAGCGCTTTCACCCTCTTCCTCTTTCACTCTCTCTGGTTGATTTCCTTCTCTTCTCTTATTGATACGAATGAGTTTCTTGTGTGAAGAATATATAATAATTTTCTTTTCGAGAGAAGACCTCTTGCGTAATTCCCGCCTGCTCTGCTATGTTTTAGTTTTTGGAGGAAAAGAAAACGAGGAGGAGGAGTGGTGAAAAAAAAATTTATCGTCTGTCGTCTGAACAAACAACGGCTAACTAAGTAAACTACACACCCTCTCTATCTATATTCTCTACATTCAAAAGCGATCAATCTCTTCTTTTGCCTCTGCCATCCCACGTCTTCTTTTTGGATCTCTGACTAACAGAGAAGACAAGACCGTCGCGAACTGTGCGTCGTATCCTGGACCGCCCTCCGTATTGGAGAAGGACAACGGATTCTTCGCCTCATCCTCCTCCTCCTCGCGTAATATTCTCTGATACGTATCGTACGAATTCCCTGTCTTGTAATGATAACCTCCCGTTCTCATCGCGTGAAAAGACATGCCTACGCTCCAACTATCCGCCTTAAAGCCATCGTACGGTTTACCTTCGCAACATTCAGGAGCCGTGAAGGCGGGCGTACCCGGCGTTTTCAGCACCGTCCGGGTATCTTTCGAGAGGATAACCGCGGTGCCAAAGTCGCCAAGTTTTACGGTTCCGCTCGCATGTACAAACATATTTTGCGGTTTGATATCTAAATGAGCTATGCATAAGACCTCGTGTATGTATGCAACTCCGGAAAACACATCTCGAGCGTACCGAAGGCACGTCTTCCAGTCGACCTTCTCAAACGTTTCTCGTTCCTCGTCTAGTATCGGACCGAGAGCGCAATATTCCAACACAAAGTACAGTTTCGGGCTCTCTTCGTCCCAGAGAAACTCGATGAGTTTCGTCACGTTTTCGTGGTCGAGTTGAACTAATATTTGCGCTTCGTTAAACGCGTCGTCCAGAGCGGTGCGTTCGTTGTTGGACGAGCGTATTCTTTGCAATCGTTTCTTGTTGTAAATTTTGATGGCGCAATCCGTTTCCTTCTCATCACCGTTACCCCTGTAACGATAATGCATGACTTTCCCGAACGAACCTTCGCCTAATCGCTTCACTTTTCTGTATTTTTCATTGATTCTTTTCACATCTTTGGATTCTTTTATCAGGGATACCTTCCGAGTTACCTTGTTCGGATACGCTAGGAGAAAGTCGTTAGTCGATGAACAAATGGAAGTTGTTGTTGTTGTTGTCGTCGTCGTCGTCGTCGTTGCTCCTCTCTCACTTCTACTTCTTCTTCTCGCCGTCGACTTAGCACTGAAGACATCCGCGGGTTCCTGCTTTAGATTTTCCTTTTCATCTGTTCTCTTCAGAAGCGTCGACTTGGAAGGAACACAGCCCATTCTTTGTGAAGAAGACAGAACGAAGAAAATTTTAAGTAGGTACTTTGTCGCTGGAAAGCATAGATGAAGTATATGTGAGAATCCTGAACAACACAGTTGGCAAATTAATTAAGATTGCTCTATTCCGACGGATTAGTACAATTATATCAGTAATTTAAACCTTTAAAATTTATTATTTTATTATTTTATTTGGAAAAATAAAACAACTCAATTCTTTTCTGACTTTTCAGATTATTTGTCCCGATTTATTTATCAAGTATAAATAAAATAATTATTTTCGCGCATGAATGTATAATTGTATGTGACAAAATGAGTATAAATGGGGAAAATGCGCAGGTTGTTAAAATATTTTATTTTATTCTCCTGAAATATTTTTGTAATGCAATGTTTTATCTCGGTTTTCCTATACCAAAATTAGATTCATGTACGATAATTATATTTAAGTGTGTTCATATAATTAAATGAGTATAATAGCAAGCCAGGATATAGGAATCGTATTTTAAATAAATCTTTAAAGACAAAGAAGATAAAAAAGTTCGTTGAACAATATTTCCAAAAGCTTTTTTGCTCCTTCCAAAAGCAAAAATCTTCTCTTCTCTTCCTCCTTTTGGAAGAAAGCAAGAAAGAAACACGAGAGAGATAAGAAGGAAAGAAGTATGCAGAGAGCCGTGGATATCCTCGCAGATAAGCAGAAATCCACGGAACACGTCCGAAACATATGCGTTTTAGCGCACGTGGATCACGGCAAGACCACGCTGACGGATTGTCTGATTTCTCACAATGGCTTCATCAACCAGAAACAAGCGGGAAGTTTACGAATGATGGACTTTCTCGAAGAAGAACAAAGACGAGGAATCACCATGAAATCCGCTTCGATTGCGTTACAATACACCTCGCAATCAACATCATCATCTTCTCCTTCGCAATCTACTTTAATAAACGTCATTGATTCTCCCGGTCACGTAGACTTTTGTTTCGAAGTGAGCACGGCGGCGAGACTTTCGGACGGTGCGCTCGTTCTCGTGGACGTGTGCGAAGGGGTCTGCGTCCAAACTCACGCGGTTTTACGACAAGCGTGGGAAGAAAAGTTGAAACCGTGCTTAATTTTCAACAAGATGGATCGGCTCATCGAGGAGTTGAAGTATTCCCCGTTGGAGACGTACGAAAGATTGCGAATGCTTTTGCACGAGGTGAATTCTCTCATGAGCGCGTTCGAGTCCGAAAAGTTTATCAATCAAGCGGATACGTTTCTCAGTGCGGAAGATAAAAGGAATAATAACATCAACAGTGATAATAACGAAGATGTGGAAGATTTAGCGGAATATTTAGATGATCATCTGGACATGACGGATGCCGAAGATGTATTCTCCGTGGAACGAGGTAACGTGGCGTTCGCCTCAGCCATGGACGGTTGGGCATTTCGACCGGAGCAGTTTGCGAGATTATACGCGGAAAAGTTGGGATGTTCGGAGAAAGCTTTGAAAAAAGGGTTGTGGGGCGATTGGTTCTATCATCCAAAATCGAAACGAATAGTCGGGAAGAAACTCAACCCGAACGGAAAATTGAAACCGTTGTTCGTGCAGTGCATTCTCGACCCGATTTGGAAACTGTACGACGCCGCGGACGAGTATTACTCAGGCGATAAAGATTTACCAACGCTCGCGAAATCGCTCAAATTGACAAGCATATCTGAAAAAGAGTTGACGCAATCCAATAAACGAATGACATTATTAGCAATCATGCGAAGCTGGCTGCCTTTGAGTTCCGCGATACTCGAAATGGTCGTCCACTCGCTCCCTAACCCGGTTGAAGCAATGCCGTTTCGAATAGAACGGCTCCTCTACCCGTCAGATAGTAAAATAGCCGCATACGACGATATTTTGAAGTGTAACAAGAGCAGTGATGCGACGACAGTTGTATTCATTTCGAAAATGGTAGCTGTTCCTTTGAGCTCGATTCACGGAGGTGTACGAGAAGGTTCCGAGACGCACGGCGACAGCAAGTTTGTCGGTTTCGGACGCGTTTTCGCTGGTATCATGAAAAAAGGTGATAAAATATTCGTCTTGGGTGGTGACGAACCTACGGAGATTATAATTTCAGAGTTATATTTGATGATGGGTCAAGGGATGTTCCCTGTAGATGAAGTGCCGAGTGGAAATCTCCTCGCCATTGGAGGTTTAGACAAAGTGGTCTTGAAATCCTCGACTCTTTCTTCATCTTTAGAGTGTCCATTATTCGGGTCCATGATGTTTCAGGCGAGCGCTATTGTTAAGGTTGCCGTGGAACCAGAAAATGTGCAAGACATGCCGTTGCTTTTAGAAGGTTTGCGTTTGTTAAACCGAGCAGATGCGTTCGTCGAGATGGAAGTTATGGATTCTGGAGAGCACGTTTTGAGCGCAGCCGGTGAAGTGCACTTGGAACGGTGCATCAATGATTTGAGAGAAAGGTTTGCCAGAGTCCCTATTCGAGTGTCTAAACCTTTGGTAAACTTCAAAGAAGGCATTACGACCGCTGGTTTTGCGGACTATAAAATAGGTAGTAAAAAAGTGTTGCGAGCGTCGGTGGAGAGACTTCTTGTTGTTGGCGACAAAGAAAAAGAGGAAGAGAAAGTAGACGAAAGAGAAGCGACGACAGCCAAGGACGAGAAGAAAAAGAAAAAGAACAACAACGCTTTGAATGTAGAACTTAGTAGTATTAGTAGTAGTATTAGTAGTAATAGTGGTGACACTTTCTTGGGCGACTTTGAAGAATCCATTCGGCTGGGATTCCAACTCGCATGCGAAAGAGGACCGATATGCGACGAGCCTCTCGATAACCTTAAAGTGACTGTTGAGTTCTTAGATGCGCCTATTGAGGATAACGACGAAGTAAATAATAATGACGATGACGAGCAGCTGAATTCTGGACAAGTGATTACGTTTACCCGCGACGTGATTCGACAAGCCGTGATGAAATCAAACCCAAGGTTGATCGAGGCTATGTATTTAGCGGTCATAACAACCACCTCGGAAGCATTGAATGGAACCTACGCCGTTTTAGGAAGACGACGATCTGATATACTTTCAGAATCCATACGCGAAGGCACTGGTGTATTCATTATTCACGCGTACTTACCTGTGGCAACTTCGTTTGGTTTCGCCGACGAGCTTCGGAAACTCACTTCGGGTGCTTCCAGCGCTCAGCTCGTGTTTTCGCACTGGAAAGAGTTGGATATCGATCCGTACCAAAAGCTCGGCGAGGATGGAGAAGAGTTAACAGACAACGTCGCCAGAGATTTGATGGATATGGTTCGTAAGCGTAAAGGTTTGAAAGTGGACGAGAAAGTTGTTAAAGTTGCCACGAAGCAAAGAACGCTGAGTCGAAAGACTTGATTTAGGACGTAACGCATTTTTTTGCTTTTGCGAAAAAAAAAAGATAAAAACAAACAAACAAAC
>MDSY01023712.1_pt1 | contig 13392 bp, 20 predicted proteins | sample 811131 | NCBI WGS metagenome assembly MDSY01 (sample SAMN05326643, study PRJNA326480) | marine metagenome | isolation source: seawater | place: Atlantic Ocean: South West | collected 2010
ATGCAGTGCGACAAACATGTAGTCAAGATGATCCTAGAGAGTGGTCAGATGTTATCTACTGCACACCGTATGTTAGACGGTAAACTAACAAAACGTCCATCACAGTCAGGTAAGACTATGTCAAAGTATTGGGAGCTATCAGATCCTATTATGGAAAAGGCACTATACAAAGCTGTGCATACTGGTCACCCATGTACCGTATGGACTATGGAAACTAATTCAAATTACAATTGGCATTACAAACACTTCGTTGCTCTATGCGATGAGTACACCAAACGTTATGGTAAAGTACATATGACAGATACTAAGTTGCGTGACATACTACGCCGCCCACCTGTTATGACTAACTACAGTAATGACCGTACACCATTCAAACTTGCTATGGGTGCATCACCAGAGTGTGTAGATCATTCAGATCCTATTGGATCATACCGTAAGTTCTATCAAACCAAGCAAGAGCGTTTCTCCATGACTTGGACTAACTCTATTGTTCCAGATTGGTTTAGATATAACGTAGCTATATAAAGGCGTAACAGAGAATGGATGGATCATGCCAGTATATACAATAAGAGACAAGCATAGTGGTGAAGAGTGGGATACAGTAATGTCCTTTGGTGCTCTACAAGACTATCTCGAAGAAAACCCCAACTTAGTTCAAGCTTTATCAACACCCAAGATTGTTGCACAAACGGGTGGTACGTTGGCTAGAACATCAGATGGTTGGAAAGATCATCTAAACAATATGCATAAACATGCAGGACGAGAAAGTAAAATTAAAACATGAGCCGTAAACAGACTACCAAGAGCATGATCCTACGTTTGGATAATATGGCTGAATTTGAACCGATTACCGAAAACCAAGCATTGGCGTGTGAAGCATGGGAAGAGGGTGATAACCTTGTTCTGTCAGGATCTGCTGGTACAGGTAAAACGTTCCTAGCAATCTCTTTAGGTCTTGAAGAAGTGCTTGACAAAGAGACAGAATATGATAAACTAACGGTAATCAGATCTATTGTTCCTACAAGGGATATTGGGTTTCTACCAGGAAATGAAGACGAAAAGAAGCAAGCCTATGCCGCACCCTATTTGGGGATCTTGACTGAGTTGTTTCAAGACAACCAAGCATGGATGAAGTTACAAGCGGCTAACAGTGTTTCTTTTGAAAGTACGTCTTTTATTCGTGGTATCACACTAAACGACACAATCATTGTCGTTGACGAAATGCAGAACTTGACCTTTCACGAGCTAGATTCAGTTATCACTCGTATCGGCAACAACTGTAAGATTATCTTTTGCGGAGATTTTCATCAGTCGGATTTCCGCTTTGAAGACGAGAAGAATGGTCTGCCCCCCTTCTTAAACATATTGGAGCAGATGAAAGACTTCACGACTGTAAACTTTGATTGGAAAGACATTGTGCGATCAGGCATTGTACGAGATTATATTATGACCAAGGAGATGAACGGAGTAAGGTAATGGCTAAATTCGCCAGATATGATCCAAGAAATAAGAAAATGGGACGAAACAAGGTTAAGGCTTTAGATAAAGACCTTCGAATTAGACCCACTGAAAAGAAAGTGAAGGATTTAGAGAATGAGAAAGTTCAACCACACGCCATTGGACTTAGGGTATGAAGACCTACTGGCAGAAACCAAGTCAACTGGTAGAACGTATATCGATCCAGAAGGTAATCGATATCCTAGTATCACCACTGTCTTATCAATCCTTAGCCGAGACTCGATTGCCGCATGGCGAAGAAAAGTAGGAGATGAGGAAGCCAATAAGGTTTCCCATCGGGCTTCCACACGAGGCACGGCAGTGCACGATATTGTCGAGAAGTACCTAGATAATGAAACTATCGATCCTACTAAATATACACATGATGTGATACAAAGTTGGATGAACCTTATGCCTATCTTAGATGAGCGTATTGGTGACATCTTTATTCAAGAAGCTCCACTCTATTCTAAACACCTTGGTGTGGCAGGACGAGTTGACTGTATTGGATACTTTGATGGAGTGCCTAGTATAATTGATTTCAAAACAAGTAAAAGACCTAAGAAGCGTGAATGGGTAACAAGCTATTTTGCACAGGAAGCCGCATATGCTATTATGTGGGAAGAGCGTACAGGAATGCCCATCACAAACCTAATAACAATAATGGATGTAGATGGACATGAACCTGTTGTATATAAAGAGCACCGTGACACTTGGGTTCCCAAGTTACTTGAAACGGTTGATCTCTATTGGGCTGACAAAGCTAAAAACCCACTCAGCTAAACAGTGGGAACGTAAGCGTACTGGGAAGATGAACTACTCGTTTGTCTTCTCTAAATTTTATTCTATCAACAATTGGACTGATTGGAAGCTACGAAAATGAACATCTTCTCCATCTTGAACCTACGCTCAGAATTTGACGATATTATGTTTAAGAACAAAAAGTCATTTAAAAGTGATATAGATAGTTTAACAGCTTTTGTAAAACAGTGTACTCGTAAGACGAGAGCCTGTGACATTGCTAAAGCTATTATAGGAGAAGCCAATGCCAATAGAAGAAAAACCGAATTCGTTCGGCGTAACCCCAAAGGTGCTGTGTGTCGACTCAGATCTTAATAGTGCTGATACTAATAATGACGGCATCGTTACTGATGCAGAAATAGCACGACAAGAGCGTCTAATCCGTCTTGAGAATGAAGACAAGAAGGAAGATGCCCAAAGAGCCATGGCATGGTTCTGTCTCGTAGGAATGCTTGGATATCCGTTTGCAGTTATCCTAGCTGTTGTGTTTGGTGTAGACAGTGCCGCTAAGATCCTTGGAGATATGGCTGGTGTGTATTTCATTGCAGTTGCAGGAATAATTGCGGCGTTCTTTGGTGCCGCCGCTATCAAGTCTAACGCCGCTAAGAAGTAATATGAAAGTTTGTTATGAAAAGATTGATCTATCAAGTATATGTTGGGCAATCGTCTAACCTATACAATTGGTGTACCGAGAGTGTAAAGGCATATGCCGATAGCATTAACGCTGATTATGTTCTACTGACATCACCTAAACTGTTTATCAAACCAGACCCCTTTACTACTAACCGTAGTGAGGGTGCTTCTCGTTTGGGATATCTGCCCATCTTTGAGAAAGAGAATGCTTTTGAGTATTTCCCTGAGTATGATCAGATTGCTATCATCGACAGTGACATCTACATTCGTGAGAACTCCCCTAGCGTGTTTGATGAGATAGGTGATAACGACTTCGCAGGTGTCTATGAACGTGAGATGCCTGTAACTCCCCAATACGCTAATAAGATCCGTAACTATTCTAGAATGCAGTATGGTTCTCTTGACGGTCAGTCTGGTATGGACTTTGACTTCAATCATCCTAATGGTGGTGCGTTTATGAACATGGGTATGATGGTCATGAATAAATCGTTCTCAAAACAATTAAATGGTATGTCACCCAAAGAGTGGATCACTCAACCTATGTTTAAAGCATTCGTTGATGGTAAGGGCACATGGAAATGGTCTACGGATCAGACGTTACTCAACACATTCATTAATATGACTGGTATGAAGGTAAAGCATTTAGACTATAAGTTTAATGCGTTGTACACTGCTATTCCCAATGAACTTCTGAAAGACGCACACTTCATTCACTTCTTCCTTAAGGATAAACTACCTGCTAGAGGCGAGAACGTAGAGGAGTTGAAGAAAATTGTCTAATCTAATATATCAGTACTATGAGGGTAAGGTAACTACTGGTGTGGCGGCTGGTGTTCTTCTTATGAAAGATTATGCCGAGAGAATTGGTGCTGAATATATCTTTGATGATAATCGGGGGTGGATTAAAAGCAATCCATACTATGGCGCATTTCGTCCAGTGATTGATACTGATTTTGATAAGTATGACAACATCCTATTTGCAGATTGTGATATCATTCCTATTGATGGGCTTACTGATAATATCTTTGATGAGATGAATGATCGTGATGTGTTGATTGCCGAAGAATGGAACCAACCAGAGGCAAGAGCCAAATACAATGTTGGTGGTATTACTGGTGCACGAGATAATGAGTGGGCAGAATGGGCTAAACGTACATATGGAGCGTCTGTACCCAGAACTGAAGACGGTAGAGTAAGAGTATTTAATTCTGGTGTCGTTTTATATTCTAAAGAAGGACGGAAGAAGTTTCGTACTCTTGTCGGTAACTTTGAGTTATCGGTTAGTAATTACATAAGCGGAGCTAGTAGATTTCCTAGATTTTATACACTTGATCAGAACTATTTGAATGTAATGATGTGTGGTGTCAATTGGGGGTTGCTAGACTATACTTGGAATAGCTCAGTAAACTACGTTCCAGAGACACGGGATCCAAGACCTATCAATGATTTAAGAACAAAAGATACTAAGTTTGTACATGTACAAATACGAGGTAAGGGCGACTTTGATACCTCAAAGATGAAAGATATTGCTAACAAACCTGTTGAGGAGTGGAGATTATGACTAATTGGGATGAATTTAGAAAGTCTATTGCTAAAGAGTTTAGGGAAAGTCCCGATAACTATTTAAGGAGACCTACTATTCGTCTGACAGTTTGTCCGTATCAAAATAAGGTTGCAAGAGACATTAGCAACCACATTGGAAATTGGATGTCTCATATCGAAGAGCCAAAACGTGGTCAACCCAATATTAGTCATAATGAAAGAAGTGTAGTAACATACCAACAGATCTATTATCACAAAATGATGAATGATCGTTGGGGTAAGAATAACTTTGAAAGCATCACTGACATTGGTGGTGGCTATGGGGCTTGTTGTCGTATTCACAAGACTAATGGTCATACAGGCGAATATTATATCATCGACTTTGAGGAGATGCATGCCATTCAGATGGATCACCTGATTCACACATCTGACACCAACAACGTCTATATGAGACATCTGCGTGATGACTATCCAACCACAGAGTTATTGAATGCCACGTTTAGTCTAAATGAGATGCCACTAGTAGACCGTAGTGTCGTTATAGATAGACTACCAGAATATGATAAGATCTTTATTGCCCACAACCGAGAATATGAGGGTATAGATAACATCGAATACTTTAAACGTGTAGCAAAGAAATTAAGATCCACGCACACAGTAGAACACTTCCCATGTCCGATATACAATAAGGCGTGGTATTTTATAGCATCAAGGAACTGATATGATTAATGTTGAACTAGGCCATGTAAAGAACTTGGTAGAATTTTATGATGAGATCCGTAGTGGTCAAGAAGGCGCACATGGTGGTGATTATTGTGGTCAACATGACGCAATCAAGTTCTATGCATCTGAATGTTCTTCCTATCGTGAGTTGGGTACGCACCAAGGTGGCACACTAGCCAATGCACTTCTAAGTGGATTTGATTATGTAGAAGGTGTGGATATCGACATGAGCCGTTATCGTAAATTCTGTCAACCCCATGCGGAACACTATGCACGAGAGAATGGTATTAAACTTGTTATGAAAGAAGTTGATAGTGCTGGTCTAGGTGCAGTAGGTCAACAGGTAGATATGTTGCTGATCGATAGTATCCACAAAGCTTATCATATGACAAAGGAGTTGGATCTGCACGCTGGACTTGCCAAGAAATATATCGTAGCACATGACACCAACTCAGTACCAGAACTCCAAGCTTGCTTAGAGCGTTTCTGTAATAACAATAGTCAATGGAATATCATTGAACGTGGCATAGTTAATGTAGGCTTTACGGTGTTAAAACGAGATGCGTAATATAATTCTACAACACTTCAACGGAGAGTTACGTGAACTAGATCTTCTATCTATGGAGAACATTACAAAGTATGCAAGATTAGTTGGTGCAGACTATCAACTTGTCAAAGGCATGCCATTCCGTGATCATCTAACAGCACCTTGTCAAAAAGTTTACATGATAGACGAAGAGTATGACGATTATGACAACGTACTGATGCTAGACATTGATATGTTTGTTCCAAAGAATATGGATAAGGACATCTTTGACGAAGTCGGTGTTGGACTATACAACCCTATTCAACAGAATCTACACACTAAGCTTGTAAGACAAAACTCATTCCAAGGTTCCATGAATGCTCCTTATTGGGGTGGTGCTATCTACAAGATGGATAGAGCATTGCGACAGAAACTACGTGGTGGACTTGGTGGTAATGAGAGTTGGATGAACGCATACAATAAACCGTATCAATGGGAAGACGAGGGTATCTTTCACACACTTGCTTTCAAAACAGGTGTTAAGATCTCCGACGATCAGTTCCTACATCCAAAGTGGTGCTATGATAACTACCTAGAATATCCACAATACGCTGGTATGATCCATGTACGCACAAAGATTACACCATCAGGACCGAAGCAAGAGAAGATCAAGAACTATCAGGCATTGGTTGATAAAGGTATTTTATAATGGAAGCGCATGTTATAACCATTAAGGGCAATGAAGTAAGTGAAACTGCCGCCGCAAATTGTATTACATCTTCTACTAGGTTTGATAACAAATTTAAGATAAAGACCTTCGAAGCCACTACACCAGAAGATGTTGAAGAGTGGGTTAAGGCATACAAGCTTCAGTGGAACTGGCCTTGGGATGGAGAGATTCACGATATGGCTTCTGGACTGAGGAAGGTGGCATATCAAACAGCCAATAGACATGCACGTGTAGCATGCTCTATGAGCCACTTTAGGTTGTGGGACAGATGTTCTAGAAACAAAGCACCTATGTTGATATTCGAACACGATGCGATATTTACCACCAATCTTAATGTTGACAAATACCTAAACAAAGGGTATAATATCATAGGTGTTAATTCTCCACTAGGAGCAACACGCAAATCGCAACAGTTTCATGATGTAATACAGAATAGAAAAGAATTGGTGCAACCAGTTCCCCAGATAGATGGGTTTGCTGTACCTCAAGGTATCGCTGGAAACAGCGCATATATACTAACACCAGATGGGGCGGATGATCTGTTGAGAGCATGCTATCAGTATGGCCTATGGCCTAATGATGCTATAATGTGCAGACAGATGATTAAGAATATCGGTGTGACTAAGAAGTATTACACCACGATACAACGTACTAGGAGTACGACTACACTATGAGAGCATTTGTTATCACAATAAAAGATAATCCACAGAGTGTGGAGATGTCTGATCGTTGCATCAAGTCGTTTAAACGATATAATGATGATAGTATAGAGGCGTTTGACGCCATCACACCAGAGAAAGACACAGTGTTTTCTCTTGCACATAAGAAGGGAATACCTGTTAAGAACTTTCTTGAGAAGTATTCACGATACGATAGGGTTGTTGCGGCATTTCTGTCTCATTACTTACTGTGGGAAAAGTGTGTAGAACTAAACGAATCAATCATTATCTTTGAGCACGATGCAGTTGTCAAGGCGGCTATACCCAAGATGCCATTCAATGGGTTGGTAAACATCGGTAAACCATCCTATGGTAAATACATTATGCCCAATCTAGGTCTTGGTAAATTGGTTTCAAAGCAATACTTACCCGGAGCACATGCATATGCAATCACACCAAGGGGTGCTGAAGCTATCATTGCCGAAGCGGTATTCAGTGGACAACCCACAGACATATATCTTAACAACAGACTATTCCCATGGCTAGAAGAGTACTATCCATGGCCTGTAGACTGTGAAGATAGTTTTACTACTATTCAGAATGAGACGGGCTGTCTAGCCAAACATAATTATGGAGAAGACTATGGCATTATCTAAGAAGAAGTTTAACAAACTCTATATCAAAGGGGCTGATAAAAAGACTGATTGGATGTTGCCATGGTTCGAAGAAAACTTTACCCTACACAATCCAGATGCGCAACTAGCAGTCTATGAGTTTGATACCTTCAGACAGGATCTACAAGGTTGGTTTAAGAAACCTGCCGCTATGATGGATGCTTCCGATATTGCAGATCAGGTTGTGTGGATCGACAGCGATTGCGAAGTTAAGAAGAACCTAGACGGTATCTTTAATCACATTTCATCTCAGAAGTTGACTATGGCAGTAGATCGTCCATGGACTACAAGACGTGGTGATCGTGGCACTTGGTACAACAGTGGTGTTGTGGGCTTTGAGGGTATTCCACCTATTCTATCTGAATGGGCTAGATACATCAAAGATGGACTAACGAATGAAGTTGGTGATCAGGAAGTGTTGAATTGGATGCTTGGTGGAGATCCCATCAGAGAGATTACCCATATCAATTCTTTGCCAGCAAGGTACAATTTCCTACGCCTAGATATACAAGATAAGTACCCAGGGTTTGACGATGCGGCTATCGTACATTGGACAGGCGGTAAGGGTAAAGAAGTAATTAAAGAGATGATGAAGTAATGAGCGAAGATATTGTAAACATTATTGGCAACGGTCAGAGTGCAGGGTACTTTAGAGACGACCAAAAGGGTATTAGATTAACATGCAATCTACCACCCATGGCTGTTGATAATGTATTTGCGACTATAACGGTTGACTTTAAAATGATGAGAGCAATTCAAGAAGGTAGCGTAACAGTACCCGGAAATTGGATCCTTGGCAACAGACCTAAGATCCACATGGAGCAGAACTCTAGCTTCTACCTAAAACATGCCAAACAGATCCGTGGCTTCTATCTTGATGTGCCACCATACGCACGTAATGCAACCGATTTCAATTGCGGTCACGTTGCAACCCACTATGGGGCTAGTAGATGGAAACCAAAGGTGTGTAACATGTTTGGATTTAACTCTATCTTCGACTTTGACATGACAAGCTCTACTGATTTCTATCTAGAATCAGATCGTGGTCAACAGAACACCAACAGACTGGCTAACAATTGGCGAGGAATTTGGCCTCAGTTGTTTAAAGAGTTCCCCGATACCGAGTTCAGACTATTCCATAAACATCCTAATACTAAGATGGAATGCCCACAGAATGTTACAATTGTAACACCATAGGGCTATTGACATCCATATTGTAGTTTGTTATTATATAAATAATAAACCGACTATAGAAGGATATCATCATGATTAACTTAACTTCCTTCGACAAAGAGAAGGATGACCCCTGCGATGACTGGTCAAAACACACAATCCCCAAACCAAAAGAAGAAAAGTAGAAGTATAGCCAAAATTACGAAGATCATGATGGATACCATTGATAACAACGATAACATGCTTGTTCCTTGGTATTTGATGGCGGCGTATGCTTACTATATAGATGACGATCCCATCCTAGAAGACGTTATGTTTGATAGGTTGGCTAATAAACTGCTAAAGGTGTGGGACACTGTAGAGCATCAACACAAGAAGTTTCTAACTAAGGACATGTTGATGGCAGGAACATATCTTGGAGAATATCCATCAAGAGTAGAAGGTGCTCTATCGGATATACGAAGAACTTAAAATTAATACTTGACGTAGAACAGAAACGATGTTATCATAACTTTAACAAGGAGAATCGCATGATGCCAAAACTAACAATTCCTAAGACGCCTAAAATGGAAGTCTTACGAAGTGCACTAGGCAAGGCAGATCTCGAATGGGCAGTTTTTAAGAACCATGATGAGAGAATGGTAACAATAAACGTTTGGATAGGAGAAGAAGATGAATAATGATAAGCTAATTACTAACACTATACTTGGTGTGGCTATTGTACTAACTGCTTTTTTTGCAACAAGGGCTAATGCCGATAATAATTCAACACCTATTAAGGGCACAGTTATGGACTACTATTCAGTAGTACAAGACAGTGAACCATACACTAAAAAAGAGTGTGTGAATGTAAATGTTCCAGTATACGGTACAGTGCATAAAGAAGGCAATGCCGCAGAGGGAGCACTACTTGGTATGATCCTTGGTGGTCTTGTTGGTAAGGGTGTTACAGGCGACGATAAAGGTGCCGCCGCAGGAGCTATCTTTGGTGGTCTTGTGGGTGCTGATAAAGGTGCTAAACCAAAACCCGGTCAAGGTGTTACGGGATGGCGAACTGAGAACCGTTGCGATTACGTAACATACTATCGTTCTATTGAACGTACAGAGTATAGTTACTCAATTATCAATTGGGAAATTGACGGTATTACTTACACAACTGAATTTGTAAAGTAATGGGCGTCACGGAGTATACAGTAGCTCCGATAACCATACAAGAAGCCACACCGTTTGTAGAGAATTGGCACTACTCCAAGAATACAAATGGTTTGGCTACACGATATTGTTTTGGACTGTTTAGAAGATCTGAAATGATTGGTTGTATGGTTTACGCCTACCTAGGTATGGCGAGTGTTTGGAAGAAGTATGGTGAAGTAGAGACAGACGTAGTAGAACTAAGGCGACTGTGTTGTATTGACGATACTCCCAAGAACACTGAAAGCTACTTCATAGCGAAAACTATTAAGTGGTTGAAGGCAGAGACTGATTGTAAAGTAGTAGTGAGTTATGCAGATACCATGCAAGGTCACGTTGGAACTATATACCATGCATCTAACTTCTATCATCTAGGCATGACAGCCAAGGGTAGATCTATAAAGATAAAAGGTAATGATCGTCTCTATCATGAGAAGACTATTAGGACATACTACCAACCTGTAAACGGAGAAAGACGTTTAAAACCTTATGCTCAGAAGATTAAAGAGCAACTTGAGAATGGTGAAGCTGAGTATGTGCATAGTAAAGGTAAACACATTTTTGTCTATCCTTTGACTAGGAAAGAAAGACAAAAATACAGGGACGTTCTGGGTAGCACCAGATAATATGGGTCAGCAAATCCCATATGATGAGAAGTGATGTTGCAGTCACAACAAAAGGCTCGATGGAAGTATCTCGGCACAAGTTTGCCGTTAGCAAGAGAGGGCGGAGTTATACCAAAGGATATTAAACGTACTACAATATCTGACGTTGAGAACTCTCCTTGCATACCACAAATTAGTTTCCTTAGCTCAGCTGGATAGAGCAAGTGCCTTCTAAGCACTAGGCCGTAGGTTCGAATCCTACAGGAAACACCAAATACGTAGGGGTGAAGTGTTACGGTAGCACGGCGGATTCCAAATCCGCAAGAGAGGGTTCAACTCCTTCCACCTTTGCCAATAGGAAATATATGATATACTATGAACCAATTCCGATATGTGAACATGATGCTCTTATAGGATCAAACTTTAACGAAAAGTTTGCTAAAGAGATGAATGATTACTATGCCCCTTATCAAAACAAGTCTAGAACTGTTAACATCGGTAAGGAGACTTGGGAATATGCTGTATCGGATAGTATAAAGAATGCCAAGTGGTGTGGCGCAGGCAATAATGTTGTTGATGTCGTAACACCAAGGCTTGATATTGATGTTAAAGGTATCAGTTGCAATAATCTACAAAGTATAACATCTGAAGCTAGTATTCTTCAAAACTTACAATCAAGCCAAGATAATTTTTATGTACAGTTAAAGAAGGGTGACTATGAAGGTCTAAATGAGATGTTCATAGAACCGTTTATCAGAAAAGTTAGTAAGACCAACAATCTTCACGTGCTGTGTGCTATACGTGATAAAGAAGATGGTCAGGTTTGGTATTGCTTATTGAAAGTAATACAACGTCATAATCCCAATTTAATTGATGAGATGGTGCTTCGTGGAACTCGAAACGTAGACATACCATTGATAGATCCTAAGTACGGTAGAACATATCTTCAATTAGGAAAGCGTAGACTTGAGTTGAGATTGAATATGACTGAGATGCGCAGATACTGTGTTAATTCCCATTCGATTACTTTGGGTAACAGCCTTAAGGAGTTTATGTAATGACTAATCTACAGATGTTAAAGAGAACAGGAACGAATGCTGAGAGTGATGAGTGCTACACACCTTCTGATCAGATCATACCTCTTCTCGAATATCTAGATAAGGATAAGACATACTACGAAGCTACTTCGGGCGTCTCTTCGAATATACTTGACGGAATGCATAAATTCGGTTATAATATAGTAGGCAGTCAGGGAAAGGATTTCTTTGAGTGTCAACCTGACGATGTATATGATGGTATTATAACTAATCCGCCATACAGTCTGAAGGATAAGTTTATTGAGCATTGCTATTCGTTAGGCAAACCATTTGCGTTATTCCTACCTGTAGCATCGTTTCAAGGTGGTAAACGTGGACAGATGTTCATGGACTATGGAATGTCTACACTGGTGTATAATAACAGAGTAGACTTCACAGGTGGTGGTGCACCACATTTTGGTAATGCTTGGTTCATGCATGGGATCCTACCACCCAACACTATATATTGGGCTAACAACCCAAAAATGAAAGGAAAGCGAAATGGAAGTAACAGTAGAGCGTGATGGTATCACGGATGAGATCAGTCGGATCTTTGACTATGAGTTTGATGGGACATCTACGTTTCATCCACATGAAATCAATTCAATTGATCGTGAGACAACCCTCAAAGACTTTGGTATTGGTCTGATTGTAGGACCTTCGGGATCTGGTAAGACCACTCTACTGAAAGAATTTGGTGAAGAGAAAGAACCTTATTGGTTTGATAACAAATCTATTGCTTCTCATTTTGATGACATTGACGATGTACAGGACAGACTAGGTGCTGTTGGATTTAATTCTGTACCGTCTTGGATGCGTCCCTATCATGTACTATCTAATGGTGAACAGTTTAGAGCTAGGTTAGCTCGACAGTTAGACAGCAACATTGTTGTTGATGAGTTCACATCTGTTATCGACAGAGATGTTGCCAAGAGTTGTTCTAATGCTGTCTCACGTTATGTTAAAAGAAATAATCTAAAGAACATCGTATTCTCATCTTGTCACTATGACATCATTGAGTGGTTGCAACCTGATTGGGTATTCGATACTCAAACAGGTAAGCTGACCACAAGGGGGTATCAAAGGCCAGATATCGTTTTGGAAATCGTACCTTGTACCAGAGACATCTGGACGCAGTTCAGCGACCACCACTATCTCGACCACCACATCCACAAAGGTGCATCTTGTTGGATCGCAACATGGAACGGCAGACTTGTCGGATTTCTTTCTAGCCTAAGCATGCCTTCGGGCAGTCTTAAGAATGCATGGAGAGCACATAGAGTTGTGATACTTCCAGAGTTCCAGGGGCTAGGTATTGGTGCCAGACTTATGGATGCCCTAGGTGATATGCACATTGTAGAAGGTAAAAGATTCTTTCTCAAAACAAGTCACCCTAGGCTAGGCGAATACTGTAATAGAAATGATGCTTGGAAAGGCACATCTAAGAATGGTATTTCCAGACCTGACTATAAAACTAATTCTAGTACCTACGGCGGATTTGCTGAAGGACTACAAAGGCATATGAATAGAATATGCTATTCCCATGAATATATCGGAAAATA
>MDSY01018465.1_pt1 | contig 13391 bp, 11 predicted proteins | sample 811131 | NCBI WGS metagenome assembly MDSY01 (sample SAMN05326643, study PRJNA326480) | marine metagenome | isolation source: seawater | place: Atlantic Ocean: South West | collected 2010
ACACGTAACGTATCGCCTATACCTTCAGCCAAGAGTAACCCCAAACCAACCGATGACTTAACCGAACCTGAGCGTAAACCACCTGCTTCAGTAATGCCTAAATGCAATGGGTTATCAATTTGTTTAGCCAGTAATCGATATGACTCAACCGCCAAGAATACATCAGAAGCTTTAACACTGACTTTAAATTGATTAAAGTTGAGCCTATCTAAAATATCAACATGACGCATGGCTGATTCGAGTAACGCCTCTGGTGTTGGCTCTGTATACTTTTCTTGAATATCTTTTTCTAATGAGCCACCATTTACCCCAATCCGTATTGGAATATTATGGTTTCTTGCACATTCAACCACACTTCTTACCCGATCTTCACGACCGATATTACCGGGATTAATTCGTAAACAATCAGCGCCGTATTCAGCAACTTTCAGGGCAATACGATAGTCAAAATGAATGTCTGTAACAAGTGGCACATTAACTTGTCTTTTTATTTCTCGAAATGCTTCCGCTGCATCCATAGTAGGTACACTTACGCGCACTATATCGGCACCAACGGCTTCTAAAGATTTTATTTGCTGCACAGTCGCAGCTACATCTGTCGTCAATGTATTAGTCATAGATTGCACCGTAATAGGCGCATTGCCACCCACAGGGACATTACCAACCATGATTTGTTTGGAAACACGGCGTATAACTGGAGAATCTTTAAACATAGTCTTTTCTTTGTTTTAGTGATGATTTTATGAGCTTAGGGGGCTTTCATAGTTATTGCATAACAATCGGCAATTCAAATTTAGCAATATTACCATTATTGTATCCAGACATATCTATTGCCTTGTCATTAAAAACAATACTAGTTAATTCAGGTTTACCAACCGTCACCATAAACGGTGCTTGCCCTTCAACTGTCATCACATAGCCAGATTTTTTAACTCCCCAAGCAATTCTTTTGTTCTTCGCGTCATAAATATTAACCCAACAATCACCTTTGAAAGTAAATACGGCTTTACTTAATGGGCTATCTGTAATCACTGGTTGTTGATTATCAGTCTCTCTTGGTTGATTTAAAGACAACGGGTCCTCAACCGATAGTATGTTACTGTTTTGAGAATTAACTAAGTTAACCTTTTGTTGATCAGAGTTGGTATCAACTTGTGTTGTAGTAACTATCTCATCAGCTTTATTAATAGTTAATGCTAAGTTATTTTTGCGTTCAAGCACGCTAATATTTTCAACTTTTTGGCTTAATTGAATTAATGTATCAGCTGTTGGGGATGCAACATTATTTTTAATCACTTCGGTTTGTTGATGGCTTTGCTGAGTCCACCATAAAACAGTTAATCCTATAAAAACGGCAATAATTAAATAACTTATCCACATAACACGACTATGTTCTGCTTGTTGAGAGGTTTCTTTAGAAAAACTCAACATTTCGCTACGTTGAATACTTGCTGCATCTAAGGCTTCGTAACTGGCCAGAACATCTTCAGCAGCAATTGACACTAATTTTGCATAATTGACTAAGTAACCACGATTAAAGGTTACCGGCATTTTTGGATCAAATTGGTCTTCTTCGATAGCTTTTACAAGACTTAATTTAAAATTTAATTTACTGGCAATATGTTCTTGTGATAACGACAATCTTTGTCGAGCATCTCTGAGCATATTACCTGGGCTAACAACTTCCATATCCTCACTCAGCTCTGTAACTTTACTTACAATATTTTGTTCTTCACCAGCAAGGCGGGACACTTGATTATTCATTGATATTTTTCACTGTATCGGGATCGACAACGTACAACTTTTGATTAATACGTATAGTATTTTTCTCAGAGATATTATTCCATTTACGCAACGTACTTATCTTAGTGTTATATTTAACAGAAATATTATAAAGATTTTCTCCTACACTGACTTTATGGAACATTACATCATCACTGGTGTTATCTTTTTGTTCCAAAGACTTGGGTCGTGTAATAGCGATAACTTCTCTATTAAGTGTGTCATTTGAAATAATAACTTCTTCAATTGACGGCAATGCCTCAGGCAAAGGAGCATCCCGTTCTGCTGGGATAGGTTGAGTTGAGGTTGGCTTTGTCGCCGCTACTGAAGACACTGCCTCTTTGCTAGGCTCATCTGTTGTGAGCAAAATTTCAGGTTGCTCTTTTGATAATTTGACTGAGCTATCAGTGCTTTCGTTGATGTCGTTGCTAAGTAAAGGCTCATTCTGCACTTCACTTTTTGTGTTTTCACTATCGCGGTTATTCACCACTGAGGACACGGTTATGGCAGCTGCAGCCAAGGAAGGTGTTTTGTTTACTGCCGTTGGAGCTTCTATAGAAGGAATAGCCCCCGATGAAGTGGAAGTAACGGACCCTTTAGGCGCAGCGCTTTGTGCCTCTTTGCCAGGCGCTTTAATTGCTGTATCTGAGAGTAATATCATTTGTGTATTTTTTTCTGCATCACTATTAGCAATGCTATTAGCCTTAGTCAACTTATTAGATATATCAGAATTATCAGTTTTTGCTGACGTTACTTCAGAGGGCATTGACTCGATATATTTATTATTTCTCTTTGATTTGGGTGACAATTTAACTACACGTTTCTTACTGGTAGAGGCCAACTGTGGTGTTTTTTGCTTTTGACTGAGCTGATATTTGTTGGCTAAATTATCAGCTTCTATAAACTCTAAGCCGTTAAGTAAAAATTGTTTACCCTCCCATGATTGAGGGTACATCTTAACTAACATATTGCCATAATTATTAGCCGTTCGACGTTGACCTAATTTTCGATAGACTTTATAGGATAAAGCTAAGGAGTCCGCCGAAAAACGCTGGGTATTACGTTCAAATTTTTGTAAATAGACTCGTGCCTCTTTATAATTTCCCATCGCATATTTTAAGCGAACCATTTGCAATAGAGGTGATGTGCGATTGGGGTTGTGAGCAATCGTTTTATTAAGGTACATTTCAGCTTTTTCAAAGTTATCATTTTGCAAATAACACGACGCTAAATTTTCATAGCTTTGCGCCACTAGCAAGTAGCTCGGTACTGCAATGGCTTTTAAAAATTGCGCCTCTGCAGCATCAACTTGATTTTGTCGACATAAAAACACACCATAATTATTTAACGTATCAGCACTATCAGACTTAATGGTTAACGCTTCTTCAAAAGATGTGATGGCTAAATCATTTTCACCAACTGTTTCGTAATAATGAGCAAAAGCGGTATGAACTTGAACTAAATTGGGTGAAAACCGCTTAGCTTTTTCGAGATTGAGTTTAGCTTGCGACATATCACCCATCTTGAGATAGCCTAATCCCAGAGAGATTCTAGTCGCAGCCATTTCATCTCGATTAGCTTGTGTCTTAACAACAGGCTCATTGTCTTCAAAACTTTGTGTAACACAGCCGCTCAGTAAAACCGCTATCAAGAAAGTTAACATGTGCAGCAGGGAAAGAATTTTTTTAACTCTAGCTTTAACCATAATATCTACGCGGTAACCGCCTCTTCTGTAACAAATGATCGCGCTGAGTAAATAAACACTCAAAAGTTTAGCGCGTACTGTGTTTGATCACCTTAATTAATAACCAACCAAAGTTGTAACTTGATCCATCACTATGGCGTTATTATTTCTCTACGTTAAAGTTCGTGTTTTTGCTACAAAATCGCTATCAACTAAATTGCCTTTACAGTGATAGTGTCAGTTTTAGGCGAATCTTGCAATGCGCTACGCATTTGATTTTTGGTCACATTAAACGCACTGCGTTTAGTTCGATCTAATACATCACCGGCTAATTGACCACAAGCTGCGTCAATATCATCACCGCGAGTTCGTCTAGTGATCACTGTTAAACCATAACTTTGTAATACTTTGTCAAAACGATCAATGCGTGAATTACTTGAGCGAGTATAAGGTGTTCCAGGGTACGGATTAAATGGAATTAAATTAATCTTGCTAGGCAAGCCTTTTAATGCATGCGCTAACTCGTGTGCCTGATCCGTACTGTCATTAACATGGTTGAGCATAACATACTCGATAGTCGCTTGTTTATTGGCTTTTGAACCCTCAATATAACGACCTGCGGCAGCAATGAAATCTTCTAACGGATACTTTTTATTAATGGGTACTAATTCATCACGTAAATTGTTATTAGGCGCGTGAATAGAAATTGCTAGAGCACAATCAATTTTTTCTTTAAGCATATCCAATGCAGGCACAACACCTGAAGTACTCACGGTCACTCGTCGTTTTGACAAACCATAACCCAAATCGTTCAACATAGTATCAAGTGCTGGTATTAAATTTTTCATGTTCAATAATGGTTCGCCCATGCCCATCATTACAATGTTAGTAATAGGACGCGTTCCAGCAATCCGAGTTGCACCAATATCGTTGGCGACACGCCATACTTGGCCAATAATTTCAGCCATAGATAAATTGCGATTAAAACCTTGCTGAGCGGTAGCGCAAAATGTACATTCTAATGCGCAACCAACCTGTGAAGAAACACAAAGAGTGGCTCTATCATTTTCAGGAATCCATACAGTCTCAACCTCTTGTCCACCTTCAAGTCTCAATGCATATTTAATAGTACCGTCTTCGGATACTTGTTTTTCAGAAATTTCTGGCGCTAGAATTTCACAATTACGCTGTAATTTCTCACGCAATTTTTTATTAATATTGGTCATTAATTCAAAGTCACTGTAACCAAAGTGATAAATCCACTTCATAATTTGATCAGCTCTAAATGGCTTTTCACCAATAGAATCAAAATATTCACGCATACTTTTATGATCAAAGTTAAGTAGGTTTACTTTGTCGCTTACATTACTCATAAGAAAATTCTCAACAACTCATATTAAACTACAAGGAAACATTATGCAGCGGTGTGTCATGTGCCTAAAAATCAAGGCAAATATTGTACACTTTTCAAGCATAATTCGCAATTTACTGGTCTATATTCAGGCGAAATATTGTTCGCTGTAAATAACAAAAGGATTTTACTAATGTCTCAGTAAAATCCTTTGTGGTAAATATTATTTTAATCTTGTCTTTATTCGAATTAACGAGTACGTGGACAAATTTCATCATCAGCGAAGAAATAAGCTATTTCACGTGCAGCTGATTCTAACGCATCTGAACCGTGCGCGGCATTTTCATCAATGCTATCAGCAAGGTCTGCACGAATAGTTCCGGCTAGTGCTTCTGCAGGGTTGGTAGCACCCATAATTTCACGGTTTTTAAGTACTGCGTTATCACCTTCTAACACTTGCACCATAACTGGGCCAGATGTCATAAATTCAACCAATGCACCAAAAAAAGGGCGTTCGCTGTGTTCAGCGTAAAAGCCTTCAGCTTTTTCTTGGCTCAAGTGAATCATTTTAGAGGCAACGATTTTTAAACCAGCAGTTTCAAAACGGTTGTAGATTTGACCAATGAAATTTTTAGCAACTGCATCTGGTTTTACAATAGAAAAAGTACGTTCGATAGCCATAATAAGCCCTCATAATTAAAATTAAATTTAAAAAAGTATTAAGTTAATTAAACCTGTTACTTGAACAGAGTAAAATTTTGAGCGCATTATAGACGAAAGTACTACAAATAACTAATGATATTGTGTTACAGCTACATGATTAGTTCAGAAATTGAATGACTGCTCACCAATCCCTTTACATAGTCAGCTAAGTACTAATCCTGCGATACTGGCGGTAAGCTGGCTTCCAAAAATTTTGTTCAATTTTTGCCAATAACTCATCTTCACTCATGGGTAGAGCTAAGTTTTGTCGAAAAGCCACTTGTGCAATAGCAAAAGCAATAGATTTACTTAATTGCGCAATAGCGGTTAATGGCGGTAATAATTCGTTGGATTGATTATTGGCTAATGGGGAAGCCGCCGCTAACGTCTCGCTGGCCACTTGTAACATTTCATTAGTCACTCGGCTTATATTAGCAGTAACAACACCTAAACCAATACCAGGAAAAATATAACTATTGTTACATTGTGCAATGGGATAAGTTTTCCCTTGATATTCGATAGCTTCAAATGGACTACCTGTTGCGATAATTACCTGACCTTGTGTCCAATTAATAACTTGGTTAGGGGTAGCCTCAACCTGTCGAGATGGATTACTAAGGGGAAAAATAATAGGGAGCTCACAATGTGACTTCATTGCAATAATTACCTGCTCAGTAAACAACCCAGATTGCCCGGATACACCAATTAAAATACTAGGTTTTGCACCATTAATGACTTCAACAAGGGAAGCAAAGTCTCCGGCAATACCCCATTCAGCAGCAACATCAGCAGCTTGTACTAATTTATTTTGAAAATCACGCAAACCAGACATGCCCGCCGTTAACATGCCATACCTATCAACCATAAAGACTTGTGTTCGGGCTTGCTCTGTAGATATACCTTCACTGACCATTCGACTAATAATTTGTTCGGCAATACCGCAACCCGCTGACCCTGCTCCAACAAAAGCTACCTTTTGAGACGATAACTTCTCACCTTTGCTTCGACAAGCCGCAAGTAAGGTGCCAACAGTCACTGCAGCAGTGCCTTGAATGTCATCATTAAAGCAGCAAATTCTGTCCTTGTAGCGTTGTAATAATGGCATCGCATTGGGTTGTGCGAAGTCTTCAAACTGCAATAATACGTTAGGCCATCGGCGTTTTACCGCACTTATAAATAGTTCTAAAAATTCATCGTAAGAATCTTGATCTATTCGTTTGTGTCGCGCTCCCATATACATTGGATCATCCAATAATTTTTGGTTATTAGTACCTACATCAAGCATTACAGGTAAAGTGTGAGCGGGGCTAATTCCTCCACAGGCCGTATATAACGATAGTTTTCCAATGGGAATACCCATACCACCAATACCTTGATCGCCAAGGCCTAAAATACGCTCACCATCTGTGACAACAATAACTTTCACCTTGTTTTTTGTGGCATTACGTAAAATATCATCAATATTAAACCTGTCTTCATAGGCAATGAATAGCCCGCGAGAACTGCGATAAATATCTGAAAACTGCTCACAGGCATCACCCACCGTTGGGGTATAAATTATAGGCATCATTTCAGTTAGGTGATTTTGCACAAGTTTAAAAAAGAGCGTTTCATTATTATCGTGAATAGCGCGAAGGTATATGTGCTTATTAATATTGGTATTAAAGCAATTATATTGACGAAAAGCTCGCTCAGCTTGTTCATCAATACTCTCAAACCGGGGTGGCAATAAACCTACCAAATTAAAACTACCTCGTTCCTCTTTAGTGAAGGCACTGCCCTTATTTAACAAGGGAGTCTCTAATAAAGTTGGACCAGCATATGAAATATAAAGAGGGCGTTTCGCTTGAGGCATTTGATTAACTACTTATAGGCAATGTGAATAATCAATATCCACAATAATGATGATGTGAGTATAAAGGATAATAACGCTACTGAAAAGTAACTAAATAGAGAATTGACCAAAAATGAAATAATGAATTCAACAACATGTGTTTTTAGGCTGACACAGTTCAAAATTAAGAGGTGTTGTTGAAAGCAGAGCAAATAAATAAGAAAACTAAATCACCTATAAAAAATATCAGAGTCCTAAAAAAATGTTAATTTACAAAGGCGATAAACGGTGTAAATATTAATCAAATTCAGCTATCCAAGCTAACTGAATGGCTTCTAATACTCTTTCTCCACAATGTTTAGGATCATCATCAAAACGCTCTAAATCAAGTACCCACTGTCTTAAATCAATAAAGTTTATTGTGCTTGGATCGACATCTTCATGCAGTTCGAGTAAATCTAATGCAATTTCTAATGAGTCTGTCCAACGTAATCCTGCTGCCATAATCATACCTTTATAAGTTATTCTTACAGAATATTCTGCATAACAACGACTAAAATAACAAATGAAAAAAAAACGTGTCTGCGAGTAACATCACGATAAACCAGATAAAAAGTAACCTTAACTTTTTACAGAGTTGACAATCAGTGTACAACCACTTTTTCAATGTCTGTTTCATATTATACACTAATTGATTTCTACTTTTTATTGTAGTCAATATTGCCTTAAAATAGTGATTAGTCAAAACAATAAAAATAAATACTGAATGTTTATTTGATAGGCTAATAATTTTTAGTGGTTGTATTTTATTGTAAAATAAAACGTATTGTTCGCGACAAACACTAAGTAGAATGGTCACTGCATAAACTTAGTCAACAAGAAGAATAAGTGTTTTAGCTTAAGTTCAGGACGTTTCAAGAGATTTATACTACGTAATAGCCATTTATTTAAAATACGCCATAAAACTTAATTAATAATGCTAAAGTTATTGTCCTGAATAAACATACGACAAAACCCTACTTTAAATATATTAAGTAAATCGCTGTAAAAAAATCACAAAGCTCAAAAGTCTCCAGTAATGAAATGCATTACTGTGCATAACAAGAAATTTTAATGCTAATATTATAAAATTATTTAGATTTTAATTCTACAGTTTAAGGTTTTTTAAAATGGATGGTTTTGATAAACATATTTTAAGTATTTTACAAAAAGACTGTACCCTATCTACCAGTAATATTGCTGAACAAGTAGGGCTATCGACAACCCCATGTTGGCGGCGAATTCAAGCGTTAGAAAAGTCTGGGATCATTAAAGCTAGGGTAGCGCTTGCGGATCCTGAAAAAATCAATGTTGGTTTATGTGTTTTTGTTATGATTAAAACCAATCAGCATAATCCGGTTTGGCTATCTAGATTTGCCGACGTTGCTAAAGAATTTCATGAAATTGTAGAGTTCTATAGAATGAGTGGCGACGTTGATTATTTATTACGCGTGGTGGTCCCAGATATGAAAGCATATGATAAATTTTACAAATCGTTAATTACCCGGGTAGATTTTTCTGACATAAGTTCGAGTTTTGCTATGGAAGAAATTAAATATACTACGGCACTGCCTGTTGATTATATTTAACTTATTTTGAAATGAGTACTCAAAACTAAGTGAATATCAAATATAAAAAAGCCTGTTTAATTTTATTGACATGTTTCACTGAAAAGAATCAATTTTTAGGGACTTGTATGCAAAATCAACTATTTCTTTTTCAGTAATTGAATTGTTTATGTTACTGTCAATTGCTTTAAATGATGATAAAAACCACTGGCTATTTGTTAATAACACTTCTTGATAACTTAATTCACCGTTATTATTTTTGTCAACGGCAGAGAAGATAAACTTAGTGGGTAATGATTTAGCATCATCAGAATAAAACCTCGTTGCATTGTTGTTATTTATGCTGGCAGAATTGGCAGTTAATATGACTTTACTCTGCACTTTGTTCTCTTGAAAATCATTGGCATTAACCAAAAATGAAACCATAAAAACCGCCGTTGTCATAACGGAGAATTGTGTTAATGTGATGTTTTGCATAATACGCTCAAAATTCTTGCCCACATGTCATGTGAGTACAACATAATTAATTTTTACAATGCAATTAGCAAACCATAAAAAACAACGTACTGATTTTGTGATGATTTTCATTAGATTTTAATCAACATTATTTTTTGACACAATAAATCTGTCGCTAAACAGCTACAGTAAAAATTTTTGAATTCAAACCAACACAATAAAATAGCTGAATATAGGTTAAAAAATCGATGAAAAGCAGTAATAAAAAGCTGTTAACCTCAAAAAAAAACCGTCTCCAAAAAGAGACAAGTTTGCTCTAAAGAGTTTTCAACATATAAAACAGGGTATTCAAGTGGATGATGAGCGATAAAGTTAGTTTAAATGATATTACTTACCATGATAAAAAAAATTAACTTGGCATTTAGGCAGTTAATACAATTTGTTCTTTCTGCCTCCCTGGCTTTTTTTAGTCAAATGTCAATTTACAAATTAACCCTTCTTGGCTTTACACTAGTGACATTCCCATTAGTAACTATCTTAATTTCCAGTGCCAACTATGTTAATAAACTGACTGAACAGAGCACCAATGCTATTTATCACGTTGCACAATTAACTCAGCTTAACCGAAAACTTGATGACGCAATCGATAAAATGGAACGCTCAGCCAGCCAATATGTTGTATTGAAGGATTATGAATTATTGCAAGTGTTTCAACGTCAACAAAACATCCTTAAAAACACCATCGAAAAGACTTATAAATCTGAACGAGATCTATCATTAAAACAACATCTTGATGCACTAAAATCTCAATGCAAGTTTGTCAAATCATTGGTGCTTAGTGATAAAATTGAAAAACTTTCATTAGCACAACTACAACTAACATTTAAAACATTGCATGCCCTTGCTAGTAAAGTTGAGAAGCGAAGTAGCGTAGTTGCAAATCAACAAGTAAAAGCGATTGAACAAACTACACAGGCGATTAGAAATACTATTCTTACGCGTTTGTATATTATTCCTATCACCCTGCTTGTTGCTGTTGTATTTATCCTCTTAATTACTAAGCCACTAAAACGGCTAGTCAATAAAATAAAGCGTTTAGAACAAGGTAATTTTGAACAAAAAATCACGTTGAATGGACCACCAGAAATAGCGAATATCGTCAACGCCCTTGAAGAAATGAGAGTTAGACTGCATTCTCTTGAATTGCAAAAATCTAGTTTTATTCGTCATATTTCACATGAACTGAAAACACCATTGGCAGCGATACGAGAGGGAACAGAGCTTATTTACGATAACAGTGTTGGATCCTTAAACGAGGATCAACAAGAAATTTGTGACATTATTAGAAGCAGTGTCACCCGTTTACAGCGGCTAATCGAAGATTTGCTTGATTTTAATATTGTATTAGATTCAACCAGTTTACATGGATTAGAGAGGATCAACTTACCTGAGCTCATTAATAACGCCTGTGAATTAAGAAAACTTGATATAAAATCCAAAAAAATAAACCTGATTTGTATTGATTCACCTTGTTATATTTACAGTAACAGCAAACAACTTGGGGTCATATTGGATAATATTTTATCTAATGCGATAAAGTATTCACCTATCGAGGGCCGTATCACTATTAATTATCTCTCAAAGCCTGATAACATTTTACTTACACTCATTGACCAAGGGACAGGCATTGCACCTAATATTAAAGAAAAAGTGTTTGATGCCTTTTATCAGGGGCAAGCACCTGATGGTAATCAAATCAAAGGAAGTGGTTTAGGTTTAACCATTGTTAAAGAGTTGTTGCTTCGCCTCAGTGGCAGCATTGCAATAACGGACGCAAATAAAAATCATGCTAAAAATAACCAAGGAACTTGTGTTAGCATTACTTTACCGAACAGACAATTGGAGAATCGATAATGCGGTATCTCTTTTTTTTCACTAGCCTATTTCACAAGCAACATTGCCACTCCAAATTAGCTGTTGTGATGCTTGCTATTCTTGTGGCTGGTTGCCAGACAACCTCACCAGTAATCGAGCCTGCCAAAAAACCGATAAATTATAGTTATTATTATGTGTGGCTAAAAACATTAAGCAACACACAACTTCTTACCGAAGAGCAGTCACAAAAATCATTAACGACTAGTAATAGCCAAAAACTAATAAATAGCCAAGGAAAGTTAATCCTTATTTACAGCTTACCAAACTCAACATTACATCAACCCTATAAAGCAAAACGCCTATTGAACAATCTGTTATTGTCAGAGCACTCTTTAAATGAATATAACATTGCTTTTACAACCTTATTGCGTGACCAATTAAATACGCAATTGCATTTACTGCAAAAGCAAGAGCAGCTAACAAAAAGCATAAATAAGCATAAAGAACACTATAATGAAACAATAAGCCAGTTAACAACGCAATTGACTCAAAAAGATATAGATCTTGAGCATGTCAATAAACAGTTAAGGCTGCTAAAAAAAATTGATCAGCGCATCGACCAGCGCACCTAAATAACTAGAGATAAGCGTAATGAGTTCATATGAACAACACGTCAATACAACAAGAGTACTTATTGTTGACGATGATCCTAGCCTCTTGAGGCTACTCAGTATTCGCTTATCAGCTGCGGGCTATCAAGTTGAGTCGGCAGCAAGTGCTAAAATAGCACTAGGGGTTTTACAGAACTTTATTCCAGAAGTCGTTATTAGTGACCTTCGTATGGAGGGCATGGATGGCATGGCTTTATTTGAACAAATTAGGCTACAACACCCTAATATTCCTGTCGTAATAATGACCGCACACGGCACAATTCCTGACGCCATCAATGCGACCAAGCAAGGGGTCTTTAGTTTTTTAACCAAACCATTTGAAAGCCAAGAGCTTCTTGATACAGTTGCACAAGCTATTCGTTTGCAACCTGTCGACAAGCTTGACAACGTTACTGACAATAATCATTGGCGCAAACATATCATTAGCCGAAGTTCTGTTATGACAGCTTTATTGAATCAGGCTAAACAAATTGCCAACAGTGATTTTAGTGTACTCATCCATAGTGATAGTGGCACTGGTAAAGAACTGTTAGCAAAAGCAATCCATCAAGCCAGTCATAGAAAAAGTGAAACTTTTACTGCCATAAACTGTGCAGCTATTCCTGAACAATTGTTAGAGTCTGAATTGTTCGGTCATGTTAAAGGCGCTTTTACGGGGGCAGAGCGAAACCATCAAGGGCTATTTCAAGCAACTAATGGCGGTACCTTATTTTTAGATGAAATTGGCGATATGCCATTAAGCTTTCAAGTTAAGTTATTAAGAGTAATACAAGAGAGAGAAGTTCGTCCCGTAGGCAGTACTAAGGCCATAAAAATCGATGTGCGTATTATTTCAGCAACCCATATTAACTTGCCGAAAGCAATAATAGCTAAAACTTTTCGAGAGGATTTGTATTATCGACTCAATGTTGTTGAATTAGCTTTACCAACATTAGCTCAAAGGCGAGAAGATATTCCACTATTAGTTCAGTACTTTTTACGCCAAGCGGTTGGTCGTTCTAAAGTAGCGATGAAAAAAATTAGCCAAGAAGCTATGGAGTTACTTATTAGTGCCCCATGGCCCGGTAACATAAGACAACTACAAAATGTGGTAGAACAAAGCATAGCGCTATCAAGTGATTGCATAATTAGCGAGAATACTGTTAAAAATGCACTCCGTGATGACTCCACACAATTCCCCTCATTTCAACAAGCCAGAGAGCATTTTGAAAGAGATTATTTAGCTAAATTATTGAAGATTACTGCCGGTAATGTCTCGCAGGCAGCTCGTATTGCCCAGCGTAATCGTACAGAGTTTTATAAGCTATTAAACAGACATCATTTGGTTGCGGATTCATATAGGGAAGAATAACTTCTACTTTCTTAAACTTAAGCTAACGGCTATAGGCTAGTTAACATTCAGTTATTCAAAATTAAAAATTTACTAGAA
>MDSY01084386.1_pt1 | contig 13384 bp, 12 predicted proteins | sample 811131 | NCBI WGS metagenome assembly MDSY01 (sample SAMN05326643, study PRJNA326480) | marine metagenome | isolation source: seawater | place: Atlantic Ocean: South West | collected 2010
AAAAAATGATAATAAATAAAAAAAAAATTTTTTACATTTATTTTATCTTATACCTATCAATGTGCCTGGGTTTTTTTTATAACGAAGACTTTGTATTGGGCACAATTATTGATTACAATATACATTTAGAAGCAGCAAAGGTTATGAGTAAAGATATCATTGTTAGCATTCTTAATTATGATAATCTCGAAGGAGGCACAATACCACATTCTCCTATTTATGTATTGTATTTTATGTTTATTCAAAATTTTTTTGGTGAAACAATGAGTAGATTTATAAATATGCACCTTATTTTATTATTACCATATTTTGTGCACTTATCTCTTAAATTAAAATTTACTTTTAAAAAAAATGATCTCAAAAACTTGCTTCCACTAATTTTCTTTATTTCTCCTTATTTCCGTTCAGGTGCTTTTTGGATTGACGACAATATATTGGGATTAACTTTTCTTACTATATCATTTTATTTTTATCTAAAGTTTGAGAAAAAAGGAAATAAGAGTTTGAATCTAATTTTTTTACATGTTTTATTTATTGCTATAGCAGCTTATTTTAGGCCCATTTATTGTATTTTTGGTGTTTATTTTTTTTTAAATTTTTATTCAAAGCTGCATTTGTCAAAAAATTTTTTTTACTACCTTTTTTTTAATATAATTTTAAGTGCACCTGCTTTTTATTTTATAGTAATTCTGGGCCAAAATGAATGGTTTCGAACATGGTTTTTTAGAACAAATAATATAACAACTTTTTCTTTAGCTTTATCTGTATTATTTTTTTACTCTATACCATTTATGTTTTTCAATTTTAATAAGTTAAAGTTAATTCGCATTGATAGAAAAATCATATTTTTTTCAATAATTTACTTAATTATTTTGTCAATAAATTTTAGTTATATTCCCCCTTATTCTGGTGGAATATTTTATAAAACATCAAGACTGCTATTTTCAAATAATTATTTATTCTACTTTATCGCATTCTTAAGTTTTTATTCTTTTCTTTTAATTTCTAAAAATTTTACACAAAAAAAAAATAATTTTTTAGATCTAATATTAGTTATTTTATTGATATTTGTGGAAGTGGATGGAAGAATTTATCATGAAGCCTATGATCCGCTTTTTTATATCTTGTCATTTTTATTTATAAAAAATACTTTATATTCTAAGACTATTAAAAACCTATCATTTAAATCAATAAATACTTTATTTATATTTACATTTTCTTTTTTAATAATATCAGTTATTAAAATTTATATTTAATTAAAATTATTAGTATTTTTTTCACTTTTTTAATTTTTAAAATATGATCACTTATTTAATATTTATTTTTTCTTAATATTATATAGACAAAATTATAAATTGTTAACGAAATCAATAATATTATAACTTGAACTTTTGTATTTGAATAATAACTGCTAGCCGTAAAAAATACTAAAAAATTAAATAAATTTATAACAATACCTGAAATTGTATTGGCAATCTTTGGATCAAATTTAATTTTTTTTTTTATAAATAAATAAATTAATTGATGCAAATGTAAGTTATCAGGTTTCAAGGGTGATTTATCACTCTTTACTTTTCTGAATATTGAAAACAAATTTTCATAAGCAGGATACCAAAGTAAATTAACAATATAATAAGGTGATAAACTTTTTGTATGATTTGATAGATCTATTAATAATAGACCAATAAAAAAAGATATAACGTATGCCCCATTGTCACCTAGATATAATAAATTAACTGCATTCAAAATTAATATTGAAGTTAAAACTGCTGAAAAATATATTATAAATTGATAGTCTAATAAATAATCGTTGCTTATATTGTAAAAACTAAAAATAAAAAATAAGATTAGCAAATAATATCCACTAACTATTGTATTTAAACCATCAATGAAATTTGTACCATTTATAAGGACAAGAATACAAAAAGAAGTAAAAAATAGATTAAAGTAATGATCTTTCAATAAATTTTCCAAGAAACTCATTCTACTATATTGAATACTTTGTTCTAAAATGACTACTGATAATAACACTAAAAATATTTGTATTACAAATCTAAGATTTGCTGACTTCAAGATACTTATATCTGATAAAAAGCCTGTCATAAATATTAAAAAAAGCATAATTTTAAAATTTACTTGATTACCTGGTATCAAAAAAATTAGTGATAATAGAATAAATATACCTCCTGAGAATGCAGGTTTTGTATTTCTTTCAATAAAAGACTTGTGAAAAGAACTTTTTTTATCATCTAATAAAAAATTAAATTTATTTAAGAAATGATTTATTAAGAAAAATGCTAGTATTGTTAAGGGTATTAATTGAATCAGTTTCATTAAAAATTTAATGAATTTCTTTTTCTGCCAATATTAAATCAGACATAACCATATCTCTAACTAAACCTTTGAATGTAAATTTTGGCTTAAATTTTAGTTTTTTAAAAGCTTTTTTTGCATTACCTTTTAAATAATTGACCTCATTTGGTCTGAAATATTTTTTATCTATCTTTATAATTAATTCTTTTTTACCTTTATTAACTAGATATGCTTGTTCTTTAAGCCCCTTTCCTTTCCAGATAATTTTAAAATCTAAAACTTTTGAGGCTGTATCTATAAATTGTTTAACACTGTAAGCTTCTCCAGTGGCTATAACAAAATCATCTGGTTTTTTTTGTTGTAACAATCTCCATTGCATTTCAACATAATCTTTTGCGTGACCCCAGTCTCTTTTTGCGTTTATATTTCCCAAATAAAGAATTTCTTTGGAGCCTAATTTTTTTCTAGTTAAAAACCTTGTTATTTTTCTTGTTACAAAAGTTTCTCCCCTTCTTGGACTTTCATGATTAAACAAAATCCCATTAGAGGCAAAAAGTCCATAAGATTCTCTATAGACCGAAGTAATCCAATACGAATATAGTTTTGCAACGCCATATGGTGATTTTGGATGAAACTTTGATTTTTCATCAAAAATATTTTGTCCATAAGTTTCTCCAAATAATTCTGAGGTACTTGCTTGGTAAAATTTTATTTTTTTCATCTTTAAGAATCTTATGGCTTCTAAAATTCTTAAAGTTCCAATGCCAGAAACCTCAGCAGTATATTCCGGATTTTCAAAAGATACGCCTACATGACTTTGTGCACCAAGGTTGTATACTTCATCTGGCTTAATGCTGTTTATGATATTATATATACTGTTACTGTCAGTTAAATCCCCATAATGTAAAAAAAAATTTGTTTTATTATGTGGGTCTATATAGATGTGATCAATTCTTGATGTATTAAAAGATGATGTTTTTCTTATTAATCCATGCACTATGTAATTTTTTTTTAATAACAATTCTGCTAAATAAGAGCCATCTTGACCTGTTATACCAGTGATTAATGCAATTTTTTTTTTCATTTTCTAAATATTAAAATTCTTAATATAGAAATTAAGATCAAAAAACCATCTCTAAATTCATTAACTTTTTTAATACCAGCAATTCTTGATCTTTCATAAGATGGAATACTTGCTAAAATAAAATTTTTAAGCTTAGCTTTTATGGGCAATTCAACACAAAAAGAAAAATCATTCGATTTTAAATCTAGAGCTTTATATTTTTGAGTTCTACCCATTAAATATGTAAATAATACATCAGTTATACCGAGACTAAATAAAAAATTACATAAAAATGTAAATATTTTATTTCCTACATATGTTAAAAATGTATCATCATCACTGCCACCATCGCTTTCATACCTAGAGCAAAAAATAAAATCTATATTTGTTTTAGATAATTTTTCATACATATTATTTAGATAAATTGGATTAAAAGAACCATCTGCATTAAATATACAAAAAAAAATAGTTTCTACCTGATCTATCCCATTTCTTAATGCGCAACCATAACCTTGTCCATTTTTTTCCTCAATAATCTTACAATCAAAATTTTCAATTGATTGCCTTGTGCGATGGTCATCAGTTGGTATAACTACAATAATTTTTATTTTAAATGGTTCTAATTCTTTAAGAACTTTTGGTAAAGACTCAGACTCATTTTTTGCTGGTATAACTAATGTTAATTTATCCATCATAAATTTATCGATACATAGCGAATTTTTTTATTAAAGCAAACAAAGAAAGTCTAATAACAAAATATGTTGAAATTATAGCATTATAATTTTCATTAATATAATAAACTTTAAATCCATCCAATAATTTTTGGAATAATGAGTCTGATAAAGAGTTTTTAGATGATCGCCAAAATAACAAGTTATCTTTTATGCCATATAATTCTTTATATTTTTTAATAATCTTTAACCACAAACAATAATCTTCTTTAGTTTTAAAATTAGAAAATAAATATTTTTGTTTTAAAATTTTTTTATTAATTACAACAGATGAAGTTGCTATATCACAACTTTTTAATAGCTCACCATAATTTAATTTATTTTTAATCTTAAAATGTCCTATAGTTTTACCATAGTGATTAATTATTTTATAAGAAGTATGACAAAAGTTTAATTTTTTTTTTAACATAAAAGATATTTGTACTTTGAGTTTATTTTTGTGCCACAAATCGTCCGCATCACAAAAAGATATAAATTTACCTTTTGCAAAATGAATTCCTTTATTTCTTGATAAGCCAGCTCCTATATTTTTTTTATTAATTATTATTTTATATCTTGGTAATTTATTAAGAGTTTTTTTTACAAAACTAAGTTCAGATTTGTCAGTATCATCATATATAACTATTACTTCAAAACTTTTATAAGTTTGGTTTATGATAGAATTTATAGTTTTTTTAAAAAATTTTTTTTTTTTAAAATAGCTTATAATAATACTTACTTGAGGCTTATGAATTTTTGTATTCATTAAAATAATCTTTTAAAGTTTCTTATTAATCTTAAAATAAAAATTATAAAAACAAATATTCTATTTTGTCCATTATCCAATCTAATTTGTGTATTTTCTTTTAAAAAATCTATATATTTAATAGATGACGATAAGCCACCTTGTCTAAAAACTCCAAAAATTTCATCTTTTTTAGTAGCAACACCAGTCATTTTATGTTTCACAATCATTTTATAAAAATTGTCATAGTCTGCAGACCATTTGTATTTTGTATTATAAGGCCCAATTTTATCTTGAGATATTTTTTTTATAAAAAAACCCACTGAATGAGTGGTATAAAAACCAAATGTCCAATGTATTTTTTTTGGATAAAATCCATGCATTAACTTATGTTTAAAGACAGTTCCAAATAAAAAATCAATTTTTTTTTTAAAAAAATAGGTATTAACAATACTTAATGTGTCTGGGTAATAAATATCATCTGAATTTAAAATACCTACTATATCTCCAGAACATAATCGTAATCCTTTATTCATTGCATAATATAAACCTTGATCTGGTTCACTAATCCATTTTGTAATATTTGGTGAATTTTTTTTTATGATATCTAAAGTTTTATCTGTTGACGCACCATCAACTATTATATGTTCAAAATTTTGATGAGTTTGTTTAGAAAGACTATCTATAGTTTCCTGTAAAAATTTCTCAGAATTTTTTGTAACAGTTATGATTGATATTTTAAATTTATTTTTCAAATTATTTTACAATATTTTAATTATTATATTATAGTATTTATTTAAATTTTTTTTATAATCAAATCTATATAAATATTTTTTTGCCTGTCTTGTTTTTTTTAAAAATTTTTTTTTGTCTTTAACAAAAGATACTATAATCTTACTTAAAGAAATGAAGTCACCCACCTCAAATAACGAACCCAATCTTCCATTTAATAAAATTTCTTTGGGGCCAGTACTACAATCAGATGATATAATTGGAACGTTTTGTTGTTGAGCTTCAATCAAAACATTGGGTAAACCTTCAAACTTTGAACTTAAAATAAATAGATCTGAAAATCCAATATAATTAAATGCATTTGTTTTGTAACCTGCAAATTTAACATATTTTGTTAAATTGTATCTTTTTATATATTCCTTGAGTTCATTAAGTTTATAGCCGCTTCCAATTAAAAAAAATCTGAATTTAATTTTTTTATTTCTTAGAATATTTAAAGATTTAAGGATTGTAATTTGATCTTTTTGATCTGTAAGCCTTCCAATTGACATAATTTTTAAGCCTCTAAAACTAGAAAAGTAATCAATCTTCAATCTCTCAGTATCATTTATATTTTGTATTGGGTTGAATATATGTGTCGATTTTAGTTTCAAGGTATTACTAAGGTTTTTTTTAAACTCTAAACTATTAACTATTATTTTATCACTCATAGAATAAAATAATTTAAAGAAAAAAATTTTTATAAAACTGTTTATGTATTTATCTGGAGAAGTATTAAGTCTTATTATTACTTTCAGATTTAAGATTTTTGAAATAACAATTGCTGATATATTAGATTGAAATGAAAAAATTGAAGTTTTTTTTATAGGTAGTTTTTTTATAATTAGACCTAGGCAAACCAAAGTTTTAATAAAGCGTGAACTATTATTCCACCTGTTACTTTTTGGACAAATAAAATTGATTTTATTATCAAATAATTTTTTTTTATTTGTATTTGCAGTTATGATAGAGACATTGATATTTTTTTTTATAAGATAAGACGAGATATAAAAAAGATTTTTTTCAACTCCACCCGACTCTATTGATGGAATATAAATTGCTAATTTTTTCATTAATTTATTAGTTTTTTAATTTAACTAATTTATTTTAGATAAATATTTTTTAATGATTAATTTATCATAGATTACACATTATAAACAAATTTATAAATTAAAAAATAATATTGAATATTGAAAATTTATTGTTAATTCTTCAGTTGCTCAAGAATTATTGCTACCCAATATTGGTTTGCTAAACAATTTTAAAATTTTTTTTCACAAAAAAACTAACTGTTTCTATTAAAGATGAGAATATAATTGTTGATATCAGGCTATAAGCAAAAAATGGTATAGCCATAGTATAACAAACTAATAAGCCTTCAAAAGTATAGCCATACATACCAGTTGCCCATACACCAAAATTAGTAATTACAAAAAATGCTAATGCGCCAAGAGCTGCACCAGACATTCTAAAATATAGGCCTTTTTTAAAAAATCTTGAAATTAATCCAATGATTAAAACACTAAACCATGTAAATAATAGAGTACTATGAAATCCAAAATATAGGTCTGTTATCGCAAAAGCTAAAATCACTATTAATAAATAACGTTTACCAAATAAAATTGGAACATAAAAACTTAATGCTATTAAGCTAGTAAAGTTAGGAGGGTGAGGAACAAAGCGACTTGCTGCCAAAGCGATAAATATTCCAATTGATATATTTAGAAATTTCATGATTTATTTTATCTTATTGAACTAGATAATTGAATGCAAGATTTATATTATAGAATTTTATTAAATTTTTTAAATCATTGGTAAATAATTTGCTGGATTGTAGCTTTTTTATTAAGTCTTAAGAGTTAATAAATTGTTTTCTTCATAATCTTTTAGGTCCTTAATTTTTTTTAAAGTTCCATTTTCACTAGTAAAATCAATTATCTCACAGTTTTTAATTACGTCCAATCGTTGGTTTCCACTTAAAAAATTTAGTTTACCAAATTTATCTCTACTTTCTTTATAGATAGAATTTGTGTGAGAGGTTAAAATATTGTCATCTATTCTATCTAAACTAGAAAAATACTCATCTTTTGGAAATGAGTCATTAATAAAAAAAGCATTATTTTTAAAATTATTTGTACCTATAAAATAAAATCCCTTTTTTTTCATAATGCGTATAAGTGCTCTTAGAGACATTCCATAACAAAGATGAGAATAATGATAGGATTCCCTGTTAAAATTTTCAATATCAGGAACGCTGACATCAAATTTATCACCAAAGATAGCATTATATTCTCCAATAAATATTTTTGAAAAATTTGATTTTAGCTTATTTATTATCCAATAATCTGTTCCATCAATGTCGATACTAAATAAATCTACATCAAAATTACAATTTTCAAAAATTAAAGAATTAATATTTTTTGAAGTTACAAAGTTTTCTACAACTTTTAAATCTCCTTTCCATTGATTTACATTAGAAAATACTTTTTTTTCTAAATTATTTATACAGTCTATTATTAAACCTTTTTGATAAAATCTTTCATATAAAAACCTGGTATTTGATTCAATATATTCACCTACACCAATTTCTATAAAATTTGGCTTAGGTACTTTTATTTTATACAAAAGAAAATCTATTATTCCATCTTCACCATTTTGTGAGTATATTTTTAATTCACTTTCATTTATATTTTTGAAGTTTTCATAAAACTTGTTATTTGATAAAATGCCATTGATACCAACACTATAAACCAATTTATTGGTTATGTTTCTTCTTAAGTTAAATTTTATTGCTATATAGGATATTATTTTTGCTAGTTGATTATAAAGGTACTTCATTGTAATTATAAATTATAATTTTACAAAGTTACCATGCTTCATTTAATATACAATAAATAAAATTCTAAAAATGATTTCTTCAATTATAACAAATTTAATAAATTTATTACAAATATATTTATTAGTTTTTTTAGCAAAACTTAAAAAAAAGAAAATTATTCTTTTTTATTATCCAAATAAACAACTAAGACTTAATCATAATTTTTATATTGAATATATTTTTAAAGATTACTCATCAGAAGAATATTGTATTATTTATGGACATCAAGAAGCTGCCAAGTTAGGTGAATATTATTTTAATGTTAGGCAAAGCTATGTCAAATTTTTAATTGGTATAGATTTTTTTATTAGTAACAATATATGTGACGTGCTACCACAAAGAGCTACGAAAATTTTTATTCACCACAATTTATATGATGATCCCTGGGTCAGAAGAGATAAGGAAAAAATAATGTGTCAAAGATTAATAAATTATGATTACATTTTAGTAGCAACTACAGTATCTTTAATAAGGACTAATGAAACTTTTTTAAGGTATAATTTTATTAATAAACCAAAAGTTATAGAAGTTGGTTATCCAAAATTGGACTACCTGCTAGGTGATATTATTAATAAAAAGATAGAAAAAAAAAATATTCTAATTGCTCCAACTTTAGTAGGTGGTTATCCAGAATTATCCATTATAAATAAACTTAAAAAGATTATTGAAGAATTATTGTATAATACGGATTGTGATATTATTTTGAGACCACATCCAAGAGATAGACAACTTAAAAGCTACTTGTTCTTGAGGGATAAATTTTCTAAGAATGAAAGATTTCATTATGATTTAAGTGATAATTATTTTGATGTTTATACAAAGTCAAAATTGATGATCACTGATTTTTCAGGAACTGCATATACATTTGCATTTTTATCTTTATCTCCAGTAATTTTTTTTTCTATTGATGAAAAAAAAATAGAAGAAAATGATTACTCTAACTATAGTTTTTTTTTAGATAGAGAAAAGATTGGTTATGTTGTTTATAATGAACGTCATATGATTGATAAGGTTAAATTAATACTAAACAATTCTAATTTGTATGAAAAAAATATCATTCAATTAAGAAAAAATATGAAATATTTAAATAGATCCACTATTGAGATTAAAAATTTTATAGAAAAGGCAACTAGATAACTCTTACTAATACTTTTTTGTTCTAAATTTATATTGTCATTTTTAGACTACTTTCAATTAGATTTCTTAAATATAGCTTTCACGATAAATAATCAGTGCTATAAGATTAGTAATTATGAAAAAAATTTTTATAACTGGTGGTGCAGGATTTATAGGAACTAATGCTGCAAAATATTTTTCTAAAAAAAAATGGCAAGTTTATATCTTTGATAATTTATCAAGAAAAGGTGCTACTTATAATATTAAATGGCTCAAAAAAAATACAAACATAATTTTTATAAAAGGAGATATAAGAAATTTTCATAACTTATCAAAAAAATTAACTTCTGTAAAACCAGATGTGATTCTTCATTGTGCAGGTCAAGTTGCTGTTACAACTTCTTTCATAAACCCAAGAGAAGATTTCGAAATTAATGCACTTGGTAATTTAAATGTTTTAGAGTCAATCAGAACTAATAACTTAAAGTCTACTCTTATTTATACTTCAACAAATAAAGTATATGGGAACTTAGATACAGCAAAAGTTAAACTTAATAAGAAACGTTATATTTATAAAAATAATATTAAAGGAATAGATGAAAATCATAAAACTGATTTCCACTCTCCATACGGATGCTCAAAGGGAGCAGCTGATCAATACGTTAGAGATTATTCAAGAATGTATGGAATCAATAGTTTCGTTTTAAGACAAAGTTGTATTTATGGAACAAACCAATATGGAATTGAAGATCAGGGTTGGATAGCTTGGTTTGTGATTGCTTCATTGCTAGGAAAAAAAATTACTGTATTTGGTGATGGCAAGCAGGTCAGGGATTTACTGTATATTGATGATCTAAACCGATTATTTGAAATTTTAGCTAATAATAAAAAAATGAATATTGATAGAGTTTACAATGTTGGTGGTGGTTTTAATTTTTCATTAAGCATACTTGAACTTCTTGAAATTTTAGAAAAAACACTACAAAGAAAAATTAAAGTTAATTTTTCCAAATGGAGAATGGGAGATCAAAAGCTTTATATAAGCAATAACTCAAAATTAAAAAAAACATTTGGCTGGGAACCCACAGTACATCCCAAAATAGGTGTAAAACATCTAATAAACTGGGTTAAAGATAACAAAGAATTAATACTAAAAGCACTAAAATAAAATAAATAATTTAAATATGGCTAAAAAAAAATTAGCTTTTGTAGATCATAATTATCACAAAAAAACTAGAAGTGGTGATTTTTTAAGAGAAATATTTGCTAAAGATTTTATTATTAAAGATTTCTGGTGGTCACTAAAAGATGAAAATAATTTAATTAAAGATCTAAAGAAATATGAAAATATATTTTTTTTTCAAACACTAATACCTTCTTATGATTTATTAAAATTAAAAGGTAAAAATTTAATGTGGGCTCCAATGTATGACAACTTGTCATTTGATAATAATTATTGGAAAAAAATTAAATATATTAATATAAAGATACTGTCATTTTCTGAAAAAATAAAAACACATGTCGATAAATTTAAGTGTCCAAATATTAAATTAAAATTTTTTTTTAATTATAAGGAAAATAAATTAAAAAAACCTGAAGAAAAAATTAATATTTTTTTTTGGTATCGTCACGATTTAAAGTTAAATGATTGGATTTATTTTTTTGATCCAAAAAAAATTAATAAGATTGTTTATTTTAATAGCCCAGATCCAGGAAAAAAATCAGAAAAAATTGAACAAAATTATATAGATAAATATAAAATTGAAATTATAGAAAAATCTTTTCTTCCACATAATGAATACATTAAGTATGTAAAAGATTGTGATGTGTTTGTTTCTCCTAGAAAACAAGAGGGTATTGGAATGAGTTTTTTAGAAGCGATCAGTATGGGAAAATATATTATTTCAAATGATGACTCTACTATGAATGAATATATTTTGGATGAAAAAATAGGTTTTTTAATTAATAATGAAAAGTCGATTAATTATAATAATATTATTAATCACAACAATTATCGAATGTTATTTGCTAAAGATGGTTATTTAAAATGGAAAAATAAAAAAAATGAAATATTAATAATTTTTGAAAAAAAATTAGTTCCTGTCAAAAAAAACTTATTTATTGAACTATTATTTTTACTAGATTTAATGAGATATTATTTAAAAAAATTTTTAAAATAAATTATTTTTTTGGTATTTCTTTCAAAATACCAACAGCTGGATACTTATCAGAAACTTTAGATGTTTCTTCTCCTTCAAGTGCTAATAAAATTGCATTAAATTCTTTTATATAAATTACGTCTCTTATTCTTTTGCCTATGTAAATTTTTTCTTGATAAATTAATTTTTCATGGTTTTTATCGAGCAAAAGTCTATAAATACTTTTTCCTGCAAGTGAAGTAACTAAAAAATTATTTTGCCACAATTTGGAAAAATCATTAGGAACTCTAATAATTTGACTCATGCCTATTGAGGGAACCCATGAATAAACAGGTTCAATAAAACCATATTCTTCGTGATTCTTTAAATAATGATAGATTTTTAGTGATTTTTTTTCTTTAAAATAAGGCTCTCCATATGAAGCAATTGGCCATCCATAATTTTGTCCAAACTTTATAAGATTAATTTCATCTCCACCCCTTGGTCCGTGCTCCGCAGAAATAATTAAATTTTTTTCTGCCAATAATCCTTGTGTGGTTCTATGTCCTTTAGAAAAGTTAAAATAATCTTTATTTTCAAAATCTATAAATAAAATTTTTCCATACACTGAATTGTCATCTTGAGCTAATTCTTTATTATCCATATCGGTATCAGTAGAAAATAACATACCTTTTTTTCCATCATGTTCGTATTGAACCATTCTACCTGCATTAAAATCTCCACATTCCTCACTATTAAAAAATAGTTCAAAAAATAAATTATCACTCTTAATTTCAGCTTTTGATATATTCATAGTCTCACATTCTTTAGGTCCAGCTTTATAGGAAACATAAATATCACTGTCTACAACTAGTAGATCTTTAACATTAATATTTTCAATATTTAAGTTTGATTTAATTTCATTCCACTCAAAATTATTAGAGTCTATTATAAATTTTTTGTTAATAAAAAAAACTTTACCCTTTGAGTCAATTATAATTAATTCGTCCTTGAATTGTTCCATATGAAATTGATAAGCTTTAGTTTTGTTCCAGGAAACTTCTTCAGTAAGATTTAAATCTTTTAATATAATATTTTTAAAATCAAGATTTATAAATTGTGTTGATGGTAAAAAAACTTGGTTATAATTTAATTTATCTTGTTTTCTATACAGATTTATTCTATCAGCAGTACCTTTTCCAAAAACAATTTCTTTAATTACATTTTTTTGGTTTGCTGTTAAATACATAGCTAATAAACTTCTTACCTTGCTAACATTCAAAAAAAGTAAAATTGTAACAATCGATAACACTAATAAAATTAAATATTTCTTTTTCATAAAATATTTCATATACAATTTTTTTTTATAATACAATTTTAAAATACAAAGCTCGGAAAAACTAATATTAACCAGAAAAAATTTGTGAAATATTTTTTTATCTAATTTTTAAAAAGTTTATAAAACTAAAATAAGTTTTTATTTAAAAAAAAACCCCAAAAATAAAAATTGTTGGGGTTTTTTAATAAATCTATATAATATCGTTATTCACTTCTAAAATTTTTTTCAGTGCATAAATCAAGCCAATTGAGCTATTAGTACTGGTCAGCTACACGCATTACTGCGCTTCCACATCCAGCCTATCAACGTGG
>MDSY01071059.1_pt1 | contig 13379 bp, 17 predicted proteins | sample 811131 | NCBI WGS metagenome assembly MDSY01 (sample SAMN05326643, study PRJNA326480) | marine metagenome | isolation source: seawater | place: Atlantic Ocean: South West | collected 2010
CCAGCCAAGACATACAATTTCATCGTAATCGCGCTCACGCATATTAAGTGCAACGTATCTAATGTCTTCGATTGTCGCCTCTTTAAAAAACATTACCCAGCCTCGCTACTGTTATAATGAATTGCTATGTTGCCGAGTTTTGCTGGACCATTTGCCGTACAAGTAATTTTTGGGGCAATATGAGTTGAGTAACCACTAATTGATGCCCTACCCAATCCGTATGTCGTTTGGTGAACAGTTGCCAGTTCTTGAATTGCAGTTATGTCTTGCGGATCTGTCGCCGCTGAAACCGTCCACTGGTTTTCGCAAGTTACATCCAGTGATATAAAATCTTTAAATGTTGCTGGTCCACCCGCATCAAGAAAAGGCATTTGTATCGTGACAGTGCTGCTGTCGTATATATTTGCGTTTTCCCCGCCCAGTGAATACAACTTGTTACCAGATCGACACAATGTCTGGCGACCATCATACGCCCATCGATCAACAGTAAAACCTGGCTCGTAAACACTCCACGCTGACACCTTAGAGCTAGGAAAATAACTAAACACATAAACTTTTGTGCCAATGGCTATAAAATATCTGCCATCACGAGGCTCAAGTATCGCTTTAGCTTTTTCTGCTACACTTCTATTGTCTCTAATTTCCTTAACAACCAGTTCATCAATCGGATTACCAATATCTCCAACAAAGGCTGCGTTTGAAGAGTCTCGTGATCGAAGGCTGCGAATACCTGACAACGAAAGATAAAATACGTCATTATCACCAAATTCGACAACACTGTCGGGTGCGATTGTGCCAGTGTTTTGCAAAACTTGTATCTGTTGGTTTTTTGTTTCGTCTGGGTCAACAAACCAAATCTGAACAGCTTGTTCCGCTAATACCGCAATATTATCAAAATAGTTAGCTATCGCTTTAAGGTCTTCAGATCCACGAGCGTTGTTTGCCAAGTTAATAAACCCAGCACCTAGCGTTGTGTCATTCCATTCATTTGGGTCATCGATTGCGGAAAAATGCAACAAGCTATCAGAAAGTGCATACATTTTGGTTTTTACTGGGCGAACAAATGCTCCAGGTGTATATCCATTAATACTTGAAGCATTAGCCCCACCATCGAGATACGTCTGAGAAGTTGGGTCAAATGCTGTCGTTACATTGCCAGCAACGCTAACAGCTACTGTTTTGTTGTTAAAAGATGAACCGCTAGTTTTGCTTATAATGTTTACAAACTGATTAATTGCTGTTGCTTCATACTCTGGCGAAGATGTAAAATTATTGATTGCATCAGCTAACTTAGAAGCCGTGTTACTGTGTGACGTTTCCCAAGTAATCTGCGACCCAATAATTGATACGCCATCAACAGTTATATTCGTGACCGCGTTATCAATACCGCCAGACATATGGACTATGTTACCAACAGTAAATGCACCATCTACCGCTGAAGTTACCTGAAACCCATTATAACTGATGCCAAAAGAAGGAGCGGTTATTGTGACTGTTGAGGTTCCAGTAAGCGCAGCCGTGTAAGTGCTATTACCAGAGTTTATAGCATTTACTACATTTTGTGCTGTCGTAGCATTACTTCCTGTGTGAGCAATTGGACTATTAAACAAATCAACGTTGTTAACACGCAATAAACGCAAGTTATCACCTGGATTTAACGTTCCGCCAGTTATATCGATAGACGCTGTTGCATTCGTACCGCCTAAAGATCCCGCTGTTACTTCGATCCGCGCTCTTGCTCGACCATCAAACCAATCAGTAATTCGTACACCATTAAAGTAATGATAGATCCGACCATCAGCAAAACGACCAGCCGCGTAAACTTGACCGTTATAAAAGTCTACGGAAAGCACATCTGTTAACGCTTCTCCAGATGGGTGCTGTAATCGAACGTAATTTATGTTTGATGGTGTACCCGTTGCAAAAGTAATTGAACTAGCTGCTGCTGACCCAAACACATAAATTTGCCCACCAGAAGCCGCTAAACCGATTGTATTCGTAGGTAAGGTCGCAAGCTCAACAAAAGCTGGCCTTTTTTCTATTTCACCACCACGCGTAATATGAGCATTTGTCAACGTCACCAAAGAACCAGGTGGTGCTGTTACATTTGTTCGTCTTGCGTCTAAACCACCTCGAAAATCTTCTACTAAAATATACGGCATTTAGCTTCCTGTCGTAGCTATCAGTGGTGGTCCTTTAGGTCGATACATTCCTTCTGGCTCTCCGCCGCTAATGACAAAGGTTTCTGATTTAGCCATACGCGCTTTTAATCGAGCGTAATGGGCTTGAGCCTGTCCAAGTTTGTTATTTGCATCACTTTGTTTCTGACGAGTTAAAACTTCAGCCGCTGCGTACAAAACTATAAGCTGGTCATCTAAATCCGCGGTATCGCTATCAGCAACAAGCGTGGATAAATTTTTAATTCCAGTTACTCGAACAGAGTTCATGCCAGTAGCTGCATCTGTGTTGTTAGCTGGGATAGGCCATAATTCGATTTGATTATTCTCATAAGAGTCAAAACGCCTTACTGGTGATGATCTTACACCTCGATCACTGTCATGCTGATTATAGTCTTCACCAGTAATCCCATACTGTAGCTTAGTCCAAACATCACCGTGTTTTGTTTCAACGCGCTCTATGCGCTCAAACACTAAATCACTTGGAATGTCATAATACCTTTGCCCAGCACCAATAGTAATGTCTCTTGTAACGCGTAAAAAAGGCCAAGAATAGTCATCCCAAAGCCTTCTTTGTGTTCTCTGCAACATATTAATCAGCACATCCCTAGTCGATTTACCAAGGTTAGGCTGTAAAGAATGCCCAACTTCCGCTCTTAAATCGTCCAGTAAAACGCCAAGTGATGTACCTCGTGACATACTCTATTCCTCTACAAATGCCTCGTTTTCGGGCGTGTTTGGATCGTCAGCAATATAGTGTCCCTTACTGTCACGCGCCCTTTTTTTTGTGGTTTTCGCGGCCTTTTTTTTGGGTGCTGGCTTCTTTTTCTTTTCACTAAGCCAAACAGGATCGAGCAATGTGTCTTCGATACGACTTTCAGCCAGCGTTGTTGGCAGTTCGCCATACTGACCAAAAACTTCCATAACTTTAGCGTCTTTGTAAAAGTTGCCTAAACGATCTCGTTCTTGCTCTGAAGTGCTGTCTAATTCACCAATTACTTTAATATTGAATACTGCATCAGAGCCATGCATTGCTTGCAGTAATACAATTTCTGCAATCGTTACATGAGGTTTGGTAATTACAGCGCGAATATCCCCATTTATCGCTACTGAACATGATAGTTTTTCCATATTTTCCTCCTAGAGTTAAGGATGGCGGTTACCCGCCACCCATTGATTTATGAGATTTCGTAAACGCCGTGACAGTTAAGCTGAGTAGCTGTAAGTGCCGCTGTTGTTGTGATCGCTCTATACATAACGTACTGAGTAGCTGGTCTAGCTGGAGCATGACGCTTCATCTTTTCAGCATCCATGTAGTACATACATAGTTTTGAGCTATCGATGATGTAACAACGTTTGTCTGGGTTTTTGCCAGAAATTGTTAAATCATCTAGGGCTGGATCATATACAAAGTTAAGACCGTTATAGTTGATCTCTCCCATTGCAATGTTCTGACCACGCGCAAAACCAGTTTGGCTGTAGTTACCATTTCTTCGAAGTTCGTCTGCAAGACGATCTAAGAATGCTGAACCACAAACAGCAATGTCTGGTCTACCGCCAAAACGCTTTAATTGACGCATTTCTGTATGCAGTGTTTCGATCAGTTCTTGACCAGTTGCAGTGTTTGAAATGGCAACGTTAGCGCGGTTTCTCCACCATGTATTCGAAACAGTAGATAGACCACCAACGGTTGTACCAGAAGCTGATGGGTCATCGACAATCAACGTCTGAATACCAGCTATCGCGTTCGCATCGGCTGTACCGTCACCGTATAAAAATCCATTCATACCGCGAGAGTAGCCTTCCATCATGTCATCAAGCTTATCTTGAAAAAGATTTACAAGAACAGTTTGATCTCGACCTGAGTGATTGCTTACACTTGAGCTAGTTGTGCTATCCGTAACACTGATACCGTCCTTTTTAAGTTCGGTTAGAGTTAACGAAATACCAGCGTGATGCTCTTTCCACGCGTAGTTAGCGCGTTTCAAGTTAGCTGGGTTTGCATACGAAACTGTATCGTTATGCGTGTAACCAGCAACAGTTGTGGTGTAGTCACCTTTAACTGCTACTGATAATTCCCCTTTGCCGCCAGGAAAAGTCTTTGCTTTAGCGTCTATAGCTTTTAGCAATGGCTTATCTGCAAGGCTTTGGGAGATTGCGTCACCTTTGTTTATATAATAATCAAGGGCGGCGTTCGCTATGTTAGCGAGTTCGGCTGAACTAAAAGCCATTGTAGTCTCCTAAAGTTTAGCTAGAACCATTTGCCATAGCTGCTTGAACCGCTTCCATTAGGTTCTGTGGATCAGCTTGTGGCGTTCCAGCTAGATTTCCTCCAGATGCCGTTCGCATTGCGGGTTTGTTACCATATCGCTTTTTGTGCCGCTCATTCACCTCTGTATATGCCTGTTTAGCCATAGCCAGAGCATCTTGAGTTGTATTTGGCCTTCCTTGCGTTGCTACCAAAACCCTTACACGGTCATCTATTTCGGGTTGCTTAAGGTCATAGTCGGGGTCAGTGCTTCTAGTTTTGTTTTCCCAATCAGTCACACTCATAGCTACGTCATGTAGTTGAGCTTGCTGTGTCTGTTGTTGCTGGTCTTGAATTAACGCTTCACGCTGCGCCCGCTCATTTTGAACTTCAGCGCGTGAACGAGCTAGTTCTTTCCCAACATCTTCATCCATGTACCCATCATTAACCTTGTTTTGGATATCGTCTGGTAAGACGTAACCCGCTGCTTGGCTAAGTGTTTCAACGTAAGGTTTAAGAGCATTCAGTGCTTCGACAGGATCTTTTTTCATCAAAGCCATGATTTGCAAGCCAGCCGCTGCTTCATCAGCACTTACTTTATTTTCATCGAGAAAACTCGTAATATTCTGATACCGTTCAGCGTCTACCTTGTATTCGTTCTTTTCCTTAACTAATTCTTGAAACCTTGGGTGCTTATTAAATGGGACTTCCTCGTAACTGTCTTCATCCTTTGTACTGTCAGATTGTTCATCTGTGGACTCAGCATCAGCTTCGAGAACTTCTTCACCTTCCTGTTCTATTTCCTCTTCGGGTTGCGACCCCGTTTCTTCAGAGGGCTTTTCCATAGCGTCTTGCAATACGCTTAAAAGAGTCTCTTCCGTTTCGCTTTCCGAGCTAGACGATTGCTCATTTACGTCCTGTTCTTCTTCAGAGTCAGTGGACGGTTCTGCCTCTGTGACCTGATCGATCATCTTATCGTCCTTTCCCAACAGTCTTACCTGTTGATTATATTCTACCCTTATCTGTCGTAAGTTTCAACAAACTGGGCAAAAAGTTACTGGTCGCCTATTGGTACACCTCCACCACTAGGCAGTGAACGTGGCGCATTATCTGCACCTCCTCCTGGCGCTCCCTGCAATGCAGGGTCACCAGTACCGCCTTGGCGCTGCATATTCATTGCAACTATAGACGGAACTTGGTCTGCAAACGCTGAATCTAATTCGAGTTTATCATCCAGACGTTTCAGTAATTCTTTAGCCAGCCAACGAGGTTCCATACCAGGAATTTGTAACAAGAACGGCATGATCCGCTCGATGTTGGCTAGTTCGGCTGCGCGGTTCGGTTTGCCTGTCGATCCAGCTTCGATCTCCAGAAAAACCTCTTCCATTATTTCTTCGCGTGTCATTTCAGGCCATGCAGCACCTGGTCCGACAATCTTTACAACTTCTTCCCTACTCATTTCAGCCAGTAAAACCTGACCAGCGGATCGAGTAACTTCCGACATGAAACTGTCGAGTTCGTCAACGTTTGCGCCCAGTGAAGACATACGCGCTGACTCAGCTATCGATGTTTCTGTTGCTGTTGCCTTAGAAAGCCCACCAAATTGCGCTTCTTGCGCTCCAACTACGAGCTGAATATCATCAAAAATGGTTCGCACTTCATATAAATTGGGATCAATGCCAATCTGACCTACTGGCTGAATAACGTCATTCACCTTCTGACCAGCAGCCAGTGCTTGCAGTTCGATGACTGCATTGGCGGGGTGTGTTGCAAGTTTTGCCTTGTCCTCTTCCTCTAATACGCCAGCGGGAGCTGCATACTTCGGTCTGTTTGCCCTTCGATGTTCACGCAACCCTTGTCGCGCTCTATTGTATTCATGCTGCATAGGCAGCAACAACGATACGTCTGAAGGTGGATATAAATGATCCTTATGTTCAACTTCGTTAAACACTAATGCAAAGATAGGCCAGAATGTTTCTACTTTAACATCTGGTGATGTTGGTTCTCGTAAGAAATCTTTGTACCCATCAGCAATAGAATACATTAACCCAGTTTTACGGTCATAACATTCGTAAACTTGTACAAGTCCGTGAGGCGCACCTTCCTGACTTACTTCATCTAGTGACAGATTATTTTTGTAATCATCGCCCTCGCCGCTTAAGCGACCTTTCATGTCATAGGATCGATAGCTGTCTTTTACATCAACGCCATAAATCTCTTGTACTTCTTCTGGAGTTAAATAAAGCTCATGGGCTATCCAACTTGCGCCAACAAAACCTCTTAGCTGCCGACACATTGGGTCAACAATAATGCTATTGGCCTCTGGAAAATCAAATACAAGTCCTTCACGAACCGTAATCATTGGTTCTTCCATTAAAGACTGCATCGATAGCATCAGTTCTTCGACTTCTGGATCTTCTGGCTTAATATCGCCATCAGACGCTTCTGTAGCAATTCGCCTTATGTAATCTAATCGACCTTGTATATCGATTAACTTAGCGGATACCTCTGGCGCTCGATCCAATTCACGCTGAAACCCTACTTTAACGTAACCAACACCAGTAGTAACAACTCTTCTTACCAGTGCTTTCATCTGAGCCTTAAAATTAGGCTGTTGTTCTTTCATGTAATAATCAAACAAATATTCAAGCGTACTGGCTACGTTATCAAGCATCTGTTTACGCTGCTTACCCGCTTCGTGGTCTTGCATAATTAATAAAGCAGATTGCGGTACTGGAAACCCATTTTCAGCAGCTTGTGCTGACGTAGAATATGCGGCTGCTAGTGTATCTGGAGATCCATCCCAAAACTGGTACTCCATACGGTCACGGCGGGGTGCTACGGCTTTTGGGTTTTTAGCATATAGCTGGGCTGTACGTTGCTGAACGTGACGTTGCAGAATATTTGCAACATACTGATCTCCGCTCCATTGGCTATCATCATAACCATTTAAAGCAGCATCCATATCCCTTCGCATGGTTTTATAAGCTTTTTCGTGAAAACTTTTAGCCTTTCGAACCTTGCTAATCCAAGAATTTACGAGCTTTTTACGCCTTTCCGTAGGCTCTGGCTTTTCCATTTCCGCAGAAATTATTGTTAGTTCTTGTTCTTCCATCTACCAGCCTCCAGTTTTGCTTTGGACAAGATTTTCTTTTGCCCTAGCCGCTGCATCCCATTTTACCCAAGCCAACGTACCGACTTCGGGTAACTTGGTCTGTTGTCTTATTGTACCACTTGGAGAGGCTAGGCGCGACAACCCCATGCCAATCCATGCAATCGTATCTACAAAGTCATCATGTCGGCTATTTGGAAACTTCAATAGTTCGTCTGTAGCCTTCTGTGTCCAGTGACTTTGCCTTGGCAATAATACCTTCTGCATAGCCATCCGACCTAATATCGATTGCGCTCTTTGCACCTTATTGTGAACAGGCGTTACTTCCTCGATGCGACAATAAACCCTTTCCTCTGCCATACGCTTACGCAAGAACGGACCAATCGCTTTACTGATATGCCCCTTTTCTGCCCACCAAATCAGCGGCTTATACTTTCGCATGAGTTCGAGCATACCGTTTACAACTTTGTCAGTAGCTTGTTTTTGCCACCAGCAATCGAGCAAATAGATGTCATCGTTCGTATCAACGCCCACAACTAATAAACACGTTGCATCGTTGCGCGTTTTATCAACCCCAACTGCATGATCTGAAGCTGCGTAAATACGCAAATCACTGGGCAGATCCCGCTTATTGTAATATTTTAAGTTTTCACGCTGAAACAAATCACCATCTTCTGGCGTTGGTCTGCCTTGATAAAGCGCACTAAACCCACGCGGATCTAATCTGCGCTGCGCTTCCATAAACTCCATGTCAAATCGATCAGGCCAAAGTAACTCGCCATTCTTACGCCCTAGTGGATCATCATCTTCCGCCAGAGCGGGAAGATTGATGATTTTCCACTTCGAAGCCTCTTCTTCGCTGAAGTGTGGGTTAGTTGGATCTGTTAGCCGACCTACCAGATCGTCTTCATGCCACCTAGTTTGCACAATAACGATACTGGCAGATGCAGTCATAAGCCTTGTCATTAAAACTTGAGTAAACCATTGCCATAGCTGTTCGCGCAATGTCGGACTGTTGGCCTCGATACTATCTTTGATCGGGTCATCGAGGATAACAAAGTCACCACCACGACCAGTAATCGATCCACCTCGACCCACAAACACTGACATACCGCCAGACGAAGACTGTATTCTGGATTTACTTGCTCCACCCTTGCGTAACCCAAACGTAGGAAAAACGTGTTTATATTGCGGCAGCATCATTATGTTTCGAACGTCTGCACCAAAATCTTTTGCAAAATCTTCGTTGTATGTCGCAAATATTACGTTTCGATATGGATCTTTACCTTGTATCCAAGGCACAAATCGGCGTGAAATAAGCTCTGATTTACCATGACGAGGCGGCATTGACACAATAAGACGCGGTATATGCCCCTTTTCGACCTTTTCCAGCACCTTGGCTAACGCTCTGTGGTGCTTTGCGTCCTTGAACATACTTTGAGAAATGTCATCTGGATCATCAGGATCAGGCATAGAATACTTAACGAAGTCCAGAAAGTTAGTTCCGCACTCAATAGCTAGTTTCTGACGCTTCGCAGCATCAATCTTTTTAGCTAAATCCGTTAAGTGTTTTTCTTTATTCATCTACTAGCTCTAACGCCTTTTCTAAAGTTTCTTTGTTTCTTCGGCTCCAGCCTCTGCCGTACCGCTCATAATCTTTAAGACTTCGGTAAAAATGCTCACGGCTATCGTGATATTTATGCAGAATATCTTTAGCATCCATGTCGTGAACGGCCTTCAATGTCATGGGACCAATGCTCCCATCTGCCGTAACGCCAGCTATGCGTTGCAGCAATTTAGCAGCTTGTTTTGGACCCGCATTTACACATAAATCGCAAATGGAAACGTCAACGCCAGATTGCAGTGAGTCTCCAGAGACTGCATCCCAGTAGCGTTTCTTGTAAAACTCTTCTACGTCTTCCTTTTTTAACGCTTTCATCACATCTTTAGGTGCTGGCTTGCCAGTATGATGCGCCCAGTTCCAAGCTGTAACGCCCCACATTGTTGAGCCTTCATTACCGTGTCCATCACCTTTTTTATTTCCGCCGTCATGAACGTCATCTGTGAAGCCCCCTTCGTGGCCTATCAGCATATCAAAAAAGTCATTCCAGTTCTCTTTCATCGTTTCATCTCCAAGTATAGTCGCCAACAATTAACCATTGTGTTCAGAGAAACCGCGCTAAAAAGCATTATCCACTGCCACATTTCCATTATTTCTTACCCATAAATTGTTTACCGCCCCTTATTCCTATGGCGGCGCTGCATACAGCGAAAACTAGCCAAGTGTACCACTCTGGCAGCTCAGAAAGACGATCAAAGCCATTTTTAACAACGTCTTCTAAGCCAGGAATAAAACACAAAATAACTGGGATCATTACGACAATGGTTATAAACTCGTCTTTCCACGAGTTCTTTGTGCTTTCCGCCATTATCCTTTCCCAATCGGCAGTCGAGGTTTCTTTTGACATGAGAATGGCGGCTTTACTTTCCGCCTCGACAAGTTTTAGCTTTGCATTGGCTGTAGCCTTGTCAGCTTTGCCTTGTAGATAGCTGCCCGCGAGGTTCGCTATTGGCCCTAATAGCTGTCCTATCATTCCGACTTACTCCCCATTGTTTTGGCCGATAGAGCGAAGTACGCGCCCACTAAGCCCGATAATGCTAGATACTGGACTTGGAGTACCCCAGAAGCCTCATTCATTCGTGCGGGGTCGTATATTGTTGCTACGGTCGTGGCGCACATCATAAACAATGCTACATACGACATTCTGCGCTTATTAATTTGGTAAGCTGCCTTATCGGGTACTAACTCATTCATTTTGCATAAACCTCATTGCTATACCTTTGTCTGAAGTTTGAAGAACAACTTTCCCATCTTTGTATATGACCCATCTGTTCCATCTTACTTCAACTAACCGCATCCAACTCAACACATTCCAGCAGCATATCGTTCGAAGTTATGAGCTTGGCGGCGTGAGCTTTTTCTTCGATGCATTCTTCCATTGTTTTGAACGATTCAAATTCGTAATATTGAAGGTGATCCGTGCGAACAAAATGAAACCAAACCAAAACGTATATCATTCAAAAAAATCCCAAAAATTTATCCAATTCATGTGGTGAAGATACGCTATTGCGCCAATCGCACTGGCTGTAAGCAAAAAGAAAATCCCAGCTAGGGTTATCGCTAATTCTTGATTGGCTATGGCATCGCGTCTTGCTTCAGCTTCGGCTTCACGCTTTTCTGCAAGAACCTCTCTTCTAATTTTTAAAAGCGTTTGCCAATGTGAAGGGCCAAGAGATTCTGAAATAAATTTTTTAAGGCTTTCTTCAGCTTCTGCGGCCTGACGCAAACTGGTAAATCGTTCCATCGCAACGGTATTGACATTTTTTTCTGATAAACCTTTTTTCTGTAATTTCTTTTTTGCATTGTCCGTTGCGTCAAAAAAGTTTCCAATTTCTTTACTCAAAGAACTTAATGATTTGCCAGCGGATACGCCTAATTTTATTGTCGTAAGCAAAGAAATAGGATCAACCATGAGGACTGCCTAATCTGGGATCTCTGCCAAGATACTTTAATTCAGTCTCGATAGTTGCAAGGCGTTGTTTGATGTCGTTGATCGCATTTATCGACATTAAAAGCGAGTTTATTTCGTCATAAAGGTCTTCTGTCTCGTCCCATAAATCATTTATAGACTTACCGTTTTCTGCAACATCGCGCTTTGTATTGACGGTATCCTCGATAGCCATACGGCTACCTAGCTGGCTTACAGTTTCTTCAAGTGAGCTTATTGTGTTTGCTTGGTCAGAAATCCACCACACAGCCGCTGCACCTTGAGCGCATATGGCGATTACTAAAGCTACTGGAAGTTTGAGCTTGTCCATGCCATCACCCCATAAAATTCATTCGAAGTAATAAAAGTAAACTTGCGCCAGTAATAACAATCATAATCGCTTCCATGCGTTTCATGCGATTATACAAATCTTTTAACTGGATCTTCATTTCAGTCTTAATTTCGACAACCTGGATTTGCAGTTCGTCTATGCGCTCGTGGGCTGATGATACTGTACGTTTATCCATTACGGACTTCCGTAAGCTGTTACGTTTCCTGATGCAATCATGTTGCCACTAGAATTTACTGAAAATACATTTGACCCATTGTAAGTAAAAATTAATTTACCACCAGACCGTGTAACTTTGAAACCGCCACCCAAATCAACCGTAGGCGTGTTTACTTCATTAGCAGCCGTAATATCATTACCTGATGTTATATCTCCAGTTGTATTTATGTTACTTGCATTAATGGCTCCTGGAGGGCTACTAACATCACTTAATTTTGCCAATGTAATGCCACCAGCGGTTACACCATCATGCACAACGAGAGTATCTAAGGTCGTATCGACAGTAACTTCACGCTCTGCACCTGTGAACGAAGAATGTTCTGCTGTCGTGCCGCCTCTCAGTCTTACTTGGGTACTCATCTAATTATCCTTTCAATACTATCTTCCATGCTCTGTCAGTTTATCTAATACTTGACCTGGGTTTAAATAAGGATTTCTCTGTGCAAGATCTTTATTTTCTTTTTCCCATTTGCAACCCTCTTGCAATAAAAAAATCTTGTCATCATCGGACATATCTGGAAAACTAAGACTTTGCCCAAAAAAGAAAATTTTATCAGCAAAAGATAAGTCTTCTGGAAAACCGTTTTCTGTTGATAAATTATTTAATTCAAATGCCATTTTAACCTCATGTATGAACCCGCAAATAGCAATGCGAGTAGTTCCAAGCCACACTTCCGCCATAGCCAGTATTTACTGTTATATTCGAATAATTTCCGCTAGACGGTCTTTCTTGAACTTTTGCGTAATAAGTATAGCGCTCATCTGTGGCGTAGCTTCGAACAACAGGAAAAATTTCTTGCAAATCACCAGTTGAGCTAAAAGACCCATCATAAGGGGCAGTGCCTTGTCCACCTTTGAAAGCAACGTTTATTATTCCAGAATAAGTAGAGTTTACTGGTGTATTTGACCCATTTATAGTTCTAGTAGAACCAGTATAACTAAACATATCACTATCATTAACGCTTCGACCTTCACTCTCATAATCGTAGTGACTTACATCACTAGCAGCCGCCTCAAAGCGCATAATGACACAATACTTTTGACCCTCATCATAGGTTGAATTTGACGCATAAGTACTTTGCCAGTTGGCAGTCATTGTAAATGAATTACCAGTTGTTGAGCCAGCAATCGCATACTGTATTCTTGCTTGATTATGATAATGAAACCAAACTGCGTTTCCACTAGACCATTGGTCAGTATACGTTCCAGCCGTAGTCCAATTTTTTGCGCCAGTTCCAGTTGGGTTACTTAGAGTTGCAATGTCTGAGCCGTTAGAAGTAACACCGCTATTGTCAAAAATAATTGCTACTAAAACATCACCTTGACTTATATTATTACTAGGCAAAGTGACGGTTTGTGACGCTCCATTACTTTCATGCAATTGCGCACTTCGTACATATTCTTGATAAGTTAATCCTACTGCACTTGCACCATAGAAATCCGAAAATGAACTTTGAGCCAAATTAGATTTTCCAATTATACCGCGAATATCAGCATCATTTATTGTGCATTGTGTTGCAATAGTTCCACCCGCCTCAACGTGTATATCGTTTAGAGATATTGAACCACTAGCTTGAAGAGCCATTCAAATAATCCTTTCTATTGCCACTTTGGTCCAACAAACCAAGCTACTAAAGACTTTCTGACACCTTTCGTTACTGGCGTCACTGCGTGTTGCAGATAGCTAGGAAAAACTAACACTGTGCCTTTTGTTTTTGATGTTTCA
>MDSY01085017.1_pt1 | contig 13378 bp, 10 predicted proteins | sample 811131 | NCBI WGS metagenome assembly MDSY01 (sample SAMN05326643, study PRJNA326480) | marine metagenome | isolation source: seawater | place: Atlantic Ocean: South West | collected 2010
CCTGTGATAGCAGGTTGTTATTGGTCGTCGCAGAGCGGTGGAGCCTTCTTAGTGGTTGGAGGGCCGGGGGGCAGTACCTCTTCTGGAGGCGCGTGGCCGTACTCCGACGAAACTATAAACCTTACAGCCCAAACAGTAATTGTTGCGAACGCGAGCCGGTATGACTGATATTGTAAAACCTTTTACGATTACTCGAACAACCACAGAGCCTGACGGAAACACGGGCGTGTGGTTTTGGGCGCAGAAAACCACCATCAACGACGACGTAACCAACGTCTATAAACTGGCAACTTATATATCAGTCGAGCCAGAAGCAGATATAGACGCTGCTGTTTATGCGTTTTTACAAACCGGAGACTGGGTATGACTACGCATAGCGAAATTTATTACACGGGCAGCACAAGCCGCACGATGCACGATACTGCGTCGTCGGAAGCGTTAGCGATCCTAGCTACTGTCCAAGAGTCGTTTCCGTGGGCGACCAGCACTGGAGCATTTGCGATTTCTACTGCTATTGCACACGAAGTTCTAAACGAGCCTGTGGTTACTTTTACTTTGGACCGCCAGATAACTAGATTGTTGATAGGGGAGCAGTACCCTCTCAGCACTCGTAAGTTCTGCATGACGACTGGGACGTCGTATCTAAAACGGTATGCGTTGTGGGCGGAAGCAGCACCTAGTTATCTGCCGACAGGTTGTACACCAATGTTTAAAGCCGACAATCTGGTGGAGTATAACCGACCGGCACCTGACGGGATCGACACGTTTTACGATTGCTACTTCAAAGGCGACCCTGCGACGGTGGAAGCCCACTTCGACCTGACAGAACGTCGAGGGTCGCATGACACGTTTTATGGGCTAACTATTGAGGGCGGCGAGGTTGCTCGCGTTAAACAGTACGTGTATAATTCTTCCACAATGTTTAGCGACTGGGACGTCGTTCATCTTATGTACACCAAGAGGGCACGCTAATGAACAAAAGGATTGTTTAGTTGGATATTTACGTGTTAACGTGTAAGCAGATATTGTCGTTCCCGTGTCTCAATTAGTATTTGATGACAAGACACGTGTCGGCGATTGGGTCGCAAGCCATGTGGGGCAGCTGTCTTCATGGGGCGGCTTTTACGCGATGGGCGCTGAGCTAAAGGGTGAACTTACAGCTGGGGTTGTGTTTAATAATTTCACGAACTCCAGTGCAACGGTACATCTCGCGGTTAGCAAACCCAAGAAAATTCTATCGGAACTGCTTGACCACGCTTTTTTGTATGCGTTCGAGACTTGCAGCCTCCGAAGGTTAACTGGGTTGGTCGAGGCGAACAATGCAAAATCACTTAAAATTATCAAACACTTGGGCTTCGTCGAAGAAGGCGTCATGCGTGAAGCTGGCACTGACGGCCAAGACATTATTGTTCTCGTCCTTTGGCCAGACAAATACCGTAAGGGGAAGTTAAATGGGTAAGAGTAGTCCTCCACCACCCGATTACACGCCGCTAGCAGAAGCTAGTGCAGAGTCTGCACGTATAATGGCAGGAGTTGGCGACCGCCAACTAGCATTTGCCAAAGAGCAGTATGATCGAAGTGCTCCTATTATGGAACGCGTAGCCGAGCAGCAGATGGCCGCGCAGTCCGAGCAGATGGCACAAGCCCGTGACTACTACAGTTATCAGACAGACACATTCCGCCCTCTGGAGCGTGGCCTCGTGGCTGACGCTCAGCGGTTTAACACCGACGCGTACCGCAACCAGTTGGCTTCTCAAGCTTCAGCGGATGCTGGCTTGGCGTTTGGTCAAATGCAATCACAGAACCAAAGAGCGTCAAGTGCTATGGGGGTTAATCCCAACTCCGGTCGTTACGCGGGAATGCAACAAGCCACTGGGCTGTCTCTAGCAGCTAACCGAGCCAACGCTATGACGAACGCACGGACACAAGCAGACCAGATGGGTTACGCTCGTAAGCTTGACGCCGTCGGTATGGGCCGGGGTCTCTCGGGTGCGTCAACGGCAGCGTACGGTGGAGCTTCTGGTGCTGGATCAATGGCGGGTCAGAACACACAATCTGCGGGTCAAAACTACATGGGCAACATGGGTGCTGCGGGGAATACCTACAACGCAGGGTTCCAAACACAGATGTCTGGGTTGGGAAGTATCCTAAACAGCCAGTCAGAAATGTACATAAACGCAGGAAAAGACAACGCCGCCACGATAGGTGCTCTAGCTGGCGCAGGAGCCAAAATGTATACGGCGTCTGATGAACGTGTCAAAGAAAACATCGTAGACGTAGGCGTCGACCAGCGTACAGGACTGACACTGTACGAGTTCAATTACAAAGAAGGGTTCGGTGATCCAAATATCCGCTACCGTGGGGTAATGGCCCAAGAAGTCGAGCTTAGTTACCCAGACGCCGTCGTCATCCGCACAGACGGAATGTTCAACGGTTATAAAACAGTCGACTACAATATGCTCGGCATTGAGATGAAAGAGGTCGCATAATGGTTAGCGCAGTTGCAAGTTTCCTTGAGGGGTTTAACGCGGGGTGGGACACGACGGGTAAAGTCGGTGCCGCTTATAAAATTGGTAAGCTCGACGAAGACGAAGACCGTCTAAAAGCGGGGCTAACGCCGAACGAAACCACTGGTAAGTACTCTGTATTTGGTATGGACTTCGACGAGAGCCCTGACACATATCAGGTTTCTGAAGCTCGTAATATGGCGCAAGCTAAAATATATGACCGGTGGGGCGACGCAGATATGGCTCGAGGGTTGCGTTCAGACGCACTTAACAGTCGGGCATCAGGCCAAACCTACAGAGCAGGCGAGCAGACGTACAACCAAGCTGAAAAGATGAACCCTTTAGCTGTTCAACAGGCCGGACTCCAAAACGCCAATCTGGCTAAAACTGGTCGGGGCTTAGACCAAACATACAACCAAAACGAATTGATGAACCCTATTGCTGTTGACCGAGCTGAAGTAGGGCTTGGAAATGCACGTCTTGACGGGCAGCGTACGCAACAAGATATCAACTACAACAGTAAGAGATATGCCATCGAGCTAGAAAACCTGCAACGCGAACTGGCCCTAAATAAGGAAATGGACCCGCGACGTGTTGCGGAAATTGAAGCTCGGATAGCCCAACTAAAGTCTACTACGATAGGGTCCGACCTTGGCAACGAGGCGGCTCAAGCGGCAATCGACCAAGCTACGGGTATGGACCCGCTGTATAAGCAACAGTTGGAACAGACTATAGCCAGAGCAGCAGCAATGGGTGACGCTACGCTCAAGCAAGTGAACCAGGCGATAGCCCAAGCCGACCTAACGAACCCAGAAGAGTTGGAGCTTCTCATAGCGAAGATAGAAGGTGTCGAAGCTAACACTGCTGGGCAAGTGGGGAAAAACAAACTTGCTGATGCCACATTTCAATCTTTAGTTGATAGGTCAGGCGCGGAGGCAACTTCGGCCGTAGTAGCTAGTCAGTTTGCGCAAAAGACTCTAACGCCAAGAATCGCAGCAGCATTTGCTAACGCCGACTCCGCAGAGATCACAGCCGCTTACCAAGCGGCATCGTTTGACGACCGCTTAAAACAGGTGAAAACAGATTTAGGTATGTCTGAACAGGCGTTAAAAGACATGATCGAGCAGTCTCCCGCTAAGCTACAAGGGTTGCTAGATACTAATATCCTTGCGGCTATGAAGATTGATGGGTCCAAGCTGGATTTAGAGCAGCAACAGTCTGTCTCCGATGTGAATGTAGCCTACAAAGATGCTTTGCTTAAAGGTGACTTCTCGGGGGTAGAGCAGGTTCTTATGCCGTTCGCTGCTGACGTGTATAACGGCAACAACGTAGAAGACGACGACAACAAAGCTGTGCGAAACGAGGACGGTTCCTACAGCATTGTCGGGCCAGACGGTCAGGTTCTCGGGTCGGCTTCTGAGATACTTCAGCAGCTCCCAATGGACCAAAAGCGAGATATTCTTAGACAAGCGCAAGCGTACTCGATCTCAGCGATTACAGGCGACGACAGCGGTGTCCAAGAACTGTTTAAAACCGAAGCGTGGCTGACGTATTACCAAGCCCAATCGGATGCTTTGAAAAAAGGTAAGTCGCTCACCAAAGCACAGTGGGCGGTCCAGCGTTTTACAGCTAATCCCCAAGACAAGCTAGCCATCGCTATTCTCGCTGGCGACAACTTTGATGCAGTAGTCGAGCAGACGGGGGACCCAGCCTACCAATTAGGTGTCGGAGGCAACAGACCCGGAGCTGGGAACGGCAACAGACCTGAGCCATTACAGGATGGTCCAAACAAACCCTTCACTGGCGTCGATCCCAAAGGCGGTAATAGTCCGGGGGCGGGGGGGCTCGCTCGCAATATCAAACCAGCGTCTGAAGGCGGCAGCGATAAAAACGAGGGTGTTCTCATCAGCGACACACCGCCCGAAGACTCTGGGATTAATAGGACAGATTGGAAAGCAGCTAGCAGGGATGGGCGGAAACGTATGCTTCTGCGAGTAGAACAGCAGAGAAAAGAGCAAGAACTTTTGGACAGTGCCTCACGTGGTCTAAGTAACTAGTACAGGGAAAGCCTAACACATGGCAGATATCAACGATCTCCGAAAGCTTTACCCTGAGTTCGACCAGTACGGGTACTCAGATTCTCAAGTGTTAGAATGGGTAGGTGGCGAACTCGGCCAAGACCCAATGAAGCTTGCGGAGTACTACGGGCTGCGAGACCCCGACCAAGGGGATTTCTCACGTGGTATTTCAGCGGGGGTAAACTCGACCAAAGCGGTTGGGTACGGGCTGGTAGGACTGGCGGGGGACGCAGCCGGATCAGACACTGTACGTGACTTCGGCATCCGGGGCTACCAAGCTAACATGGATAAAGTGGCGCTTAACTCGAGAGATACCGACGGGGTTGAAGGTGTCAACGGGTTAGGGGACGCCGCTGACTTCGCGCAGTACTATTCCGGCATGGCGCTCCCCCAAGCAGCAACGGCTCTTATCAGTGGTGGCGTGGGTGGCCTAGTAGCTAAACAAGTGGTTAAGGGCGCTGTAAAGAAGAAGATTGGAGACGGCCTACAATCAGAAGCTAATGATCTTCTTGCAACCGCAGCCAAACGCGGAACCTACGGAGGTGTGGGTACTCAAAGTATTGGCTCGGAGCTAGGTGCTACCTACGGCCAAGCAGTCGAAGAAGCACAGGCAAACGGCGAGTCGATTGATGACATCAACCTAGGGCGAGTTGCAGGGTACGGGGCTTTAGCTGGCAGTCTGGAATTTGTTGGCGACGTTGCTACACTAGGTATGGCGAGGCTCGGCCCCGCATCTAACCTGATAGACGCTGCTCGTAAAACTCGTACACGTGGAGCACTTACTGGTCTAGCGGGTGGTTCGGCTGTTGAGGGTCTCACAGAGGGTCTTCAAACTGGCCTTGAAGACATGGGTGCGGGTCGTAGTCTCGAAGAGGCTCGGTTCTTTGATCCTACATCAGTCTTGGCTGGAGCTATCGGCGGGGGCCAACTGGGTGGAGTCGGTGGAGCTTTACGCGCTCCCACTTCAAGCGGAACGGAACTAGATACCCCCGACGCACAGAACGAGGTTCAAGAACAACTATCTCTCCCCCTCGATAACCCCAACGCTGGTACCCCCGCCGAAACCGCACAACTGGCAGAAGCACAGGCGGCAAACGAACGGGTGGTTAACGCAGAAGCTGAAGCCCTTGTGGCGTCGCGGTTAGAAGCAGCCAAAACCTACACGCCTCGAAAGATGTTTCTGGCGCAAAGGGACAAGAAGCTCGAAGAGCAGAACAAAATTGACATCGAAGACCCTAGCACCGAGATATATGCAACGTTTCAAGAAGACCTAACAGCGCGTAGAGCAAAGGGTGAATCTTTTTACGACCCAGTGGACATTGCAGGGGCTAAGACCAAATTCCTAAAGGATGCTGCTAAGGGTGCAAAAGACGAGGCGGGGGGTAACGTGGCTTACGAAGCTGCGCTAGACGAATACACTGCCAACTTGTCGAACCAGCAACAGGAATTAGACTTCGCCCAACAAAACGAAGCTGAAAAAGCTGCTGTTGTTGCGCAAGAGCGCCAAGTAATTGTAGATACACCAGCTAAGACTACCAACAAGGCTATTGAAAAGGCGGAAGCCCTGTACGGTGAAGATTGGGTGAACAGCGGTAAGTATGACGACCTAGCTTCTGTCGTCAACGGCGGTAGGTATAGACAGAAAAACTTTGAGGCCGAGATAGATAAGATCGAAAACCCGCCTATAGATGTTAACGCGTCAACAACTACTAGAGAGCAAAAGTTGAAAGCTGTAGTTGAGGCTGTGGAGAGAGTGTCTAAAGGACTAACTGGAAAGAACGACAAACGAGTTTTCGACACGTTCGCACAAGCCATACTTAGCTTTGACGGTGACAAGTATGTAGAGCAACGCGTTCTCTCAAACAAAAAGAACGGCACCGGAGCTATTAGTTTTACGCAGTTGGCAAAAGACGCTGGCGTAAAGGACGCATCCTCGGCCCAAACAGTTATGGCAAGACTGGCTCCGAAACTGGCGGGAGCCCTTGGCATAACTAAAGAACAACTTCCCACGTTGATCGAGTCGCTCCGCCCTGCAAACGTAGTAAGCGCCCAAAAAGGTGACACTACTGAACTGGATCAACAATCTGCCATAGAAGACCAAGCCGTCGACGTCGATACAGGGCCTGGGGGTAACGTTGTAACCGACGGAACTGAAGCCGTCGCTCCTGTCGGCACTGGCGTTATGGATGCGGACGAACTTAACGACGCAAACGAACAGCTTGATAACGCAGTGTTTGCGGCAGGCGGGGGCTTCCAAGTGAAGGCTAGTGTTAATCAAGGTGCTACCGACGGCCTTTCACCGGAAGATGTAGCGTATACCGAGGGCCTTTCAAATAAAGTAGATCCCATTTACGAGCAACGCGTTGAGGAAGGTAAGCGTCGTTTAGCAGGCGAAAACGAGTTGATGGCAAGAAACTTTTTAAACCCTGCTAGGAAAATGTGGATAGACGGCGTTTCTGAGGGTGGCCCTAGATTCACCCAACTAAGCGCACCAGACATGTTGGACTGGATTAGTTCTGTAGTCGAACACCATACAACAAACGACGACGCGCAGTTGGCGCAAGACTTGCGAGAGATGGAAAAACGGTACGACGCTAACAACGCTGGCGTCACAATGGAGAAAATTGATGAGCAAACAGAAGAAGGATCAAATGATCCAAAAAATGCTGCCAGTCCTAGTCGAAGCGAAGAAACTGGGGCTACCACTGACACCAGCACAGACACGGATGGCAATCCGAGCGGAACAAGAGGAAAAGCAAAGCCAGCCCCCAAAGTAGAAAATGTAGTTACCGCAGAATATATTCTGGCTAAAAATCCAGACATGACACTGGAGCAAGCGCAGAAAAACGCAGAGGAGATAAACAAATTACAACCCAAGGCTAAAGCAGTAGTCGTAGAGAAGAGGACTGCGAAAAAGTTCGTAAATCCCAACGGCAAAACAAAGTTTGGAATACCCGACGCGCCTGTTGCAACGGCTACCCGTGCCGCGTTCAGCACAGCTATAAAGAAACTGACAGGCGAAACCAGTAACATGCGTATCCACGTGTTCGACACTGAGGCTGACGCAATCATAGCTGTAGAAACTGGGGTCGTACCAGAGACTAGCGTAGACGAGTTGAAGAAGGCCAAGCCGTACGGCTGGGTAGTAGAAGACAGCAACGGTGATCCACATGCGCACTTCATCCTCGAACGCATCGCAGAAGGCAGAGAGAAATCTGCGTTCATGCACGAAGTTGGTGGTCACGTGGGGATTGATAGCGTCCTCGACACCGACCAGCAAAAAGATATCGCTCGACAGATTTACGAGTGGGCAGGAACAGATAATAACTCGGTAGAGAGTCAGATTGCTCGTAGAACGATAAGCCGGATTGAGCTTGCAACGGAACGTGGGGGTGTGTCTGACGGGTCTGTTGTGTCTGAAGCAATAGCTTACTTTTTAGAGGAGGCCACTATCGCTGGCGTTGAGCCGAGCGTAGATAGTGCGCTGGGTAAGTTCTTACAAAAACTCAAAGACTTGTTCGTCACTGCGTTAAGTAAAGTTGGCATAGGCAACACGGTTGATTTAACTGCACAAGACGTTATCGACATGGCAATGGGTGCTGCTCGGGTTGAGCTTATGCACGGCCAGACTGACATTAGTATGCAAAGTCCTTTTACGTCGCCGTCGATGACTGCTGCCACGCGGTACGGTATAAACCGTGACTGGGTTGGCGAAAATATGGGGGGTCCAACCGCTCAAAAGGTCTACGACAACACCGCAGAGTTGGCCAAAAAAGCTGCTCTATCAACTAAGTTTGTACACAACATCGTGCGGGACGTCCGCGAAACCATGCCTGCTCTGGGTCAATGGTACGACGCGATGATTAAAGCCGAGGCCGTGCGCAACGAAATTAGACAGCAGTTTGCGGATGTGCAGCAACGTGCGAGGTCTTTAAAGTCTGGTCGTTTGCCCGTGGTGAACAAGTTTCTAGGAGAGTCCACGTTTCAACAAAAGTGGGGTTACGACCCCAAAGAATATCATCCTGATTTATTTTCAGACCGTGAAGTAGAAATCGACACGGCTAAGCGGTTACAGTTCCAGCGTATGTCTAGCGATGAAAAACAACTCGTCGCCGACATCTTTGCGCACGGCGAGCGGATGCGGCAACGTAAAGTTGCTCTGGCTAAGAAACTAGGGGTTGCAGGTAAGTTCTTCACAGACGCTTCTCTAGTCGGGCCTTACGCTCCACTAAAACGATTTGGTAACTACGCAGGGGAACTAAAGTCGGAGCGGTTAGCAGCAGCGGAAAAGGCTTCAAAAGCAGAGGGCGCTACTAAGGAGCAGAAAGATGCTTACGAGAAACTAAAGTCGGATAGCGACCATTATGTAATCAGTTTCTTTGACACCATAGGTTCAGCAAAAGAGTTTGTTGACCAGAATAAAAAGAACTACCGCTTCTCCCAAGCCTCTGAAAGAGCCCCCAACTTAGAGTCTGATCGGGTGTCTAACCCAGAAGTATATGAAAAAGTCATGGCCGCTTTGGCAGCTAGCGACAGTTCAGATATGGACTCTGGTGCAAAGACAGCTTTCCGAGACATGGTACGCGGGATGTACTTTCAGTCCATGGACGAGCGCAGCGCTCGGACGTCTGGGGCGAAACGTCTCAATAGGGCAGGGTACGAACAGAATATGATTCGGTCCTTTATTAACCATGGGAAATCCGAAGCGAGTCTTATGGCTCAAATGGAAAATGGTACCGAGATAAATACGGCACTTGCAAAAGCAGGTAACGAGACGCTCACAGAGACTGGGGAAGTTAGAGACCCAGAGAAGCAGCGGGTGTTTAACAGCATCTCTAAGCACTACCAGAATATTCTGAAAGGGTCTGACACTCCCGTACAAGACCGCTTAACTACAATGAACTCGGTCTACATGCTCCTTACGAGTGTGGGCTACCACGTTACCAACGCAACGCAGCCTGCCATGGTTACTGTCCCTCGAATTGCTGGTGACTTTGGCAATTACAGCGGCACATGGAGCGCAATGTTCCGTGGGTACAAAGTTGCTATGGCGTCGTCAAAGCTCGGCCTTAATATGGAAACCAGTATCGACTTAGAAAAGGCACCTACAAAGTACCGTGCCCTGTTGAAGATGCTGCAAGACCGCCAGTTGATAGACCAAGGTATGGAAGAGGACGGGTCGTTTGACCGCTTCAACACGGGCTTTGACAAGCTAAACCAAGCGTCTGACGTTCTTGGTACCATAACTGGTAAATTGTATAACGTAGCTAAGTTTGTCGAATCCCAAAACCGTATTTCTTCTGCGATAGCGGCCTATGACATGGCCCTGTCTAACCCGTCCAAGCTAGCTGGGATGAATATGACGGCAGAGCAGTACGCGACGGCGGTAGTGGAAGACACCCAAGGTAACTTCTCGCAGTTAGACGCTCCGCTGCTTATCAAGTCGTTACCTAAGATTGTGGTACAGTACCGCAAGTACCAGTTGTTGATGGCGTGGCACTACTCCAACGCTTTCAAGCAAGGCTTTGCTGGCGAAACCCCAGAGATAAAAGCCGCTGGTAAGCGCGTGATGGCTTACTCTATTGCTCACGCTGCCCTTGGTGCTGGGGCTACCGGTGTGCCGCTCCTGTCGACAGCGTTCTGGCTAACTACGTTCCTCGGCGACGAAGACGAGCCACAAGACATGGAACGCTGGATCAAAGAGAAAATCGACGACGGTGCCTTCGGTACAGCCTTGTCGCGTGGCTTGTTCTCCTCGTTAGGGCTCGATCTAAGCACCAAGCTCAATCAGTCAAAGATATTCCACCCGTTACCATACGCTGACTTCCAAGCAGGGGAAGCAGGGGCCACAGACATTTTGATGGGCTTGGCGGGTCCAGCTGGAACAACAGGCGTTAATTTCTTCCGCGCAGCTGAATACTTTAAGCAGGGTGATTTGCTCAAGGGCTTTGAGTACTCTGTACCAAAAGGACTGCGCACCGTGGCCGAGAGCTATCGCTTGGCTACCGAAGGCTACACCACCAAGATCGGAACGGTGATTGTCGATCCTCGTGAAATAGACAGCATGAGCCTGCTGCTTAACGCAATGGGTTTACCCGCTACCGAGATCAACAGGATTAAGTGGACGCGGGGCCAGCAGTACGAGTTGCAGCAGTACTTCAATAAAGAGGGTTCTAAAATCCGCAAGCGGTACATCGAAGCTACTAAGAACCGAGACCGTGGAGCACAGAGTGAGTTGCGCCAAGAGTTTAGAGATTTGCAGAAATCAAAAGACAGAGTTCGTCCGTTCTTTAACGATGCTCCGGGTGCGCTCAACAGGCAGAGCCTTAGCACTTTGCTTAAAGCCCCAAAGAACCGAGAAAAGCTAGAAGCTAAGGAACAGTTGAAGCTCAAATAAGTTATCGAACAGCCGTGCATCTCCCAAGCGCCCGGCTTAACTGCCCCCCAGAAGGTCAGGTTTCGCACTGCCACGCTGGGGGGTTTTTTTATTTTATCACGAATAATCACGAACGTTTTTTAATCTTACCACGAATAATTCACGAACTGACACTGTAAGTATTTGTTTTTAAACTGCTGTCTGTACTGGTCGAGGGTACCACCAAACACCTTAAAGAGTAGCTTAAAGTAGTAAAATAAGGCATTTTACTCATATAACATGTGCTTACATGTGTACAGAATAGTACCTAATATACCCCTTTTTGACATTGAATCACGAATAAATTACGAATGGTTCGTGATTTTCGATTGGGATGGGGCTGGCATGGCAACTATTAAGAAACTAAAATCGGGCTTGTGGCAAGCACAGGTTTTCACGAAAGGCGTACGGGATTCGTGCACCCGACGCACGAAGGTAGAGGCAAAAGACTGGGCAGCTGTAAGAGAGCATCAAATTAAAGCCGAGGTTTTCGGTGTAAAGAGTGTGTCTACGTTCGGCGAAGTAGCGCTGCGCTACGAGGCGGAATTTAGCCGCAAGAAACGAGGTGTGGCGTGGGAGCAAGGCCAGATCAGGCGGCTCTGCGACATGCCAATAGCAAATTTAAAAATGTCAGAGATCACAAAACAGGATATCATCGGTTGGCGTGACAGTCGTTTAAGAACTCAAGCAAATCCGACAGGCGTCCTAGGAGAAACAGTTCTTAGGGAGTGGAACCTCTTGTCGCATATATTTTCGATGGCGCGGGACGAGTGGGAGATTATCAAAGTCAACCCTATGACCGGTGTTAGAAAACCTAAAGGTAGTATCCCCCGAGACAGGCTCGTTTCACCAGAAGAGGTAGAGCAGATTTGTTTTGTCGCGGGTTTTGATGGCGGGGTCGTCACTACCTTGCGCCAGCGTACTTGCGTTGCGTTCTTGTTTGCTCTGGAAACCGCCATGCGCTCTGGCGAGATATGTAAGATGACATGGGAAATGGTGGATAAGGAGAAAAGATCGGTGGCTCTGCCTGAATGGGCCACTAAAAATGGAGGTAAGAGAGGCGTAGCGTTGTCCACAAGGGCTGTTGAGTTGTTGGAGACGCTGCCCCCAGATAACCCCGAAGGGTGCTTTGGCTTAAAGAGTAAGCAAGTCCAGCCGCACTTCTCGCGGCTTGTGGATAAAACACCCATCGAAGGTTTGACCTTCCACGATACGCGCCACGAAGCGATTACGAGGTTGGCTAAAAAGATGCCCGTACTGGCGTTGGCCCGTAACGTGGGGCATACAAACATTAATCAGTTACTGACGTACTATAACGAGTCCGCTGAAAACATAGCGAAGCTATTAGAATAAATCTGCGGGGTCGATCCTGATCTGGTTGCCTATCCGTTTGCACTTTAGTCTTCCTGACTTGACCATTCTACGGATAGTCTCGTCACCGCACCCAAGTCGCTTTGCGGCCTCACGGGCGGTTATAAGCTTAGTTCCTTTGTCACCGTTAACGTGTGTGTTTAACACCGCTCGTAGCTGTGCGAGTTCAGCTACCAAAGGCTCGATAACTTCCCTGATTTCTTGTTGTAGAGCGTTCATGTTTCTTCCTCGGTTCGTGGTAAATTATATTTTGACACTATGTGACCAACGTCTTCTGTAGTTGTGTTAGTGTAGTCGGCGATTTCTGTTACGTTCAGTTTGTTCAACAACATCCGGTTAATACGGCTGGCTTTCCGTGACAGCTGCCGGTACCGTCTCTTTTTCTTATTATACAATAGACGGTCTAAAGTGGGCGAAGCGCCCCATTTGATCCTCGACCTCTCATTTTCTAGCTTAGCAAATAGAGACATGCGACGCCCGAGCTCGGCTTCCGCGTTACGCCCCGTCAATGTTCTTCTCCAACATGTCGATGAGGTAGCCTAGCTCTTCCACTCTTTGCTTGAGCCCGTAACGCCCAAGGTTTTCAGCTTCGGTGCTCATGCCGTTTATCCTGTGTTTTAGTGTTTTTATTATTTGCTCGTTCTGGGTCATACTGCTTTTCCTGCTTCTGGCACTAGCGATAACGACGTGCCGAAATAGAGTTTGTTAAAGTTTAATTCGTAGCAACGGGCCTGACCCGACGGCACTGTCGAACCCTGACCGATATACATACGAGAGCTAGACGACCCGTCTGCTTGCATCATTAGGTACCCAGCACGATCTAGTTCATCGCGTATCGCCGCTGGGGCAACACCAAATTCTTTGCACCAGTCAGCAACACTTTTGACGGTCACGAAAGCCTTTTCGCTGTCGGTGGCGATACGGCCAACCGCAGGAGCGCGAAGTGGAAACGCGCTGTCCTCCTTGTGTGCGTTCGCGTTGTTTAGCCTTTTGGTAACAATGAGTCG
>MDSY01047626.1_pt1 | contig 13376 bp, 15 predicted proteins | sample 811131 | NCBI WGS metagenome assembly MDSY01 (sample SAMN05326643, study PRJNA326480) | marine metagenome | isolation source: seawater | place: Atlantic Ocean: South West | collected 2010
CACCAAAACAATCTGTGAGTGTAGTTGCCAGGGTTACCTGCATTTGATCTTCTACAATCGAAATAACTTGTCTAGCATCAAAACTACTTACTCTGAAAATAGCAAATCCATTATTTAAATAATTTACGGAATGTTCATGATGGTGCCCTCTCCACCCCAAGCTGCCATGCATGCATATTACTAGAGGGTATTTTTTCTTCTTTTTTTCAGGGAAAACAAGAGTTCCATACATATCTTGTTCTTCATAGTCTTTTGAGTTTAATATATGAAAAAATTCAAAAGGGTTAGCGGATTTATAAGTTATTACCCCTTCATCACCTGACTTTAGATTTGATTCATTCATTTTCAATAGATTGTATATAGTCTGCGACTTTAGTGTAACCACTTTTCTTAACAAGTTTAGTTAAATCAGAATCTCTATCAATATCAAATTCTAATCTTTTAGATCTATAGAGTCTTACTTGAATTCCCTTCCTGTGTGCTTTTTCCATATGGGCTAAACAGCTTCCAGGGCCATAACTAAATTTTAATACATCAGGAGGGGTGCATAACATACAGTTAGTTCCCTCACCTAATGCATCTGGAGATATTGTTATGCCTTCATTAAATTCATTGATTAATTTTTTATGTTTTTTTGTTATTGATTTTAAAATTGAAGAGCTAGATCTAGGCACATCTGCATGAATGATTAATATACTTTTAGCTCCAGACCTTTTAGCTTTTAATGAAGCTTCAGTTATTCCTTGATTAAGCCCTGGTCTTTTTTGTAAAAGACAGTCAAAGCCCTCTTCTTTAACAAATTTGACTACTTCCTTGTCTTCGGTAACAACTAAGAATTTTTTAAATAACTTACTTTTTTTTTGACTTACAAGTACTCTTTTCAACATATGTTTTACAAGAACTCTTCTTTGTTTGAGGTTCAAAACATCACCTAATCGACTTTTTGGTCTTTTAAAAGATTTAATAGGTGTAATTGCCCAAATCATATTCATTATGTTATCTTTTCCAGCTTCTCTAAGCATGTTTTAGCAAGAGAAATTTTCTTTTTTTCACTGTCCATTAGGATGGAATCAAAATTAAATTGAATATCCATGTTCTTTGGTAAATCATTTTTATCAATAGCATCTACCAACAAAATATCAATTATCCCTTCATAGTGTTGCGCGATAGATTCAATACTAGGATTAATACCCATTTCTTTCATTATTTTTACAGTAGGTCCTTTAACTGATTTATTGTTTATGATTGGCGAGACTGCAAGTTTAGGTATATTAGATTTGATTAAGAAGTCTTTTATTTCTTTAATAGATAAAATTGGGTCCACACTTAAAAAGGGGTTAGAAGGACAAATAATTACACCTCTAAATCCGTTTCTTTTTATTTGTTCTTTTATAAACAAAGGAACTACAGCTTCCCTATTTCCCTTAAATTTTATTTCTTTTACCTTTGGAACACATTTATTTTTAACAAAATATTCTTGGAAAGACAATTCGCCTTGATTGGTTTTAACTTTGGTAGACACAACTGTTTCAGACATAGGAAAGATTTTATATTTAACATCTAATGAACTACAAAGAGATTCGGTTACTTCAGATAATAATTTACCTTCATTAATTAACTCAGTTCTCTTGATATGGGTTGCTAAATCTTTATCACCTAACTGAAACCATGTATCTACACCAAGCTTCTTTAATCTATTGAGGTTATTCCATGTTTCATCCTTTAAACCCCAACCTTTATCCGGATCGTTTATACCTGCCAGGGTATACATGACCGTATCCAGATCAGGAGATATATATAGATTGTAGTGGTTAAAATCATCTCCTGTGTTTACTAAGAAGACTACTTCTTCAGGATAAAGATTTTTTGATAAGCCATAGGCTAACTTCGCTCCACCAACTCCTCCACAAAGTACCAATATCTTTTTCTTCATTGGGTTATCTGAAAAGATCTTCTGATGCCTTTCTTATTAGTGCTTTAGCGCCGTTTTTATCGGTAGATTTTGAAAAGCCTTTTACTATTATTACAGGTAGGCCCTCCTTACCTTGTCCCATTAATAATGAAGCAGCAGAAGCAATTTCATCTGCTATACCTACTTCCGTTACCTGTAACGTGTTCCCGAATAAATCTGTATTGCCTCTTAAATCAGTTAATACATCAGCTCCACTTGAACCTATTGCTATTCCAACTATTCCATTCCTCCAAGCTCTTCCAGAACTATCATTAATAATAACTCCAATATCTTTATTGGATTGATTGAAGATTTCCTTCCTTATTCTTAAAGAGCTTTTATCAGGATCCTTTGGTAGTAACAGGACTCTTGGATTGTCTTTCTCTGATTTAATATTAGACCTATCTATACCAGCATTTGCATGAATTAGACCAAGTTTATTTTCAACAACAATCACCCCTTTTCTATATCTGATAACTTCATTTGATTCATTGAGAATTAATTGGACAAGCCTGGGGTCTTTGTCTAACTCTTTAGAAAGTTCAATTGCTTTTTCAGATGGATCTATTTCATTTAAATACGCATATCTTCCTTCTGATTTAGAAACAACCTTTTGGGCAATTACTAAAATATCATTATTATTTAAGCTGATATTGTTTTTTTCTAAGGCTAAAAGAATTACTCCTACTAAATTATCTCCTTCTTTTATTAAAGGTATACCTTCTACAGCAATGAATTCTAAGCTTTTCAATTTTAATCTTCTTTGCCTGTAACTTTTATTCCTGAATGAGAGATTGAATGATGCTTATTAATACTGATAAGCACTGAAGTCATGGCTTCAACAGCGGTGGAATTAGCTAGCATACCTGCATGCCAACCTTTCATGCCTATAGAATAGATCAAATCTATAACTTCTTGCCTAGATTCTTTTTTATTGCCGCACACTAAGACATCGCAATCAATATCCTCATTTCCCTTTAATAAATCTGCTGAGATATTCTGGAAGGCAGAAACGACATTGACATTATCTCCTAAAATATTTTGGGAAATTTGTGCCGCTGAGCCCTCAGATGGCATTTGAGCAGTAGCAACTTTCGGTGGTAATAAAGGAACCGTTGTATCTATAAATAACTTCCCATCTATTTCCTCTTTGCACTCGTTTAAAATACCTTGTTGATGAGCGAAGGGTACTGTCAAAATAACTATACCTCCTGCAGCTGCAGCTTCTTTATTCATCATCCCTATTACTGAATTACCTAGTAATTTTTCTGATTCTTTTGCTTTTTCTAGAGTTCTGGAACCAATAATTACTTCATATTTTGCTTTTATAAATCTTGAAGCAAGGCCAGTTCCTAAGTCACCTGTACCTCCTAAGATAGAAATCTTTTTTACTTCCATGATTTTCCTTATTTACTAGCAACAGAACCGCCATCACAGGCTATAGTTTGTCCAACAGTGTATTCACTTGCTCTTGAAGAAAGAAAAATAGCTAGGCCAGCAATGTCTTTCATATCTCCAACTCGGCCGCTTGGGTTACCCTCACCTACTGCTGTCCAATCTACATCTGTTTCCCCACCAAATCCTACTCCTGTGCTCAACATCCATGTAGGAAAAGGCCCTGGAGCAATAGCATTTACTATAATTTTTTCTTTTATAAGATTTGCAGCTAATATTCTAGTTAAATGATGCAAAGCAGCCTTTGATGGACCATAAGCATAGTTTTCAAAAGCGCCTGCAGACAAACCATCTATAGAACCAATATTTACTACCCTTGAAGGTTCTTTTTTGGCCCCAGTCCTAAGTAGAGGTAAAAGTTTTTGGGTCAAAAAAAACACACCTTTTACATTTGTATCCATAACTTTATCCCAACCATTTTCTGGGTATTCATCTAATGGAGCTCCCCATGCAGCTCCGGCATTATTTATTAATATATCTAAATGTTTTTCTTTAGAATTCAGCTCTTTAACTAAGGAGTCTATACCTTCTAAATTAGACAAATCTGAGGGTAATGAAATACATTCACTACCATATTCTTGACTAAGTCTTTCAGCTGTAGAATTACAAACGTCAGCTTTTCTCGAACTTATATAAACTTTAGCTCCACTCGATAAGAAGCCTGCAGCTATCATTTCTCCAATTCCTCTAGATCCTCCAGTAACTAATGCAACTTTGCCTTCAATTGAAAATAAATCTTTCATGTTTACTCCTTGATAAAAATTTTTAAACCTCAATATATATAGTGTAGGTGCCTTAGGGGCTTACGTAAATTAAATAATAACTTGCTTAAATAAGGAGAAAAAAAATGTTAAATACAACTTTTGATTCAATCTGGAGAGACATCTCTCCATTTGCAGTTGGGTTTGATAGGACTTTTGATACTTTGGCGCTCTTAGCTAGCTCCAGGGCAAAAGAAACTAATTACCCTCCATACAACATAAGAAAGGTATCTGAAGATCAATATGCTATTGAATTAGCTGTTGCAGGTTTCGAAGAAAAGGATATAGATATTGAACTTTCTGAAGAAACTCTGACCATAAAGGGAAATAGGCCTAAAGAAGCCAGCGAAGGACTTCTTCATCAAGGTTTAGCAGCTAGAGACTTTATTAAAAAGTTCGTACTCTCAGATGACATGGTCATCAAAGGAGCAGCTCTATCTAATGGGATGCTTTTTGTTGGTGTTGAGAGGATTATTCCTGATGAAAAGAAACCAAGAAAGATAAAACTTACCTCTAAAAGTAAGCTTTTAGGTTAAAAAAAAAATTGGGGAAGGCTATCTGTCTTCCCCTCTTTCTTTATGATTCATTTCTTTTAATTTTATTTCTTTTGGTCTTACCTCAAGTAATTTAGAAAATACTTCCTCTAAAATGCCCATCCCATTTTTAACAAACTCTTCAGCCTTCTGAGACTTTTCTTTTATACTTTTTTCAACTTGATCTGCAACAGGGTTCAATGAATCTTTTTCTTTCTTTATATTCATTAAAGTGGCTTTCTAAAGAGAAGTGTCATTCTGTCGCTCTCACCTATAGAGGAATATTTTTCTCTGTCAACATCCTTTAATCTTAAGCTTGGCGGTAGAGTCCAAACCCCTTTTGGATGATTTTTTGTATCTTTAGAGTTAGCATTAATTTCTGATTTAGCAACTAATTCAAATCCGCTTTTTATAGCAACTTCTATAGCTAATTCTTCAGTTACATAGCCACTACTCTTCATCAAATCAATTCCGGTTCCTGGTTCTGCCCTATGCTCAACAACTCCAAAAATTCCACCTGGCTTTAGAGCTACAAAAGAATTCTTAAATATAGATTCCATTTTTGGTCCTAACCAATTATGTAAATTTCTAAAAGTTATGACTGCATCAACACTATTAGGATCTGCTAATTTTGAGTCCAATCCTACTAGCTCTACTCTTCCATACATTGAATTACTATCGATCTTTTTTTTAAACCTATCTAAATAATAATTACCTTGAGCAGCAATAAGAGTTCCTGGATAGTGAATATAATTAGCTAGAATCTCTGTATACCATCCACCCCCGGGGTTTAATTCAACAACAGTCATATCTGGTTCTATACCAAAGAAAGTTAAAGTCTCATAAGGGTGCCTAAATACATCTCTTGCTTTATAAGCTGGAGTCCTGTCATCACTTTTAATTGAATCCTTCAGACTATGAGCAGATAAATTAGATATAACTGAAATAGTAGAAAGTATAAGTATATATTTTATAAATTTTTTCATGGTTAATTTTAAATTAGTAAGGAATTATTTTAGCAGCTGAAAAGATCTGATTAAACTAAATAGCTGTCTTTAGTAGAGTAGAGATAACTCTCTCTAGTTGAACTAAAGTTCCACATTCGAAAACTTTTGTGCAATAGGCAGAATAAGTATTCATAACTGAATCTCCTGTATTCCACCTATATTTACCTTCAGGATTTAGCCAATAAACTTGTTTTGATCTTTCGTATACTGATTTAAGGAGATCTGCCTTTTCTGGCCCAAAGTTATTTCTTGCATCTCCCAGAATTACTACAGTAGTTTTCTTATCTATTTCATCAATACAAAGACTGACAAAGTCTGAGAGTGCATGAGAGTAATCAGTTGAACCTCCTCCGTATTTAGAAAGAGCTGTTTCTATAGAGCTTTCTAGATTACCGCCTTTAAATTCGTCTGTTACTTCACCTAAATGTGAAGAAAAAACAAAAGCTCTAATCTTAGATACTACTTCAGTTAAACTAAAAAGAAACATAAGCATAAATCTAGCGTAAGAACCCACGGAACCGCTCACATCACAGATTACTAAGATCTTTGGTTTATCAACCTTTTTATAAGACCACCTTAAATTAAACAGAATACCTTGATTAACCCAGTTATCTCTTATAGTTCTTCTTATATCTAACTTCCCTCTTCTATAATTCTTTTTTCTTCTTGAATGCATATTAGCGAGTTTTTTTGCCATTCTTCTAACTAGAGAATGAACTTCATGAAGATAAGATCTATCTATCTGACCCATATTCATTGACTTAAATACTTGCTCTCTTAGCTGCTCACCACTTACATCTCCATGTAATAAAAACTGCTGTTGCACATAATCTGATACTCTTTCTCTTAAATGAGTAAGTTCGTTTCTTAATTTCTGCTCTAAATCAGAAGGCATCTCAGTTTTATCGAGCTGCCCCAATAAATTTAGCTCTTCTTCTAAATTTGCTACTCCCATAAGATCTAATATTCTTCTAGAAAAGACTGCCCTTTGAGTAAAATATTTTATTTCTCTTATTTCTGCTTCTTCACCAGCCTTTGATATTGATAATTCAATATCAGCATAGCTATCTTGGAGAAGATTTTGAGCTAATTCTGAATTTATCTTTTGTTCTGCTGGAACTTGCTGAGAATCTTTTATCTCATTGTCATCTGAAGATAGCTTTTCTCTAAAAAAATCTTCAAAACAGTCATTAAATTTTTCTTTTTCTTCTGGAGTTTTTGATAGAGTAATAGAAAGAGTATTCTTTAATAGTTCTCTGTTGTCATAGCCAATCTTTTCTAATACTTCGGTGGCATCTAAAGTTTCTGCTGGAGAAACCCTTATACTTGAATTTCTAAGTGCTTTAACAAAATCAGTTAAAACTCTTTCCATTTAATTTTTGGCATCGGAAGCCATAACCAAACGAGGTACTTCTTTTTGAACTACATCAATATCTTGCTGATGCTTCAGAAGCACATTAAGAGTATTTTTTGCTAATTCCTGATTTAACTCATCAGCATTTAAAAGGATTAAGGTTTTAGCCCAATCTATAGTTTCACTTATTGCTGGTAACTTCTTTAAATCTAATTCCCTTAAACCCTGTACAAAATTTACTAACTGGACTTGAAGCTTCTTACTTACTTCAGGTACCCTAGCCTTTATTATATCTCTCTCTAATTTTGCATCAGGAAAAGGAATATAAAGATGAAGACATCGTCTTTTTAGTGCATCTCCAATCTCTCTACTATTGTTACTTGTTAGAATTACCAAAGGTTTGACTTGTGCTTTTTTAACACCTAATTCAGGAATTGAAACTTGAAATTCTGAAAGGATCTCTAATAAAAGTGCTTCAAATTCTTCATCAGCTTTATCAACTTCATCAATTAGAAGTACGTTACCTTCTTCGGAAGTCAGAGACTGCAACAAAGGTCTAGATTCTAGAAATTGCTCTGAAAAGAAAATATCTTCGAATTCCATTAACCTGTCTAAAGAATCCTTTAAACCTTTAGCTCCTTCTAAAACTTCCTGCATCTGCTCCTTCAAAATTTGGGTGTAAAGCAATTGCTTTCCATAACGCCATTCATAAAGAGCTTTCGTTTCATCTAAGCCTTCATAACATTGCAGTCTCAGAAGCGCTTTTTTATAGTAAAGAGCTGCTGTATTAGCTAATTCAGTTTTACCAACTCCGGGAGGTCCTTCTATCAAGATAGGTTTATCCAGTTCATTTGCTAAATAAATAGCAGTGGAAATTTCTTCGCTGCAAATATATTGATGTTTAGCAAATCCCTTAGTGATGTCTATTATTGTCTTAGCTGGTCCTTTGCTCATGAATTAACTCCGATTTTTAAAACCTTCTTGACCTCTTCGATAAATAAAATTGGTTCGTCTATAAACAAATGATGCATAGCGCCTGGAATTCCTACTACTGCCTCTTCGGGTATATTTCCTACATACTTTGTATATTCTAAAATCTCTTGGGAGAAAATTTGACTCATTAAACCATATACCAGATGAATAGGACATTTAAGATTCATAAAAACATCAGTTAGATCTTCATACTCATAAGTTCTCATAATCAACGCATCAGACTTTAGAACCCATCCAGATGTTGTTTCTTTAAAGGATTGTGAGGCTATATGTTTTAAAAGGAAATCATTTCTACAAGGCTGTGGAGGAATGAGACGGAAACTATCAATTGCCTTCTCAAGATCATCGTAAATAAAATCAGATCGTATCATTGAACCTTTTCCTGAAAAGGATCTGGCTTTATCAGGAGGTACTACAATAATGGAATCCAAAAGTATTAAAGATTTAAAAAGATCTGGGTACATAGAAGCAGCTTTAACCGTTATAGGACCTGCCATACTATGAGAAAGAAATTCCGTATGTTTCCATCTCATGTCATCGCATACGGCTTTAATTTCCTCAGCATATAATGATTGTGAATAAGAATTACGATGTTCACTATCCCCCATTCCTGATAAATCTATAGCTACAACACAATAATCTTCTAAAAAACTAGGTGCAATAAAATCCCACCAGTGAGCATGAGCACTATAACCGTGAATAAGAAATAAACCCGGTTTTGTTGTTTCACCCCAAACCAAGTAATGAATTTTGGCACCATTTGAGTCTACATATTTAGACTCTGGAGTTATTTTAATGGCTTCTTCAAACCACCCCAGTAAATTATGCATACTTTAAGCTATACTCTGGATACCTTTTTTAATTGTTTCAGTTATTTCTTTTATTTGGTTTTCTTCAACTATTAACGCTGGCGAAAGTACTATAAATTCACCTGAAAATCTAACCAAAACATCATTCTCATAGCAGTATTTAAATACTTCTGAAGCGATCTCTATTGCTGTTTTATTTTTGCTCGATCCAAAATGGATTGCTCCCATGAGGCCTAAGTTTCTAATGTCTATTATGTGATTCTCACCTTTAAGACTATGTAAGCATTCCTCAAATATTCCCTCCATAGACAAAGATCTTTCAAATAAGTTTTCATTTTCATAAACTTCTATAGCCGCTAATCCTGCTGCAGCAGCTACAGGATGTCCAGAATATGTATAACCATGAAATAGTTCTATTGCAGCAGATTCGCCACTTACAATTTCATCATATATTTCTTTTTTAAAAGCAGTGGCACTCATGGGTATAGCGGCACCTGTTAGTCCTTTTGCCATAGTAATAATATCAGGGGTAACATTAAATCTTTCTGCTGCGAATGCATGGCCCACCCTCCCAAAGCCTGTAATAACTTCATCAAAAATTAGTAATATATTATGCTCATCACAGATTTCTCTAATGCGCTCTAGATATCCTTTAGGTGGAATTATTACGCCTCCAGATCCTACAACTGGTTCAACGATTACTCCTGCAATAGTTGAAGCATCTTGAAGGGATAATATAGATTCTAGTTCTTCTGCTAAATTAAGCCCCCAGGTAGGTTGTCCCTTTGAAAATCCCATTTCATCTATATTCCAAGTATGAGTTAAGTGATCTGTTCCAGATAAAAGAGCACCAAAGGCCTTTCTATTGGCAGGCAAACCACCTACAGAAGTACCTCCTACATTAACTCCATGGTAGCCCTTTTGTCTGCTTATAAATCTAGTCCTTTGACCTTCTCCTTTGCTTACATGGTAGGCTATAGCTACTTTTAAAGCAGTATCTACTGCTTCAGACCCTGAATTTCCAAAAAATATCCTATCTAATCCGTTAGGGGTTAACTCTGATATTTTTTCAGCTAATTGGAAGGCTTTTGGATGAGACATATTAAAAGCAGTAGCATAATCCATAGTCGCTATTTGCTCCTGAACGGCCTTAACTATATGAGGATGACAGTGGCCGGCATTACAACACCATAAACCAGCAATTCCATCTAGAATTTCTCTATCATCGTCCGTCTTATAATACATGCCCTGAGCTTCTACTAAGAGCCTTGGGTTTTGCTTGAAGACATTGTTGGCTGTGAAAGGTATCCAGTAATTATCTAAATTAAGATTATCTATCTGTTTCATGGTTATTATTATATTATTTCAAGATTCCAATAAATAGGTATTACATATACATATAATCTCAAGAAATGTTATTTACTTTCTGATTTAATAAATTCGTTAACTAGAATATCTAATTCATTTAAAGGAATTGCGCCTTCACTTAGAACTAAATCGTGAAATTTCCTTATATCAAATTTACTTCCTAACTCTTCTTTTGCTTTTTGTTTTAAACTCAGAAACTTCATCTGTCCAATCTTATAAGCAAGAGCTTGACCAGGCATAACAATATATCGATCTATTTCATTGATAATATCTAATTCAGATTTAGCGGCATTCTCAAGAAAAAAATCAATGGCCTGTTTTCTTTCCCAACCAAAGTAATGTATTCCAGTATCCACTACTAGCCTAACTGCTCTCCACATATCATAAGTTAGTTGTCCAAATTTAGAATAAGGATCTTTGTACAAGCCTAGGTCATAACCCAAACTTTCACTATAGAGGCCCCAACCTTCAACAAAAGCTGTATATGGGCTTACTCTTCTAAACATTGGCATATTCTTCTTTTCAAGCGCTAAAGCTATTTGCAAGTGATGTCCTGGTACTGCCTCATGAACAGATAAGACTTCCATTTCATATTTAGGTCTTGTCTCTGGTTTATATAAATTGACATAGTAGTATCCAGGTCTAAGTCCTCCAGGTGCAGGTGCCATGTAATATGCAGTTGTAGTATCAGGAGCTGACTCCATAGGTATTGGCCTTAAGCCATAAGGTGTTCTAGGTAGTTTCCCAAAAAGACTTACTAATTCAGGATCTATTCTTTTTGAAACAGCTAAATATCCCTCAAACAACTCTTCAGAGGTTTCATAATAAAATCTTTTGTCCTCTCTAAGAAATATCAGAAATTCTTTGAAGGTTCCCTTGAAGTTGACCTCTTCCATGACACCTTCCATTTCTCCTCTTATTCTCTTTACTTCTTTAAGTCCAATATTGTGGATTTCTTGAGGGGTTAAATTAGTTGTGGTAAATGACTTAGCTAGTTGTTCATAAAGCTCTTTGCCATTTGGGGTGTCATATAAACCCACAGTTTTTCTAGTTTGAGGTAGATATTCTGAAAGGAAAAAATCTTCAAGAAGTTCATAAGATGGAATTATTAAATCTTTGATAACTAACTTTGCTTCGTTTTGTATTTTTATCCTTTCAGAAGCAGGGACGGTAGCAGGTATATCTTTAAAAATTTGATAAAAGGGGTGTTCTTCTATGTCTTTATTTATCTGGATTTTAATTTGTCTATAAACCCTTTCCATCAATACTTCAGGGGCTCTATAGCCGTTATCTAAACCTGACCTAGCCAGTTCAATAATCTGACTAATCCTTTTATCTAAATTCTTAAGCCTTTCTAACCAAAATATATAATCCTGTAAGTCTTTAAATTGAATTCTTTCAGAACCTATATGAGCTAGCTGTATTCCGCCTCTATGATTAAAAGGCATTAAATGTCTTTTATATTTCTTTAACTTCAGGTCATCTTCAGTTAATTGAATATACAAACGTAAATTTAATTTATTGGAATCACTGAGAAGATTTGGATTAAAAGATTTTAGTTCCAATAAAGAATCTTTAATATGCTGTTTCCTTCGTTCTATAGCCTTTAAAGATTCATCTCTCCATAGAGTTTCATAACCTTTTTTGCCCATTGCTGTTGCATACAATGGATTTTGTGATAATTCATATTCCCATTCTTTTTCTAAGTAAGATACAAATCTTGCATTTTCATCTACACTACTTGAGACTTCAATAGAACAAAATATACAAAACAAAAAAAGGGTGTGTAGTAAAATTTTCATAGTATGTCTAAGAATATAAATACGAAGTCTACAGTTTTTTAAGAAACTCTGTGATGAATATTAAAGATTTAATTCCAAAGAAACCTAAGCAAAAAAGAAGTGTACGAAGGTTTGAAAATATTTTAGATACAGTAGAAGAAATTATCCTAACTGAGGGAATTCATTCAGTAACAATACAGAAAGTTTCAAAAGTTTCAAAGATGAAAAGACCTACTATATATAAACTATTCCCTAGTAATGAGTCTCTATTTTTTGGTTTATCAGAGAGGCATATTAATCAGTTTAATCAACTATATGAAAATAATAGTGAAGGAGTGAGAATTAAAGATCCTGACTGGTATATGAATTTATTCGTTGATCTTTTAGCTATTTATCTTAATCAAAATAAAGCATGTGCTAGGATTTTCTTTTTTCTTAATTCTCTACCCAAATCCAGCTTTGTCAATGACCAAAACAAACGCCTTATTGCTACAATTGTTATCAATACTTTTGATCAAAAAGACATAAAGATAGAAAAAGATAAACTTTATATTGCTTCTCAAATTTGTCTTTCTACTCTTGCTATAAGTTTTAATGAAGAGAATTACATCAATCCAAGCTATATCAACGAGGCAAAAAAGGCTGTAAAGGCATACCTGTCAACTGCTTAGACAGGCAGGATACATGGTTCATCATTATTTGAAGGGTTGTTAACATATGTGCTAACTTCATAAAATTCTATTTGCTTACTAATAGTCTCTTCAAAAACATCTTCACTTCCTTTTATCCAATCTTGATAAAGAGATTTATCTAATATTGCAGGCATTCTATTATGAATAGAGGCAAGTTCTTTGTTTGCTTCTGTGGTTACTATGGCACAACCTACTACCCCTCTATAGCCTCCATAGACTGCTGCAAAGCAAAAGAAGTCATCAGTTGAATGATGAAAAAAATAAGGTACCTTTTTATCTCCTTCTTTCTTCCATTCATACCAGCCATCTGCAGGTATGAGACATCTACTTGAATTCCTAAATGAAGGCTTTTTCCATAAAGTCTCTGCTCGCGCATTAATTAATTCAAATGGCTCATCTGCCCAATAAGGCGTGTATCCCCATTTTAATAAATGAGGTCCTTCAGATATTGAAAGAATTTGAGAACCCGGAGCAATATTGTAATTTCCTTCTAAATCATCAATATCAAAAAAAGCCTTTACTGGCTCTGGATTTCTCAATGCAAATCTTCCACACATAAGTTACTAATTAAAACAGTTGTTGAAGATTACCAGAAAATTTTATAGAAGGTTCTTTCTTAAAATTTAATTTGCTTAATTCTTTGATTCTGTCTGCTAAACGATTGGAAGTTGC
>MDSY01127414.1_pt1 | contig 13376 bp, 5 predicted proteins | sample 811131 | NCBI WGS metagenome assembly MDSY01 (sample SAMN05326643, study PRJNA326480) | marine metagenome | isolation source: seawater | place: Atlantic Ocean: South West | collected 2010
AAAGTCACCATGCTTAAGATTGAGTTCTCATGGTATGGTGCTGTTGGTGCTCTATTCCTTGCGTATGTCCCTGTAAGCAGCGGAGAAGCACGTTGGGTACGTGTACACCATTTAAGAGCATCCAACCAACTTAAAATTGCTTCTTTGGGTAACGCAACATTACCTATTACATACATGGTTTATGGTGGAGGTAGTGCAGATCGTTTTGGATATAAAAATACTGCTAGAATTGCAGGTGATTTCTCTAATTCGGAACATATTGTTAAGTATGGTGCTTCATACTACATTGATGGTGGAGACAGAGGTACTGTTAAACTATACAGTCATGCTACTCCAGGAGATGTAGAGGTTTATGGATCTAAGAGAACTCTTGAAGTTGGTTCTACTAGTACAACTACTAGGATTAATGTAACTAGTGCTACTAATAATGATACAACTGGACCTTTTATTGATCTTGGAACTACCTGTGGTATAAACACCACATATTATATTGGTTCGAGAGTTGAAACTGGAAATATATTAGACCAGAATGTTAGAATTACATATATTCATGACAATAAAGCATATTTGAATACTCCACTCAATTCAGATGATATTCCTGGTAATACAATTGATATTACTCCAAACCGTCCTACACCATTACTTGGATTGAAATGTAGAGACTTTATTCAGAGTAGTTTAGGTATTAATGTTAGAAATAGAACTCAAGTTTATCCTACAAGGATGTCAACTGGTTCCACTGGTCTTCTTAAAGTTGACTTTAGAAAATCTCCTGTTTTCCAGACAACTTCATTAATATCTGGAACTGCAGGTGGACCAACAATAGGTGCAGAAGTTGATATCGGTAAGAGAGGAAAACCAACAAAAGTTGATGTTCCTATAAACTCTTATGGTGGAACACATGAATGGAATGCTGCTGGAGCAACTTTAACAAATGCAGTTGAGAGAGAATCTGGATCTGGTTTTACTAATGGAACTACAATTGGTATTAGTAGTGCATTCTTTGATTCAAGTACAGGTAAAATGACAATCACGACTGCTTCTGCTCATAGTATAGTTGGTGGTGATACAATTAGACTTCTTAAAGGTGCCTTTGCCTTTACATGTAGTCTTGATGACAATGCTACTGTACACACCTATCCTCGTGAAATAGATCCAATTTTTGATGGAGATGCTTGCAATGCTAGTACTTTTGGTGGAACTATAGATGGCAATTATAGTAGACCAATAACATGTCTTCAAGGAACAACTGGTTCTACTATTATAGTCAGTGTCACTAATGCTACTACATCTGGTACTGCTCCTAATGTTACTGCTTCTAACGTTGCTTCTGCTGCTGAATACATTAGAGATTCTCTTGGACCTAATAATGGAACATGGGGATGGTTTAGAGGATACTTTGCACCAGATACTACCAAGAAACCAATTTCAGTTTTTGGATATCTTGAAAATAGAGGAATGGATAGGACTAAAAATATAGCAGAAGATGGTTATTATTTCTCTGCTTATGATTCTACAGTTGATTCTGTTAAATTGAGTGCAGATCTTCCTTTTGTAAGAGAAGAGAATTCTATTGCAAAAGATGGTGAAGGTACTACATCTGCAGTAACTGAATTTACTAAAGAAGGATTATCATCAGTTAAAATAAGTCCTCAAGTTAGAGCACCTATTCCTGATACTGGAACTATAGTTGCGAGTGTATATGCACCTGCTTCTGGGCAAGAGTTTGACTTATCTCCATACTTTGATTATAATAAAGATTATCTATCATTCCCATTGACAGATAAAATTGAAAGTTTATATGTATGTGCATCTAGTCAAGGTTCATATCATGATGCTGGTTCAAACTTTAGCAATAGTGCAGTTGGGATTAATACGGTTTCAATATCAGCAAGTCTAACTTGGGAGGAGCAGTGATTTATGGCCAATGGAGGTAAGGATGTAAGACTGGGTGATGATAAACGTCCAGTATCCTTAATACCAGGGGATACAGAGGTTCTTTATAATATAGCAAATGGTGCAGTATTAACTGATGCATTTGGAAATCCGTTAGTTACAGAAGTTGATAATTATAATGTTGCTGATGTCACAATGGCAAAGGCAACTTCTGTTAATTTTACTTCTAAAGATAATCCATATTTTAGAATTGTTGATTCTGTTGTTGCAACTGGATTGACTGCAATATGTGCTAATCTTGATGTTGAAGTTGGTAGTAATAATAATCCTCCATTAGTTTTACGAGCTCATGGAGCAGGTACTGTAGGTGTTGGAACAATATTACCACAAGTAGACGGTAATAATGTTACTTGGTATGATTATAGTTTGTATGGTGGTCCTGGAAATACTGGTGCAGGTGTCACTAATGGTACTTTGGGTGTTGCAACAGATAAAGCTGGATATAGATCAATTTATAATCCTGTTGCAGGAGATTTGGCAGAGTGGCCTATAGTTAGAGTTAACTCTGATTTGGGATCTAGAAGAAATGTAATTTATATTGATAATGTCGGAATATTTACTGCTTTTGGAGCAACTGTTGGTGATAGGATAGAATCTGATATTACTCCTGATGGAACAATTATTTCAGATTTATCTCATAATAGTAGAGTAGTTTTATCTAATGATTATACTGGAATTACTACAAATTTAAATGTAAGAATAACAAGATCAAAACCAACTATTTTAAAATCTAATGCTACTTGGAAAATTGCAGAACAATTTAAAGAAAGTAGTGAAGTAAGTAGTACTTTATTGGGAGTTAATCGTGCAGAAACTCAACTTAGTTTATTTTCTAATGTATCATCTTATGGAATAGACACTGATGAATTTGAAGTTTTTTCTTTTAATGGTGGACGTAGTATTAGTAGTTGGGAAACAAGAGCAAACTTAATTTATGGATCTAGGTATAGGGGAAGATCACAAGAAGAAACAAGAGAATCTGGAATTAAGTTAGAAGCATTTCCTACTCCATATACTTATCCTTTTGGACCAAAATACGATAGAGTTGGATTATACAATGCAACTGTATTTACGCAATATAGAGATTTCATTGAAATGGGTAATGACTTACATGCAATTTATAATAGTGCAAATTATTCAAGTTATCCTCAAACATGGAAAGATAGATTTTTACCAGATACAGTTGCAAAAGTAGTTGTTGGTACAGGAGAACTTGATAATGATGTACAGTATACTGCAGGAATTGCAACTTCTTTTGCTAGAATTGATACATGGACAGATACTTGGCGAGATCTTGGCAATAATGAGTTAAAGGATCCTGTAACGGAAGAAACTCTTACTTTTGCTTCTATTAATCAAATATTGAGAGATAATGGTAAAACTTCAGATAGAACTGGTGATAATACTAGACCAGGATATTCTGTTGCTCCTAAAAGATATGCTTTGATGCAATCTAGAAGAGTGTTTAGATATCAACCAGGTAGAATTTCTGGATTTACTTTTGGTGTAAGAACGTCAGAAGAATCTAGGGATGGATCTTATATTGAATGGGGTATAACTAACCCAACTGATCAATATGTCTTTAGAATTGATAAAGGTAATATATCTATTATTCGTAGAAGTACAATTCCTTTAAGTAGTGATGCTTTAAAACTTTCTGGAATGACACAAGCAGATCAAGTAAATATAACAACTGGTAATGTATTTGATGCTGATTCTGAAACTGGAGAACCTACAACATATTGGACTACGGAAATACCAAGAGAAAAGTGGAGTGGAGATAGATTAAATGGTAATGGTCCTTCTAAACATACATTAAGACCAACTAATGTTAGTATGTATAAAATTGAATTTGGTTGGTATGGTGCTATTGGTGCAAGATTCTATGCATATGTTCCTGTAGGTAATGGTGAAGCAAGGTGGGTCGTTTTACATACAATCGTAATTGAGAACCAAATGGGGGAACCTTGTTTGCAAGATTCTTATTTTAGGTTAACTTATACTGTAGATGTTTATAATCAAGCTAAACTTAAAACACCGCAGTATATTGTTAAGTATGGTGCTTCATACTACATTGATGGTGGAGATGAAGGAACAGTTCAAATTTATTCTACTTCTAGTGGATTAAAAACTATAAGTGGAATTAGTTCAGAGACTACTCTTGCTGTTAAACCAAAGGATGTTATATACAATAATCAAGGTGTTGGTATTCCAAATAAAAAGATAATTATGCCAACAAAAATGAATGTATCTTCAGATTCTTTGGCAGAAGTTAAAACTGTTGTTTGTAAAGCATGTCCTGGATTTGGACATGTTCATACACCCAGTATTAATACTGGAATAAATGGTAGAACATATCCTGCAGGTACGATTACTTTTAGTGGTGAAGATGAGATTAGTATTGGAGCTGAAAGTGAGGATGATAATTGGTTTACTGAAGAAGATATTGGAGCAAAAATTATTGCACCATCAATTTATAATTGTTATATTGGAGACCTCGAAGGTAGAAACGTTGATCCAAATACAGGAATAGTATCATACACTACAGCAAAATTAGTTGGTTGGAAGTATATTGGTTATGGAACTAGTGAAAGAAAGATTGCATCTGAGGGTGTTGATGATGTTCCAGTTTTGAATAGAGCTACAACACCTGATAGTATAGATTATATACCTTTAGCTCCATATAATCATGGAACTATTAGATTAAGTAATTTTACTGGAGAAGTATCATCTCCATACAAACTTACTGGATCTGAAATAGAAATTCAATTTGCTAACCCTGATAGTCAAGATGCTTATGGTCATTTTGCAGATTTTGCAATTGGTGTAACAGATTTAGAACCAACAAATAGAGATGATGTAGAGAAAACATTTGATCAATGGAAGACTCCTGGAGAAGTTGGAACTGGTAATACATTCAAAAATATAAGCATGAGTGATCATATGATATTTGGTAGGCACAATCACCAATGGGCTCAAATGAATGAAGAAGGAGTAGAATTAAGGGAATCTTGGCATTCAACAAATCCACGAAGAATGATGAATATAGATTATAGAATTCCTCAATTGAGAAATCCTGGTGGTGGATATTGTTCTAAAGTTACTATAAATGTTGAAGAACCAATATTTACAACTGATGTTGAATTAATTGAAATAAAAAATGGATTACCAGATGATGTTGGAATTGGTCGTTTTTACCCAATTCCTACGGCAACTGGTACTTCAAATTATTTTCTTAGATTGAGAGGATCTTTACCTACAGTTAATTATGGTGGTGGACAAATAAGTTTTCAATTTGATGATCCATCAGGTGAAATTGATCCAGATACTGGATTAACATTAAAAGTGATTCAAGGTCCATCACGAAATAGTAATACTTATGTATCAGTAACTTCACTTACTGAAGGATTTACTGGTTATGTTGATAATGAAGATGATATTATTATTGATGATGGTGGATCAGTAAAATATAATACAATTGATGATCTTGGACTTAATGTTACTTACACTTATATAATGATTAAACAAAATTTTGCTACTGGACAATTATGGGGTGGAACTAGTGATAATACTAATCTAGGACCAACTGGTAATGAAGATAAAGCAGTTAGAAGAATTACTAATCTTACATTAGCAATGCGTCCAGTTGCCTGTAGTTATAGAGCACCAACTGGTGTGGCAAATCGAATATTTGGAACTATAAGAAATAGAAAACTTTATAATTATAATCCATTTCCATTATACTTTGTTGCAAAAACTATGGATAATGCAGATATTAACAATATATCCATAAAGGAAACAATAGGTGATTATAGTAAAACAGTGGCATTACCATTATATGTTAATACTGGAGCTAATACTGGATCAGGAGATGATAAGTATAATACATCTATTGTGCTTGATGGTGCTGATGCGGAAAGTGCTCCTACTCATTTTGATCCATTAACTAGATTATCTTCTTCTGAAGTGGATATTCAAAATGAACAACCATTAAGAGAAGGATTTAAAGTTATAGATACTTTTTATGTTGGTGCTAATGAAACCAAGGAAGTTGATATGACCAAGATTTTTGGTGCAGATAGAAATGTCATTACTCCAGATAATATGAATCTTGAGGCAACATTTGTAACTGCAAAAAAACTAGATGGTGCTCAAGTATCCGATACTGGACTTATTGAGACTACTCTAAGTTTAAAGGAACAATAATAAATAAAAGGAAAGACTTCAAATGGTAATTAAGAATCCTAAAAAGTTTGGATTAGATGCTAATAGAGCTTTGGCAGATGTTAAGGACAAACGTACTGCTTTAAAGAATTTAAATATCAATGTTAATGATTTAGATGTAATATATGACTCTACTAATGCTAGTCCACCAGTAACTTTTGATGATTTTCGTAGTTTTTCTAGATTAGTAAATCCAATTTATAAAACTGCTGATCGTTTTGATCATGAGAATGATAGGTATACTTCAATATTAGAAGAAAGAGCAGGAGTAGATGCTCAATTATTTGGAAATTTGAATGTTAATGGAAAAATAAGTGGTAGTGCAATTAGATATCGTTATATTTTAGGGAGTGGTGGATCTGCACAGACAAAAATAGCAGATATATCAACATCAAGAGTTAGTGCATGGAGTTCTTCTGCAAGTCCAGTACTTAATACATCTCCAATTTCTTATGGATCTCAAATTAGTGTTCGGCAACCTAATACCAATAAAGGTGCATTAAAATTTGGAACACAAGCAGGTGGAGTTTCTGGACCAAGATTGCAAACAACCTTACAACCTATACCTAAAATATTTGATTCTGAAATCCCCACATCTTTAATTGAATGTACTATAAATGGTCAAACTGTAAAACTTTTTGCCATGAAAGGTATACCAGTTATCTTTAAGGGATTCTTTAGACGAATGAGTGGGGAAATTAGTAGAAATCCAATAACTGTTAATGGTAATGCAATTGAAGCCAGTTGGCAAATAATAGAAACTAATAATAGTTCAAGTTACACCAGATATTCAAATAAAAATAAAATATCGTATAGAACAGTTCGGGCAAGAGAGAGAAATATTGAAATATACTATCCTCCAAGTGAACTTAAAAGTATAAAAATTAGAAGTGTAAACATTGAAGAAATTCCTCCAGTTAAATTTGATGCAATGGTTAATTTTGATTTGGCTTTCAATCAGTTAAAGAATTTTCCAGATTTTGCTAATATGTTTTCTTCTCCATTTAGAAAATTAGATGTTCAAAGAAATCCATTTAGTTTAAGTGAAACGGCAACTGAAAGAAAATTTAATCAAGCTGTTATTGCTAAATTGCCTGAAACTACGGAAACTTTAACCATAGGTGGATGTTTTTATGGTAGTATTGGTGCAAATAGTACTGAAACCGATATAGATCAGGATGCTCTTACTAGAAGACTTGGAACAAATCTTAAAACTTTGAGTTTATATCGTAGGGGTGGAGCATATCACCATTCAGATAATGCAGATACACTTGATGATGGTAGTATTACATGCACTTGTCCAAATGTTGGAACAGAAGTTATTAGTTATGATATTCGATATAATGATTTTAGGGGATTTAAAGATCCTGCATCTGGAGATATGGGACCATCTGGAGCAACATGTAATTCAAAAAGTGTAAAAACTCTTCAAAAACTTGAAAATGCATATTTAGATCATAATTATTCTCTTGCTGACTCAACTTTTAGTATACAGTCAAATGAACTTGTAACTCTAAATATCTCTTCCACTGGTTTACCTATGCCAGATTTGAGCAATAAAGAAAAGTTAAAAACATATAATGCTTCTCACACTAGAAATCATGGAAATTTCTTTACTACTTTCAGTGGAGGTGTTTATAGTGGTTATAAATTAGCAAATTGTATCGCATTAGAATATATAAACATCAGTCATAGTGGAACTAATGGTTTGAGTGGAGCTTTACCAGTATTTGCTAATCCTGCTTTAAAAACTCTATATACAAGATATAGTTGGTTGCAAGGTGGATCACCAACTGCAACTGATGGTTCTGGAAACTGGACAGGTGGTGATTATGTCATACCTCAAAATTGTGTTGCTCAATGTCCAGAGTTAGTAAATTTTAGAATATTGAGTAGTAAACTTCTACAAAAACCAATACATCCTCAAGCATTTGCAAATAACACTAAACTAAAATGGCTTGAAATATATTCTTACAATAGAGTTACAGGAAATATGCCATCATTGGCTAATAATCCTCAATTGACTCATCTTAGATTAATGAATAATAATATGGATGGTACAATTAATACTAATTTCAGTACAAATCCAAATATATATTATATTCAAATGAGTAATAATAATTTTGATGGAACTATACCTGGATTTAAAAATCTATCCAAGTTGCGGTTTATTTACCTGTCTGGAAATGAGTTAGAGGGATTAACAAAATTTGAAAATTTACAACAATTGAGAAGATTCCAAGTTCAAAATAATAGACTACGTGGATTGATTCCAACTTACAATGAATGTCCTAGATTGCAGTATTTGATACTCTTTAATAATTTTCTTGATGATTATACATCTAATGCTATTTCAACAAATTATTGGTTGAGAGTATTTGATGTTTCATTTAATAAACTTTCATCAACTAATCTTGATGATATTGCAAATGATTTATATTTGAATTATACTAATTCTCCTCGTGGTGGAGTTAGAATTAACATTAGAGGTAATAGAGTTGAAGGAGGTACTGCAGATAGTACTCTTAGTGATGAAGCATTAGAGAAAATTCAAATCCTTCAGACGAAGGGTTGGAACATAACTTATCAGTAAAGAAAATGTCAGATTTACGTCTCCAAAACCAAGGTTATAGGAGAGATCAAAATTTAAAAGAAAATCCTGCAGATGGTGATGTTTGGTCTAACCTCTATAATGCTGGTGTCGATAGAGATATTTCTGTTATTAGGAATAATCTTAGAAACATTTCTACAATTGGATTTAGTAGTATAAACGAAGGATTTTTTGAATATGGAAATGATAGTGAATTTGTTTATACTAATGATGATATAGTTTCATTTAGTGGAACTGTCAGTTTTGGATCAACTACAGGTATTGCTGCTACTGATGCACCAGCTTTTGTAGAACAACCACCTGGTAGTGGTATATTTAATGCAAATTATTATTATGTTTGTAATTCTGATGCTAGATCCAAATTCAAACTTTCTATAAGACCATCTGGCGATCCTTTAGGAGTTAGTACATTAAATATTGGTTCTAATCCAACTGCTGTAGATACTCCTAGTGGACCTGCTGGTACTGCAACTACATTTACTATTAATCGTACTGATCCAGTATCATTTGGTAATATTGTTAATTATATTAAACCAGAAAAACAAGACGAAGAGTTTAATTTTTTTGTTGGAGATGATGATAATATTGATAATGCATTTGATAATATATCTTCAAATGCAGAAACTGCTGAATATTATGTGAAAACAAAATACAAATCTAATGATAGCACTGAAACAACCAAACAATTGAAAGTTGAAGGATCGATGGTTGTTAATGATCCTACTGGTTATAATAATAATCAAAGTAGTGTTGATAATAATGTATCTGGAATTTTTATTGGTGATACTCGTGCATTTTCTACCGATAATAATCCTTGGACAGAAACAGGAACTGCAGGAGATGCAGATGCAGAATTAAAAACAGAAAGTCATCAAGTTAGTATGGGAAGTTTGGATTTTGGTGGACAAGCAGCAAATCAAGGAGAAGTAATTATATCAGGAATTGGTACAGTAACTTTAGGAACAGCATCTCCTATTACTGATCCTACAGATTCAACTATAGGATGGACACATAAAGTTCCAGTAGTTATAAATGATGAAACGTATTTTCTACTATTAAAGGATAGTTAAGCGTGATATTCTAGTAAATTATAGGTATTTCCATCACCACATTCGATTGGAATCTTACCTTTATATTCATAAGTTGCTGTGTTTGTATTATCATCTACAATTTTCGTTGTATTGAAATTTGTACATGTTAAATTATCAAACACTATATTTCCACCATCAATAGTTAAATTTCTATAATTGTCAGGGGTTTTCATTCCAGTATCTGTAGCTTCAAATGGTGGAGAAGTATCTTTAGGTGGACAACATAACTGTCTATTATCACTCGCTGATGTTATAGTAAAGTTGTTTCCTGCCTTTATATTTTTATTCAATCCTTTGTCTATTACAATAGTATGACTACTTCCTGATCCAGGAGCACCAGAAGAAGTTTTACTTAAAATCTCAGTATCATCTTCAAAATAATATCCTTGAACTTTATCTCCAACATTTGCATTAGTTGCATCATAAACATTAATTGTAGTATCTCCATTACCATCACCAGGATCACCATTATGATCACTTCTTGCCATTAAACAATGAGTTTCATTTCCTCCTGTTGTTGGGCAGAAAGTTCTTAAAGTATCATTAACAAGTCCTTCTGAATGGTATAAGTAAACTATTTGATCAGCAGCAATTGCACCAGTTAAATTTTCACTTAATGTAAATGTCTGAACTCCACCACCACTTACTTCTGTTATTTTAGTATTAGTTGGTATATTTGCATGTACTGCCAACATACCTACTCTAATTTCTGTAGTACCAGCACCTACAGTATATCCACTTACCATAGATATTTCATTGGATCCACTCGCTGCTGTTCCAGTAGTCACAATTCTTTTTACGTGACCTCTATGTTGTACTGGTTGAATTTCTATATTAGATGCAGTACTATTAGCAGGATTACTTAATACTATTGAATTATTAATTGCATAATCAACTACTCTAGTACCTTCATTAAAAACTCTTGCAGCTGTTTTGTTTGTATTATCATAAACATAAGTTCCAATTGGAAAATCAGAAGTGTTACTTACATTAACTACAGGTGAATTTAGAATACTATTCACTGTAACTGTACTTCCTAAAATATCACTAGCAGATGTACCAAGAGCTTGGTATTTTATGTCAATTTTTTTGCTTGTTTTTAATGTTATGTAATCGTCGGAGTTTGATAAACTACCAAGACCTTGTTGATTAGTACCACCAGCAAGAACGGAATTATCATTATATCTGTTAAAGAATCCTTTTGCTGCTTCAGTAAAATTATATTCTAATCCATAAAAAGAATAGTAATGAACTTCAGATAAATTTTGATCTCTTGGAGTTCTTTTGCGGAAGAAGAAATATCTTTCAGTACCTCTGGTATCCCAACTTTGTGGAACATAATAAGATATTTTTATTCTATATCTATTACCTTTAACTAAAACATACGGAGTCCAAGTTTCATTATTTCTAGGACTATTTTGTGTAGATGTAAAGGTTATATTACCATTAGTAATATTACCTGTAACTGCATTTCCACTTTCGGTAGCTAGAGTTACTTTTCCATAATTGGCAGTATCATACCAATTTACATTCAAACCTGCAACTGTAGTATTAGCAGCAATACCAGTACCACTAACATTCATTCCTTCTGCAACATATTTTATTTCACTATTAGTATCTAATCTAATTTCATTAGTACCACTAGTTCCAGTTGCAGCCATAGTAGATGCTATACCAACTCTGGTTATATTTGTATATGTTGCACCAGTACCAACTTGCTGGTTGGCATCATTTTCTACATAAGTAGCTTCTTGAAACTCAACTGACCATAATGCTTGAGTATTAATAACAAATTTATGAAGTCCAGTTTCTGTTGGTATAAAATAACCTTCCCACCTTATACCACCATTTGTATCATTTGCTTCTGCAGTAATTTTTCTATCCCATTGAAATTCACCTTCTTCCCAAAATTGATCTCTTGCTACAGGAGATCCAGTAAAAATATCTTCAGTATTTTCGAAAATTTGATTATTATTATAATATGCTGCATTAAGACCATCACCACCATATATTCTAGGGGTTCCAGATATAACTTGTGCCTTATCTAAACGATTTTGATATGTAATTCTTGGTTTAAATATTACTGGATCTCCATTTTCATCAGTAATTGTTGCTGCACTTCCTCCTACTTCTTGATAATCTTCTACTGTTAGTCCCGCAGATGCTATATTTCGAATGCAATCTAAATCTTCAGATATAAAAGTTGCATCAATTTCAGCACCAGTTGCTGCTAAACCATCTAAAATATTATTTAATGCCTGTTTTGAGTTATCAACATCCCCAAGATCTTGATCTCTTCTTAATCCAAGTCTTTTGTATATTTTATTAGCCATTTTTGACTTTTTTTACTATTTAGTGTATGATAAATAAGAAAGTTATCATTTACGATAAAATTATGGATAAGAAGGAAATGCTTGATGATTTGAATAAGCAAGCAGAAGATTTGAAAAATAAATTACTTTCTATGGAACAAGAATTCAATCAAAAGAAAGAACAATTTATTCGCATACAAGGAGCAATAGAAGCATTGACAATGTTGGATAGTTCAACTAATCCAGAACCTCCAGATCATACAGAAGCTGCTAAAGCTCTTGGAATTTAAGATACTAGATTGAAGTGTGATAAATAAAAGGAGACTTATATAAGTCTTTTTTGGGTACATACCGCATATAATAAATGGCCACTCCTTTTAGGTTAAAACGATCTGCTGTAACTGGGAAAAGACCAGGACTAGCAGATTTAGAAAAAGGTGAATTAGCACTTAATTTTTATGATGGTAATTTATTTGCAGAAAGAGATACTGGTGGTGCTGGAATAGGCACGACTATAGCAAATCTTACTCCTTGGAAAGAGCAATTCTCTCGTAACGAAATCCAATATACTGGTGTTGTTAGTGCAACAACTTATTATGGTGATCAAATTATAGGAACACCTACAGGTGGATCGTTTAGGGGAGGAGCATATACACCTACAATTCTTGATAAAACAAAAGATTCGATAGACGAGTTAAATTATATTTTAGGAAAATTAGTACCAACTCAACCAGATAATATTGGTGGAGTTTCTCTTACTTTAACTGGAACAGCTGGAAATGCTAGACTTTGTTCTGGTTTTACACCAGTCAATAATACAAATGATGCTGCACCAGTAGCAGGAACACAATATACAAGAAATACTGATAGCACAATAAGTACAACTCCTATTACAGATTATGGACCTGGAGATTCTGGAACTCTTACTGGTAAAGTTAATGCTGTTGGTGTAGGAACTACAACTTTTGGTATATCTTTTGGTCTATATGCTGCAGGACTTAATTCAGACGTAACATCTGGGGCAATTCGTATTACAAATAATACTGATGCTGCAGATTCTGCTAGAAATGTAGGTATTACATCATTATTTTATGAAGTTTATGATGTTAATTTCATCAATGCAGCATGTCCTGATGGATATAATGAAGCATATATTACTCATGGAAGCAATACAACTAATTC
>MDSY01141051.1_pt1 | contig 13373 bp, 7 predicted proteins | sample 811131 | NCBI WGS metagenome assembly MDSY01 (sample SAMN05326643, study PRJNA326480) | marine metagenome | isolation source: seawater | place: Atlantic Ocean: South West | collected 2010
GGCTGAACAAATCCATTAGGAACACCATCAGAAGCACATTTACCAGCTTGAACGCCAGTTGCACTTCCAGTAAAGCCAGCAGTAGAAGAATCACATGGATCTTTTAGATCTGGGTAACTGTCACCAGCACCGCCGTATAAAGCTGAGATACCAGGAGCTCTGAAACCTTCAGAGAAACTAGCTCTTACTTTAATATCTGCAGTAGGCATTACAAGAATACCGATTTTAGAATTAGTTGTATCACCAAATGTTGAGTAATCTGAATATCTTGTAGAAGCATTCACTTCAACCATATCACCAACCGGCAATACCATTTCAGCAAACATTTCATCAATTTCAAATCCACCACTTACTGGTTTTGAAGCATTACCTGTTGATAATCCTTTAGAGATGAAGGCATCAGGGAAATTAAAACCTGTCTCCTCTCTATGCTCGAAACCAAAAGCAATAGCTGCCATACCCATCATTCCAGAGAAATCCATACCGTAATTTACGATATCGTTTCCACCAGTTCCTTTCGCTTGGAAAGAAATAGCAGTTGCCATAGCTGGTGTAATTGAACCTGAACCAGACCATAAGTTGTTTGGTAGTTTTTTACTATCAGCACCTTGACCGCCAAAGATGTTTAAACATTCTGTTCCGTTTTTATCAGGAGCAGTTCCACAATTAGAAGATAATGATCTTTTAATAGCACTTGAATCTAATAAACCGTTAGTAGTTTCTAGAGATTTATTTTGAGCTGAGCTATAAAAAGCAACATAGTTCATTTCTTGATCCATGATTGTCATTTTTCCTTCTAGCTCTAAACCAAATCTATATGTTTCAATATCTTGTGAATATAGTCTGTTACCAGTTTCTAGCATTCTTCTTCCTAACCAACCAGAAGCGTAGTTACCTGCGCCTAGAGTTGCGTCATCACAAGTTCTACCATCATTAGTTTTTGAACCTAGGTCACAAAACTCAATTCCGAATGGGTTGAAAGGTTGATCTTTACCAATACCTTCGTTCCCACCAAAGTCACCGAAACCATAAAATAATGGCATTGGAGCTAATAGCTGAGATGAAACTCTGTTTTGATAAGTAATGTTCATGCTTAATGACATATCATTACCTAAATCAACAGTTCCTTTCATGAAAGCATTCCATCTTTCATTAGGAGTTTCTATATAGTTATAAGGGTTATAGTTGAATCTGTCGTCAGGGCTTGTCCAGCATCTGAAGTCTGCAGGAGTAGCTCCAAGAGTACCTTCTAGAGGCTGCCAGTTTGAACATCCAGCTGTACCACCGCCGATATCACCGTATGCAAATCTACCTTGAGGTGTTCCAGAAGAACCACCAAAAGAAGGAGCATTATTTGTTTGAGCTCTTTCACCGTTACCTAAAGCACCTAAATCAACATAAGATAAACCAGCGATAAATGATGATGAATCACCTGATCCACCCATAGTAAGGTTCATGCTTTCAGCAGTACCACCACCGTCCATGTATTCACCAGTACTATAAGACATTTCAACACCGTCGAATGTATCTTTAGTAATTAAGTTAACAACACCTGTAATAGCATCAGAACCATAAACAGATGAAGCACCGTCTCTTAATATCTCAACTCTTTCTATAAGAGCAGATGGTATAGAGTTTAGGTCTACTGAAGAGTTAGCTCCTTGTCCGGAGTTTACCCATCTTCTTCCGTCTACTAAGACTAGGTTTCTTGATGAGCCAAGGTTTCTAAGATCTAGTCTTACAGCACCTGAACCACCATTATTATAAGTTCTACTTAATCCTGAACCTTGTCCTGGAAGTTCTAGTAGAATCTCACCGATTGAAGCTTTACCAGTAATGGCAATATCTTCTGATGTAATTTCAGTAATAGGAGCAAAAGAGTAAAGATCAGCACCTTTAATTTTTGAACCAGTAACAATTACCTCTTCAACATCATCAGCACTTTCATCTTGAGCATACAAATTAGCGTTAAAGCTAAATGTAATTGCAAGAAGTGCAAATAAATAATTTTCTTTCTTAAACATACAATTCCCCTGTAGTTTTTTAATTTAATAAAATAAGAAGCCTAAGCGACTTACGTTAGGACCATTGTGTATGTTTTTTTTTAAGAAATCTACTACTTTTGTAAATTTATTAACAATATGAATAGTACATATTCATATGGCTTATACCTTGTTTTGATCAAATTTTATTAATTTTTATAAATAAAGTAGTCATAATTATTTTACAATGAGGTACATATCTAAAAAGGAAATGCTTATGTTATTAAAGAATAAAAAAATCTTGATTTCAGGATTAGCTAATAAATATTCTATTGCTGCCGGAATTGCTGCAGCTATGCATAGAGAAGGCGCTGAACTAGCCTTTACATATCAAAACGAAAGATTACTCAAAAATCTAGCTCCATTAGCTGAGTCTTTTGGATCAAAAATTTTAATTGAATGTGATGTAGCAAGTGATGACTCTATAGATAAGTCTTTTGAAGAACTAGGAAAGCATTGGAATACATTTGATGGCTTTGTCCATTCAATTGGGTTTGCTCCTGCTGATCAATTAGAAGGAAACTTTGTTGATGTAACAACAAGAGAAGGCTTTAAAATTGCCCATGATATAAGCTCTTATAGTTTCACTGCTCTAGCTAAAGCTGCAAAGCCTATGCTTAATGATGGCTCTGCCCTTCTCACCCTTACTTATCTTGGAGCAATGCAAACAATGCCAAATTACAATGTAATGGGTTTAGCAAAAGCAAGTCTTGAAGCAAATACTAGATTTTTAGCAGCTTCGATGGGAGCGGATAATATTAGAGTAAATGCTATATCTGCAGGACCTATTAAAACATTGGCTGCTTCAGGAGTAAAAAACTTTAGAAAAATGTTGTCTCAGCATTCTGCAAGAGCCCCGCTGGGTAGGACGGTTACTGCAGAAGAAGTTGGTAACGTTGCTGCTTTTTTATGCTCTAATTATGCAAGCGGCATCACCGGCGAAATAACTTACGTGGATGCAGGTTTTAATACTGCTGCAATGCCTCTTATTGATATAGAGTAATTATGGGTCTTTATGATAAATTTATACTTCCAAAATTATGTGATAAATGCTGTTCAACCAAGCCAATTAACTACCAAAGAAATAAAGTTGTCCCTATGGCCTCGGGAGTTGTTTTAGAGATTGGGATTGGCTCTGGACTTAATATCCCTTTTTATAATAAAAAAAATATAACTAAGATTATTGGTCTTGATCCCTCTGAAGAGCTTAACCTTTTAGCAAAAGAGGTAGCAGATTCAAATAATATATCTATAGATTTTCTTATTGATGGTGCTGAAAATATTTCTTTACCTGATAATTCAGTTGACACCGTTTTAATAACATACACTTTATGTACTATTCCTTTAATAGAAGAAGCTACTATCGAAATAAAAAGAGTTCTTAAGCCAGGCGGTCAATTAATATTTTGTGAGCATGGGATTGCTCCTGATTATAATATAATGAAATGGCAAAATAGAATTAATCCTATATGGGGTAAATTCTTTGGCGGCTGTAATATTAATCGAAACATACCTGAGATAATAACTTCTGCTGGATTTAGAATTACTAATATTAACCAGATGTACCTTCCAAGCACTCCTAAGATAGTTGGATACAACTTCTGGGGCACAGCGACAATATAAATTTTTATATGAAAAGTAGGCCGGTTGTTATTGGTATAAGCTCTATTCAACAAAAAGGATCCTTTGACGATCTAGACGAAGCATTAGTCTTAATGGAAAAGGCTACTAAATCTGCAATTGCTGATACAACAAATCCAGAAATAACAAAATATATAAAAGAAATTCAAATTCCAAAAGGTTATTGGAAATACAGAGATCCTGGGAAGTGGATTGCCAAACGAAATGGAATTAGCTCAGCAGAGACTAGTGTTTCTAAAATAGGTGTACTTCAACAAAATTTAATTAATAGTGCATGCAATAGAATCATTAAAAATGAAATAGAGGCATCTTTAATTATAGGGGGTGAGGCTAGATATAAAAAAATTAGGGCATTAATAGAAGATAAAGAGTATTTAGAAACAGAACTCACTGAAAATCCAGATCACTACGTAAAGGCTAAGGATGGTTTGCACATTCAAGAAGAAGAAAGTGAATTAGGATTGATGGCTGTTGGTTACTACGCCATCTTAGAGAGCGCATACAGGGCTAGTTTAAATCTATCGATCGACGATCATCAGAAAAAAATTAGTAAAATGTATGAAGAATTCTCTAAAATAGCAGCCTCTAATTCTGATGGATGGCTTTCTGAATCTCTTGATTGGGAAGAAATTGCAACTCCAGGTAAAAAAAACCCATTGCAATCGATCCCATATAATAAATATCATTGCACTAGTTGGAATGTTAATCAGGCATCGGCAATGATTATATGTAGTGAGAAGTTGGCTGATAAATTAAAAATACCTTATGAAAAAAGAGTTTACCCTCTAGCTTCTTCTGAAACTAACCATATGATAGCTGCCATACAGAGACCTAATGTTATAAAGCCAGTTGGGTTGGAATTAGCTGCTAAATTTATATTGGACATATGTAAGAAAAATAAAATAAATCCAAATACCTATGAACTCTATAGTTGCTTTCCAATAGCAGTTCAAATGTTTGCTGATGCCTTGGGCCTTGAGGAAAATCAAACTAAGACAGTCACCGGCGGCATGTCTTTTGCGGGGGGACCCCTTAATAATTATATGATTCATGCAACAGTAAAAATGCTATCTGATATAAGAAAGGATAATTCTAAAATTGGCCTTGTTACAGGTGTATCAGGAATGATGACTAAGCAGGCCTTTGCTCTATGGGCTAAAGATCCATTTTTTAATTTTGTTTATAAGGATGTTACTGATGAAGCTGAGATGATAGAAAAACCGCTTGAACTATCTTTTGATGAAGAAGGATCTGGATACATAATTGGGTATACAACTTTGAAGGATGAGGGTAATCAAAAACCTAAAGCAGTTTTATATATAGAAGATACACAAAATAAAAGAAAAGTATTAATATCAAGAGATGATTCAGTAATCAAAAATATGGGAGAAGAGGAATGGGTAGGAAGGAAAATAAAATTCAAAGGAAAGTATTTAGTTTCTTAGTACTTTTTATATATGTACAAGATTTAAAAGCTTCAGGAATTGATGAAAGTATAAATGCTCATCAAAAACAATTTGAAAATGTAGCTCTTGAGATATGGGATCATGCTGAGCTAGGCTATCAAGAAAGTGAAAGCTCAAATCTGTTGGCCCAAGAGCTTGAAAGCGAAGGTTTTAAGATAACAAAAGGAGTGGCAGATATTCCAACAGCATTTATTGCTGAATACGGTTCGGGCGGACCTATTATTGGAATTTTAGGAGAGTTTGATGCCCTTCCAGGCCTGGCACAAACAACAGCACCTTTTAAAGATGTGGCTGAAAATAATACAGGTGCAGGTCAGGCATGTGGCCATCATCTTTTTGGAGCTGCATCAGCCTGGGCTGCAGTTAGCGTAAAAGAATGGTTAGTTGAAAATAAAATGCAAGGAACTATTAGATTTTATGGCACTCCAGCTGAGGAAGGTGGTTCTGGAAAAGTTTATATGGTCAGGGAAGGTTTGTTTGATGATGTGGACGTTGTTCTCCATTGGCATCCAGACAGTACAAACTCTGCAAATCCAAGAACATCAAACTCAAATAAATCAGCTAGATTTACATTTAAGGGTATTGCAGCTCATGCAGCAGGAGCTCCTGAGAAAGGACGATCAGCTCTTGATGGAGTTGAGGCAATGAATATGATGGTTAACATGATGAGAGAGCATGTCCCACAAGAATCTCGAATGCATTACGTTATTACAAAGGGAGGTTTAGCTCCAAACGTAGTCCCAGATCTTGCTGAAGTTTATTACTACGTAAGAAATCCTAGAATGCATGTTGTTGAAGAGTTATTTGAAAGGGTTGTTAAAACTGCAGAAGGTGCAGCTATTGGAACAGGCACCTCCATGACTTATGAAGTAATGCATGGCAACTATTCATTACTTCCCAATAACAGCATACAAAAGTTAATGTATAAAAATCTTGTATCTTATGGTGGTATTAAATACTCCGATCAAGAGAATAAATATGCAGAAACTATTTATAAAACTTTTTTACAGCCATCAGAGATTATAGGATCTCAAGAATCTATTAGGGACTATAAAGAATCTCATTCTTATGGCTCTACGGATGTTGGAGATGTTAGTTGGCTTGTTCCTACTGCTGATGTCAGAACTGCAACATGGGTTCCAGGAACTGCAGCGCACTCTTGGCAAGCAGTTGCATCTGGTGGAACTTCTATAGGATTGAAGGGTGCAAAGCTTGCAGCTCAGGCAATTGCCTCAACTGCTTTAGATATATATAAGAATCCTGATATTGTAAAGGAAGCAAAGAAAGAATTAAAAATGCGTGTTGGTAAGGATTTTGAGTATAAAGCGTTATTAGGCAACAGAAAGCCGCCGTTAAATTATAGAAAAGTTAATTAGGCTGAATAGATACTCCAGCACCGGGTCTTCTTAAGTCTGAGTAGCCATAATTAATTCCATCAATAATATGGATGCTTTGAGTACTCCCCATAGTTTTATTGCTAGTTGCACCATGGCCCATATCTCTTAGTCGCTTGACAAGAATAGGAGTTAAAGTTTTTTCATAACGAATACCTAATGCAGGCCAATCTTTATGAACTCTAGTAAGCATAGTTGCCTCACCAATATTTAAATCAAAGTCGATAACTCCTGTAATTACTCTTAAAATAGCAGCAGGAATTAATGATCCTCCTGGCGAACCAGTAATCAAACTTAATTTATTATTTTTATCAAAAACCATAACAGGAGCCATCGTGCTCATTGGTTTTTTTCCAGGTTCAAACTTATTCCCAAAACTTGCAGATCTTCCTCTTACTTTTTTATCACCATAACTATAAGCAAAATTAATCATCTGATTATTCATCAGCACTCCAGTCCCTGGAATTGTTACCCCAGAACCAAAAGAATAACCAAGAGTGTATGTGTTAGAAACTGCATTACCATCTTTATCAATTATTGAAAAATGAGTAGTATTTCTCCCCTCTTTTATAAGATTTAAAGGTTTGATATCCGTTGATTTACTAGCTTTATTTATTTGAATAGATTTTGCTAACTCTATGGTTCGTTCTTTAGATAAAAGCTCTTTTACTGGTACATTAAAATAATCAGGATCTCCAACAAAATGTGATCTGTTGTTATGGCCCCTTCTTAATGCCTCTGATAAAAGGTGGTAGGTATATATTGAGTTACTTTTATACTTTTTTAAATCAAAGAAACTCAAAACATTTAAGGCTGTTATTAAAGTAATGCCTCCTCCTGATGGTGGTCCGGCTGTAAGAATAGTATTACCTCTATAAGATCCAATAATTGGTAGTTTTATTTTAGCCTCATAAGAAGTTAAGTCCTCATGTTTAAAAAGACCATCGTTAATATTCATAGCATCTATAAATTTATCGGCAATCTCTCCTTTATAAAAACCATCTTTACCTTTTTGTGAAATTAGCCTTATAGTTTTGGCAAGATCAGGTCTTTTCATCAAATAATTTTCTGGCAAAGGCTTATCATCGATAAAATATATTTTTTTGGATTCAGGATCATTCTTAAGTTGCTCAGAACTCTCAATAGCTTTATGTAAATCATAAGAGACTAAAATACCATTTGCAGCTTGATTAATAACTGGTGATAACACCTCTTCTAAAGGCAAAGAACCAAAATTAGCATGAGCATCCAATAAACCTGCTACAGTTCCTGGAGTTGCCGGTGCATGATATCCGTATCTAACTATATCGAATTTACTATTACTAAATTTTATTGGGGCTGTATCTTTTGCATTATTTCTTAAATTGAATAAATTTCTAATATTTGAGTTCAAGGGCGATCTACTTCGATAGTCTATATAAAAAACCTCATCTCTTTCTTTGATGTAAACCATCATAAAACCTCCACCACCAAGGTTTCCTGCCCTTGGAAGTGTTATTGCTAAAGAGAATCCAACTGCAACAGCTGCGTCAACTGCATTGCCGCCTTTGTTTAAAATTTCTACACCTATTTGTGAAGAAAGTATGTTTTGAGAAGCAACCATGCCAGAATTTCCTACAACAGGATGATACGGAGATGCGTAATCAATATAACTTTGCTGAGAATATAAATGAGTTGATGTTATTAAGAGAATTAAAAGTAACTTCATTTAAAAAACTAAGGGAGCTAAGAAATAAGAGAATAAAGTTACTACTACGATACCCACTAGATTTAAAAAGAACCCAGCTTTCATCATTGTAGCTATAGTAAATTTGCCAGATCCATAAACGATTGCATTTGGTGGCGTTGCAACAGGAAGCATAAATGCACAACTAGCAGCTAAACATACAGGGATAGTTAAAGATACAGGCACTACACCAATTGCAATTGCTAGGGCTCCTATTACAGGAAGAAAAGTACTTGTAGTAGCTACGTTGCTTGTCATCTCTGTTAAAAATATTATTAAAGTAGCAACAGCAAGAATTAAAATTATTGGTTCGACGTTTTGAAGAACGGTTAAACCTTGTCCAATCCATATTCCCAAACCTGAACTTGATACTTGGGCAGCTAAAGACAAGCCGCCTCCAAATAAAATTAAAAGACCCCAAGGGAGTTTAGTAGTCTTATCCCAATGCATTAAGTCACCCTGATTAGATGATGATGGAATCATAAAAAGCAGGATAGCCACAATAATTGCAACTCCGGCATCCTCTAGACCTATTCCAAACGTTTCTCTAATAATCCTACTAGTCATCCAAGCTAAAACAGCTAGTGCAAAAATAATAGAAATTTTTATTTCATCTTTTGTTAAAGGACCTAGATCGTGTAGCATTTGACTTAATTTTATTTTAGTTTCAGTTGTAGCTATAAAGGTCGTTGGAAAGACAAGTTTGGTAAGAATTAACCAAGCAGAAATTAACATTGCAAAAGCAACAGGAACTCCTAATTTCATCCAACTTAAAAAATCAATTTCAATTCCATATTGTTCACTCATAAAAGTAACAAAAACTAAATTAGGTGCAGTACCAATGATTGTTGACATGCCTCCAATTGTTGCAGCATATGCTATGCCCAGCATTAATGCTGTATCAAAATATTTTTGTTGGTGGCTAGATATATTTGGAATTGTTTTGGCAACTACAGTACAAACTGCAAGACCAATAGGAAGTAACATTAATGTTGTAGATGTATTCATTACGAACATACTTACTAAAGCAGCAACAATCATAAAGCCGCCGATAAGCCTTGATCCACTAGAGCCAATAGAGATAATCATTCTTAGCGCCATTCTTTTATGTAAGCCTGAACTTTCTATTCCAAGAGCTAGAATAAATCCACCTAGAAAAAGATAAATATTTTTATTTGCATAAGGATTAGCAGAAACTTGAAAGCTGGCAACATTCAATAAAGGAAATAGTGCCAAAGGAACCAAGGAAGTTACAGCAACCGGTAGAGCTTCAGTAGCCCACCAAATTGCCATTAAAACCAGAACTGCTAAAACAAACCATGACGCCTGACTATTTACAAATTGCTCACCTTTGTTTGTTTCAAAAGATGTACCCTCTAAGGCGATTAAGCTAGATGGAAGCAAATTAAAAATACCACAAAAAACAATTACACCAAAAGCTAGTAAACCTATTAAGAAACCTTTGTTTTTATATGCTGGCATGATTTATATCCTAATCTTTTTTTATAAAAAAAGGGAGTAAAAAACTCCCTTTTTAAATTATTTACTACTATTAAAAACTAACTTTAAAATCAAGATAGTAATTTCTACCATAATCCTGATGAGCATCTGAGTAGAATCCGTAGAATCTATCTGCTAGAGGAGCTCTTTCATCATCGATATTTTTAACTGCAAATTTAACTCTTGCTTTAGAATCGCCTAAGTCAAATTTGTAATAGACTGATGCATTTACAACTCTCATTGATGGGATCATATATCTAGTTCCATCAGATAGGGTTTCTGAATTTTGATAAAATTCACCTTTCTCTAGTGATGAGACTTGAACACCCCAGTTACCTAATCTATAGCTACCTTTTATAGTTGTTTTTTCAGTGTAATTACCGTCTAATCCTCTTAAGTCACCAAAACCACTTAATGTGACATCTGCTGGAAGTGTTCCAGCACTAACTGCAGCTGCCAAAGGAGCATATGAATTAGTTCCACTTTGCTCAAATTTATCAGTATTAGCTCTGTTTATAGTAAATTTGAAATCACCGAAGTTTGTTTCAACATCATAATAAATACCTATATCAGTTCCAGCTAATAATCTTGTAGCTGCATTAGTGTAAGGGTCATATACTATTTGTGCTTCACCTGCTGGACAAATACCTGCAGCAGTAAACTTAGCAGTATCACCAGCATCATAATCAGCAGCTAATCTAATAACATTTGGGTTACTAAATGCTGAACAATTATTTGGGCCATAATTCAATCTAAGTAGAAGATCATTAACCAATGCATTTGTTCTTCCAAGAAGAACGATTGTATTTTCTTTTCTAATTTGCCACTTATCAAAAGTAATTGTTAAACCATTAACTGATGATGGCGTATACACAAAACCCATTGACTTATTTGTGGAATCTTCTGGAAGAAGATCAGCATTACGAAGTCTAAAACTCTGCATTGAATAACTATCGTCTAAAGGATCGTTTGCTCCCACAAATTTACCCACAGCATCAGTGATAGATCCTTGTCTTGGAACATAAAGTTGGTTCTCTTGAATTAAATTAGGAACTCTAAATGAAGTTGATGTTGAAGCTCTTACCAATAAATCTTCTGAAGCATCCCAGCCTATTGCAAATTTTCCTACCGTGGAAGCTTCTACGTCATCAGGACTCTCATGACGAATAGCAAGTTGAGATTCAACTTTACTACTTAATGGAATTTGGAACTCAGCAAAGACTGATTTAGTTGTTCTTTCACCAGAAGTATCTGCTGTTGGACTAGAACCTAAAATATCTCCTACAAAAGGAAACCCATAACCAGTTACTAAAGAAGTATACTGAATTGTTCCATCCAAACGATCATCTCTATCATCTTGATAAGTCTCTTTTCTCATTTCAAAACCAAGAAGCATGGCAACTGATCCTGCTGGAAGACTCATTAACTCAGAGTTACTTACCTTGACATCAAAAGAACTTAATCCACTTCTATCATTTCTATTAACATCAACTATAGCTGGGCTTAGTGACTCAGCAACGTTAGATGAGAAGATATTAATTGCATTTGATGTTGAATCGTTTAATCCAGCTTGAAGTAATGAGTTAGAAAGTCTATTTTCGGTTAAGTCATTTGAAGTTGCTTTATTGTGCATTACAGCTGTTTCCCAATCCCAACCTGAATCGGTTTGGCCTCTAAAGCCAACTAAATATCTATATGTTTCTTTATCAACATTAATAACCCTAGGGCCTATATCAGGTCTCCAATTATCAATTCTAATATTTTTTCTTGATGAAGAGTTATCATCGGTAAGACCAATTAGTTTGGACCAATAATAATCCCCTCCAAGTTCAAGCAATGCTGTACTGAAGTCACCAGCAGGTTCTTTAAGTCTTTTATATTTTGATGTATACATACCAAACTCAGCAAACATTTCAGCTCCGTTATCTAATTCGTGATTAACAAAAACGAATAAGTTATCTCTTTCAAGATCACCTCTGTAGTCTCTTATTTGACCTGGGTTTATGTAATATTCACCATTGGCTAGAGCTGTAGTATCAACAGCTAGACATGTTCCATAACCAGTATCTTTTGAATCTGATCTGGCACATCTTGGGTCGGCAATTGGAATAATTTGCATCTCACCTCTTGAATCAGAGTAGTCAGTTCTTCCTCTCATATCTAATTGAGCCCATTTACCAGAATATCTATTATTAAAACTACTATCGTTTGCCCATAATGAATCTGATGGAATCCATTTTCTATGATCTGAATCACCCCATCTTGGATCTTCACTTGCACGTATAGCGTCTCTGTCATAAAAATCGTACATTACTGAAACGTTTGTTGAACCTTCGTTTAGGTCAACTCCGTATTTCATAGTTATTCTGTCATCGGTTGCAGCAAAGTTATCAAAACCTGACATTCTTATAGCTATATCAAAACCAACAAAATCTGTTTGAAGAACGTTATTAACAACACCTGCAACAGCATCAGCACCGTAAATGGCAGAAGCACCATCTTTCAATAATTCAACTCTTTGAAGTCCCATGGTCGGTATTAAGTTAGAGTTCACAGTCATTGATGGAATGTAGTCACCACCGACAAGTTCTGTTTGATAACCGGCACTATTAACAAGTCTTCTCCCATTTAAAAGAGTAAGTGTATTTCCAACTCCCATGTTTCTAATATTATATGCACCGATGTCTCCTCTTGCGGAGTTAACTCCTCCACTATGAGACTCGGCTTCATTAAAATAGTTTAAGCCTTGTTCAGCCATGTTCTCTAAGAGCTCAGAACCAGAATCAGCGCCTAGAATATCTATATCCTCTGCTGTAATAATAGTTACAGGTAAAGCTCCAGATATTTTTGCACCCTTGATTTGTGATCCAACCGTAACAACCTCTTCTACGTCTACTTCAGCCGCATTATCTTGTGCAAAAGAATATGCTGATATAACCAATGGAAATATGAATAGTAATTTTTTAAACATGTAAAAGTCCCCTAAAAATGCATTTAATTATGATAAGTATAGTCCTCAATCCTTTTTAATGTCTAGAAATATATATAATTAATAATTACAGATAATTAAAGGAATTACAGAAATAAGAAAAGTTTAGCCTTTTCTTACTAAGGCAATAAGATCATCTATTCTCTTAACAACTTCTTCTTTTTTAAATAAAGATAATGTCATGCCTAATGATGGTGAATTTGTTGACCCTGTTAGGGCAATACGTATAGGTTGATTAACCTTGGGAACTGATAATTCTTTTTCATGTCTATAGTCTGTAAGCACATTATCAAGAACTGCCTCTTCCCATTCATTTATATTTGATAATCTTGCTTTTAAATCCTCAAGAACCTCGCATGATTCCCCAATAAATTTAGTAATAGCTTTATCATCATATTCTTTAATATCTTTAAAATAACAGATTAAATTTGATGCTATACCGTCGAGGGTATTTGATGAAGTCCTCATTGATTCTATTAAATCATGAAGCTTTGGATGATTCTCTTCATTAATAGTCTTTTTATTTAAAAATGGCTTTAACTCATTTATAAAATCTTCATGACTAAGATTTGCCATGTGCTGTGCATTTAAATAGTCCAGTTTTGTTATATCAAA
>MDSY01157010.1_pt1 | contig 13373 bp, 12 predicted proteins | sample 811131 | NCBI WGS metagenome assembly MDSY01 (sample SAMN05326643, study PRJNA326480) | marine metagenome | isolation source: seawater | place: Atlantic Ocean: South West | collected 2010
CGTTTTTTCTTATTTACCCGACATGGGAAAGTGAACGGATTTTAGAGACATCAAGAAATCTAAACCTGTACATGTATAAGCAAACTACCATTTATTCTAGAAAAGAAAAACCATCAAAAAGAACTATTTTTGAATTCAAACTTTCACCTTGCAAGACTAAATTAGCTGATTTTATTTCTGGTAACCAAGATGTTGGTTACAGTATTGAGTACAAAAAATTGATGAAACAATTTTATACAATTTTTTGATTGTCCTAAACTTGTCCTAGCAATAAAATTGATATCATGTTTTCTAACCTTTAAATTAGGAATGTGAAAAGCATTATTTCCACATTTTTATTTCTTACCAATTTTGTTTTTTTGTTCGGACAAGGAGATTGCAGTTTTAGCATTAAGAATGATACAACGATTTGTGGTCCAGCTGAAATTGAAATTTGGGTTGCTGGTGGAAACTTGGGTAAGGTTAATTGGCGCGGAAATAGTTTAACATCAGATGACACCCTTAAATTAATTACTGCGAATATTTCAAAAACATCAACCTACTATGTTAGCAACCGTATTGTTGACCCCTTAAATTTGGTAACTAATGGAGGTTTTGAAGCTGGAAATCAAGACTTTTCTTCAAGTTATTGGGCTAGCTGTATGAATGGTGCTATGCCTCAAGGTAGTTACTGTATAGGAAAAAGAACTGATACATATTGGCCTGCATGGAATTCATGTTCGGATCGTAAAGATCCAGGAAATGGGAATATGTTTATTACAGATGGTGCTATTTTAACTGATGAAGAAATTTGGTGTCAAACTGTAGCGGTAGAGACAAATACTAACTATGCCTTATCTGCTTGGGTGACGCCTGTTCTAGATCTAAACAATGCTGTTTTACAATTTACAATAAACAATGACACAATAGGAGCTCCATTTTCTGCTAAACCAACTGAATGCGAATGGAATGAATTTTTTGAAATTTGGAATTCAGAATTAAATACGTCTGCTGAAATTTGCATAACAAATGAAAATAAAGCAAGTAATGGAAATGACTTTGCATTAGATGATATAGCCTTAAATAAGGTTTGTTACAAACAAGATTCAATAAAAGTAACTGTAATCGACTCAGTGAAATTCAATTTGAATAACGACACAATTATTTGTCCAGGAGACCCCATTTTCTTAAGCCCTGACACTCTGTATTCCGATAATTATTCCTATTTATGGTCAAACGGTGAAACAACTGAATCTATAATAGTTTCAGACCCTAATGATTATTCACTTAAAATCACTCATTTTTCTGGTTGCTTCGGCGAAAATAAAATACAAATAAAAAAATTAAATGATCCAATAAGTGAGCTATTCAATGATACAACAGTTTGCTTATCAATTAAAGGTGGCTTGACACTAAATCCAGGACAAGCTAAATTATCAATTTGGAATAAACCCTCAGGCGAGATTGACTCCAATAATATAATAATTGCTACAGAACCTGGTATCTATGATATAACTTTATTTAATGGAATTAACTGTTTTACATCCGACAGAATTGAAATAAAAGAATTTTGTGCCACAGAATTATTCATACCAAATACATTTACACCAAATGGAGATGATAATAATGATACTTTTGGTGCCGAAGCAATTGAAACCTATTCCTTTGATCTAAAAATATTTAATAGGTACGGTAAAATTGTATTTGAATCATTTAACATTAATGAAAGGTGGAACGGAAATGGCGCACCTCAGGGAACTTATCTTTTCAGACTAGAATATGAACAAATATCAAAAGAATCTGGTGATTTAAAAAACTATTCAAAAATTGGGGTGGTTAATTTAATCAGATGATTCATTTAATATATAAAGATCAAACTTTCGTAAGTTTTGAACTTAACATTAATAATGTGTAAAATTTAAGTATTTATTTGATAGAAAACTGAAATTTTAGACGTTATATTTGCATTCTAAAATGAAGACATGAAAAATAATTTATTTAATGGAATCTTAGCAATTGGATTAATTGTATTGTATGCCCTACACTTTTCTTCTACAGAAACATCTTCAGATAACGAAGATATTAATATATCTGTTGACTCAACAAAAGTTGATTCTTCTGCTTCAATGTTAAGTTTATCAGACACTACTTCCTTAGACAGTTTAAAAGAAGCTGATTATAGTAGAGTTGGCGTTTTAGATATTTTAGTTGTAGTAGATCAATGTCCTATTTTATCTAAAAAATTCAATCAAACTCGTAAACAATTAAAAGCATTGCAAAACAAAAAATATAGTATTGAAAAGGAACTATATGATTATCAGGCAATGAAACAAAAAGAACTTGAGACAAAAGAAGCGAATGGCACATTAATTCCTGCTATTGTTCAATACGAGGAGAAAATTCTTTACCAAAAAGCAGGTGAAGCAGATCAAGCTATAAAAGCTTTACAGCCTAAATTAGAAAGAATTCAAAAAGCCGAGCAAAAAAACGGAATTGAAAGAGATAGAATAATTAAAGAGGCTGTTGATGAAATTAATGGTGAACTTAAATTGGATTATATTCTAGTAAATAATGGTACTATGACAAATGTTATCCCAGTTAGTGATAAGAATAACATCACTAAGTATATCATTCAAAAAATCAATAATAACCATAAATAACAATGTTTATAGCTCAAGAGAAAAAGAAAAATAATATTCTTGAATATATTCTTTACATGTGGCAAGTAGAGAACATTATTCGTGCTTGTCAATTTGATATTAGATTAATAAAATCAAATGTCATTTCTCAATTAGGGATTACGGATAACGATAAAGAGCTAGTAACCAATTGGTATATTGACTTGATACAACAAATGAAAAGTCAAAACCTTCAGCAAACAGGGCATTTAGCATTTACTCGGGATATTATTACAGAACTCACACTACTTCATCAAACGCTCCTTAAAAATTACCAGGACCAATCTTATAATCCTATTTACAACAATGCTAGAGCCGATATATACGATTTACAAAAAAAACAACCAGATTCAGTAACTGAGATTGAGGCATGTATTAATGGCATGTTTGGATTGTGGATGTTAAAAATTTCTAAAAAAGAAATATCCATTGATACACAAAAATCTTTCGACAGAATATCAAAATTACTTTCGACGCTTGCAAAGAACTACCATGAAATGATGGGATAATTCTCAAGTGAACTTTTTATTTAATTTTTGATATAAAATTTCGTCTTCAAATCCAGATTTAGTTTTGTTCCAATTTTTCTTTACCCCTACTTTTTTAAAGCCTAAATTTTTAAAAAGAATTAAACTTTGTTTGTTATTCAATCCTATGTTGGCATAAACCTGGACTAAATCTAAATGATCAAAACAATAATCTAGTAAAAGACTTAAAGCCTCTTTCGCATAACCTTTACCTCTGAAATTAAAATCTATTAAGATGCCAACGCCCACTCTTTTATGTTTAGGTTCAAAATCAAATAAATCAATTAACCCTATTGGTACTTTATTTTTATCTACAACAACCAAACGAAGCTGTTTAGATACATAAATATCTAAATGTTGAGATTCTAAATATTGAGTTAAAACAAACCTTGAAAACGGTGCAAGTGTATGAGAAACCTCCCATACCTTGGGATCGTTTTCCCAAGAATATATAAAGTCTAAATCTTCAGGCTCAAGCGCTCTTAGTTTAATATTTTCACCAGTTAACAACACATAGCAAACATAGGGAAAAATACTTTTTAGAAGGAATTTTAAAAAGACTTAATTTTCTAGCTCAAAACTTTTGGTAAAGCCTTATGGATAGCCTCATTTACGTCGAATACTGTATACCTCTTCATTAATAGCTCACCTTTAGTCATAGCATTATCCAAATTCATTTGATAATACCCTTCAATAATACCTTGCTCCTGAAGCTTAGGCAATAAATCAAATATCAAATGAACATCATGAACTTTTGTTTGATAGGCAGAACTCATAAAATCCTTAATTGGACTTAAACAAGTTGCAGCACCTATATCAATTCGGGGATAAGCTTTCACTACCTTCCTTACAGATTTTAGCATTTGTTCATCAGAATAAACTGCTGGAAGTTTAAGCTTCACAAAAACACTCTCAATATTATGTTTCCTAATATGGTTTAAATAAATATTTACGTCCTTATCAAACGTTGGTCCTTTAGTAGAAATACCGTAAACCTTTCCAGAAACAGTTAATGACAAATGTGGAGGAACTGTTCTTGCATTTAAAATAAGCAAATAAACACCTGCGTATAGTTGGTTATATACTAAAGGCTTTAAATCAAGTATTTTAAAATCAGACATTAAAATGTACCCTTAAAAACAAACTCTGCTGGACCTTGTAACCAAATATTTTTGTAACCGTGTCCATCAGGCTCAAACTTCACTTTTAAATTACCACCTTGTGCTTTTACATTTAATTGATTTCCCTTAAATTGACCTGTCGCATGAGCAGCTAAAACAGCAGCAGTAACACCAGTTCCACATGCCAAAGTTTCGTCTTCCACTCCTCTTTCGTAAGTTCTTATGTTTAAAATATCCTCGTTGATACTAATAAAGTTCACGTTAGTTCCATCCACTCTGAATCGACCATTATATCTTATTTCTCTTGCCCTATCAATTAAATCGAACTTTTGCAAATTTGATTCAAATGCAACATAGTGAGGCGATCCTGTATCCATAAAGCAATAACCTGGACCTTTCTCAACTTCTGAAATATCACCCATTTTCAAGCTTACCCACTCACCTTCATCTGTTTGGATTAAGTCTGCTTTATGTGGTCCATCAACAGCTAAAAAGTAACAGTTATCTCCAATAATACCTAAACTTTTTGCGAAAGCAACAATACATCTTGCCCCATTTCCGCATAGAGTTGATTCTTTACCATCAGAGTTATAATAAATCATTTCAAAGTCGTAACCTTCTTTGTTTCTTAGCAACATAAGTCCATCAGCTCCCACACCAAATCTTCTAACACACATTTTATTTACCAAATTATTGTTTAAACGATCAAATCGTTCATTTCGATCATCAATGATTACAAAATCATTACCTGCTCCTTGGTATTTATAAAAAGTAGTTTCCATATCAGTTAAATGCATTAACATTTCTTAACTGGTGAAATTAACACTTTTTAACCGGACAGAAGTGATTAAAGGCTTTAACTAGCGTTAATTTTAAAACAGGCACAGTGCTTGAATGATAGATGAAAAGAAAAATCCCTTAAAATGAAAAATATTAGACAAAATATAATATCAGCTAGTTTAGGTGCTTCAATTGCATTGGCTGGATTCCATTTAATAACTCAAAATAAAAGTACACCAACTGCATCACCAACAATAATTGAAACGCAACCTAATATTCAATTATTAAAATCAACCAATTTAATAACAAGTAATACGAAAAATTTCGAATCAGCAGCAAAGCAAACCGTTAATAGTGTTGTTCACATTAAAACAGTTTCAACAAGAAAAGAATCTTCAAAACAGATAGATCCATTTCAAGATTTCTTTTTGGGTCGACCCAACCAATCATATAATAAAGAAATTGCGGGGTCAGGTTCTGGTGTAATAATCTCAAAAGATGGATATATAGCAACGAATTACCATGTAATTGAGGGAGCAACGAAAATTGAAGTTACATTAAACAATAAAAAAACATACTCTGGAACAGTTGTGGGTACTGATCCATCAACTGACTTAGCCCTAATAAAAATTGAAGCAGTCAATTTGTCAGCAGTTTATTATGGTAATTCGGATAATGTAAATATTGGAGAATGGGTTTTAGCTGTAGGGAATCCTTTTAACTTAACATCAACTGTAACCGCAGGAATTATTTCTGCAAAAGGTCGAAATATAAACATCTTAAAAGAAGATTATGCAATTGAAAGTTTTATTCAAACTGATGCAGCGGTCAACCCCGGAAACTCAGGAGGTGCTTTAGTAAATCAAAACGGTGAATTAATAGGTATAAATACTGCTATTGCGTCCAATACAGGTTCTTACACGGGATACTCTTTCGCAGTTCCTGTGAATATGGTAAAAAAAATAATGGACGATCTTGTTCAACATGGCACAGTCCAAAGAGCATTAATTGGTGTTCAAATAAAAGAAATAAACCAAGAACTAGCCAAAAGTTTAAATATTACAAATTTAGAAGGAGTTTACATCTCTAAAGTAATGGATGGAAGTTCTGCTTCCGATGGAGGACTAGAAAATGGAGATATAATTCGATCCATTAATGGAATCAAAGTCGTATCTCCTGCTGAACTTCAAGAAAAAGTTGGACAATATAGTCCTGGAGATAAAGTAAATGTTGAATTTGAACGGAATGGAATAAATAAAAAAGTTTCATTAATCCTAAAAAACAAATTAGGAACAACCAAATCAGTTCCCAAAGAAATTTCAATACTTGGTGCAAAGATAGGTTATGTTTCAGATATAGAAATGGAAGCATTAGAGATTAATGGAGGTGCAAAAATCAATAATTTAACGCAAGGAAAACTGATGCAACAAGGAATAAAAAAAGGATTTATAATTACAAAATTAAATAAGTTAACTATTCAATCACCCCAACAACTAATAAAATTCTTGAAAGAAACAAAAGGAGGTGTTCTAATTGAAGGTGTTTATCCAAATGGAAATAAAGCCTACTATGGATTTGGAATGTAATAATGTTGTTCTCAATCAGCCATTTTCGGCTATAAATTTAACTAAAGGTTAAATATTGTTCTCCAACCCCTCACAGATTCCTGTGAAGGGTTTTCTTCAAAAATCATATTTCCAGTCCCCTCAGTTTTATAATCAAATCAATCGCCTCCTTAGCCTCCTTAACATCATGAACTCTTAATAAACTTGCTCCTTTAAGAATACCAATTGTATTAAGAACGGAAGTACCATTTAAGGCCTCATTAGGAGAAATGTTAAGAACATTATAAATCATTGACTTTCTACTTATTCCAACTAAAAATGGCCGATTCAATTTAGCAAATGTCTCAAGATTATTTAATAACTCATAATTTTGATCTAAGGTTTTTGAAAAGCCAAATCCAGGATCCAAAATCAAAGGGTGATTTGGCTCTAGTTCCGTTAATGACGATGTCAGCTCCGTCATTACTTCTTTTGTTAAATTACTATAATCACAGTTCCCCTTCATCGACTGGGGATTCCCACGCATATGCATTGCAATATAAGGAATGTTATACTTTTTAATCCAAGGAATCATTTCCGCATCCAAATTCCCTGCTGAAATATCATTTACCCATGAAGCACCCACCTTTAAATTTTCCGCAGCAACCTGCTTCCTGAAAGTATCAATTGATATAAAAATTGAAGGAAATTTTTCATGAATTAACTCAACGACTGAAACCGTTCTGTTAATTTCTTCTTCTATTGAAACCACATCGGATCCAGGACGAGAAGAATAACCCCCAACATCTATAAATTCAGCTCCCTCTTGAATCATCTTTTCTGCCTGATTAACAGCGTTTTCAATAGAATCATTTTTACCCCCATCAAAAAATGAGTCAGGAGTTACATTTAAAACACCCATAATTTTAGGTGTTGAAAAATCAATAATTTTCTCTCCTACTTGAAGACTTATTTTTTTTAAAAATGGACTATCTTTCAATCTCATATTTAGCAAAAATATAAAATGAGTAATACTGAAGCCGAATTCGACGTAATAATTGCAAAATGTTCTAACTTATTTTTAAAGAAAATGAAAGATTACGGAACAGCATGGAGAATTTTAAGAACAACTTCTCTTACAGATCAAATCTTCATAAAAGCTCAAAGAATCAGAACATTAGAGCAAAAAAAAGAATCTAAAATTGGAGAGGGAATCGTACCTGAATACATTGGTGTTATTAATTATTGTGTAATGGCATTAATTCAACTGGAACTTGGAACTACAATAAATGAAGATACAGATGAGGGAAAAATTGCTCAATTACATGCAAACGGACTTCAAACTGCTAAAGATTTAATGGCCAATAAAAATCATGATTACGGAGAAGCTTGGAGAGAAATGAGGATTAGTTCTTTAACGGATTTAATTTTGATGAAACTGCTAAGAGTCAAATCAATTGAGGATAATAAAGGAAAAACGATTGTTAGCGAAGGATTAGATGCTAACTATCTTGACATGATTAATTATTCAATTTTCGCGATGATAAGAATGGGAGAAGCAAAAAGCGTTAATGTTTAGTTAAAACTATCAATTAAGTAATTTAAACATAACATATTCAGTAAATTCAAGGGAAACAGGGTATTATGGATATTTTAATTAGAATTATAGTTTGGTTTTGTCGCATAACAGTTGGTGGGCTTTTTATATTTTCGGGACTTATTAAAGCAAATGATTCACTAGGATTTTCATACAAACTAGAAGAGTATTTTGTTGAGTTTGCTAAAATATTCACTGAACACGGTCCTGTCTTTTTAGCAATACCAATGGAATGGATGGAAAGTTTATCTCTACCACTTTCCATGTTTATAGTTGTTTTAGAGATTGTACTTGGAATCCTAACTCTTACAGGAACAAAAATTAAACAAGTAGCTCTTTTACTTCTAGCACTAATTGTATTCTTTACCTTTTTAACATTTGCAAGTTGGAAATGGGAATTGGTTAGATCATGTGGTTGTTTTGGAGACTTTATGCCGCTCACACCCTATGAAAGCTTTATGAAAGACCTTATATTATTGGTCTTAATAATTCCAATAGTATTAGCAAAAAAAAATATAAAGTCAATTTTAACTCCAATAGGTGACAAATTGACTATATTTTCATCTTTTATAGTTTTTTTTCTATTTACATTTTACGCCTTCAACCATCTACCTTATGCCGATCATAGAGCCTATAAAATTGGAAATAAATTATTAGATCAAATGGCTACGAAGCCAGGAAATCCATTAATTTTATACAAGCTTAAAAACAAAGAAAATGGCGCTGTTGTAGAAATGGCAAATTACCCAGATGATTATGCAAATTGGGAACCATTCATTAACCCAGAAGATTCTTCAGCAAAATACTTTAGAGAAGTTAATGAAGAATTAAGCATTAAATATATCAAGGTTAAATCAACTGGACAACAAAATAAAGTAACAGAAATACCAAAATCACTTATAAATGACTGGGAATTAATTAAAGAAGAAACTGATATTTTTTTCCCTGAAGTAGATCCTAAAATTTTAGATTTAAGAGCGGAGTCTTTCGAAGACAATTTTGAAAACAAAATTGACATTATGCTTAACGATACCAATTATCGAATCGTTTTAATAGTAAGAAATCTTGATTTCTTCGGCGAATTCAAAGCAGCAAATGATGGATGGCATTTTAAAAAATCAAGTGAAGGTGAAAAATATTATAAACAATTTCAGTCTCTTTACTATGATTTTAGTAAAGAGAAGCAAGTTTACACTACAATTTTAACATCAGAGAGCGATATTAATAGAATTGATGCGTTCAAACAGGCTATGGAAACTTCAGTAAAATTCTATTATTGTGATGACAAAGAATTAAAAACAATGATACGTTCAAGTCCAGGACTGTTTTTGTGGAAAAAAGATTTGGTTTTAGGTAAATGGCATTACGATGATTTGCCGACCTTTGAGGACATTAAAGACGATATATTAAATTAAACTATAACTATGGCACGTAAAATTGTTGCAGGAAACTGGAAAATGAACAAAACTGTAAACGAAGGAGTACAGTTAGTTGAAGACTTAAAAAATGAACTAGCAAAGGTAGATGCTAACGATGTAACAGTTGTTGTTTCTCCTCCTTACGTTAATCTATCAGAAGCTGTGAAAGCCGCTTCAGGATCTAGCGTTAATGTTTCAGCTCAAAATGTACATCAAGAAGCTAACGGAGCCTACACAGGCGAAATTTCTGCTGACATGCTTAAAAGCGTTGGTGTTGGTTATGTAATCATTGGACACTCTGAAAGAAGAGAGTACTTTGGAGAAAACGCTGTTGATATTGTAAAGAAGGTTGACGCTGTAATAGCGCAAGGTTTAACCCCAATTTACTGTTGTGGCGAAGTTAAAGATGAAAGAGAAAGCGGAAAACAAAACGAAATAGTTGGTGGACAAATAAAAGCTGAATTATTCCATTTATCATCTGAAGATTTTGGTAAAGTTGTTATCGCTTACGAACCCGTTTGGGCAATAGGAACTGGATTAACAGCCTCTCCTGATCAAGCGCAAGATATGCATGCTTTTATCAGAGGGTTTGTTGCTGATAAATACGGAAAAGATCTAGCCAACGAAACTTCAATACTTTACGGAGGTTCTTGTAAACCTTCAAACGCAGCTGAAATTTTCGGTAAAGCTGATGTTGATGGTGGATTAATCGGAGGCGCATCTCTAAAAGCAGAAGATTTCGTTGGAATTATCACGGCATTTAATTAATGGATTACCATAAAGTTTCTCTAAACATTCAACCCAGGACTCCCTGGGTTGATGTTTTTATTGATGAACTTGGTGAGCTTGGCTGTGATAGTTTTGAGGAAACTGAAACTGGTTTCAATGCTTATATCCCCTCACAAGAACTCAATGAAGATTTAAAAATTCACTTGACAAGCCTGTCTAAACGAAAAGACATTAAACTAGATTTCAATATTGAGGCAATTCCAACTAAGAATTGGAACGAAATTTGGGAATCCTCATTCGAACCTATTTTAGTGGGAAACTGGTGCTGTATTTTAGCTCCTTTCCATCAAAATGAGTTTGACACAAAACATAAAATATACATTGAGCCTAAAATGTCATTTGGAACTGGTCATCATGAAACTACATTTATGATGGTTCAAGTAATGGAAAACCTGGATTTGAAAGGGAAAAGTGTCCTCGACATGGGTTCAGGAACTGGGGTTTTAGCGATTCTTGCTAAAAAAATGCAAGCTCAATATGTTGAAGCCATAGATATAGAGGATTGGGCAGTTCAAAACTGTATTGAAAATGCGTCTAGAAATAAAGTTAAACTTGAAGTTAAACTTGGTGGAAAGGAACAAATAAGTAAAAATGTTTTTAATGTTATTTTGGCCAATATTAACCGAAATATTTTAATTGATCAAATGGCTTCATACGCAGATCATTTAGATACTGGTGGGGAATTATTTATTAGTGGATTCCTTACCGAGGATGAAGAAATAATTTCTAATTGTGCCATTCAAAATAATTTAATCCAATTAAAAAAACTCAAAAAAGAAAATTGGTTATGCTTAGCTTTTATAAAAAAGTAGTTTTTCTCTTTCTAATCGTTTTCGTTAATTCGGACGCATTAGCAAATACTATAAAAGCTTTCTCAAGCGACAAGGAGAAGTTTGTTGTTGAGTTAGAGCAGTTTCTGGCGAATACAAGCACAGATGAAGCAGGTAAAATAATGGCCGAACTAAAGGCCATCTGGCCAATGGATTTAGTTAAGCCTAAGCAAGAAGAAAAGATTTACAAACAAGCTAACGCAATTTACCAAAACAGATTAAAGAAAGCTGGAGCTGAAAGCACATTTATTTATGGATTTGAAAGTGGTAAACTAAACGATTACCAAATTCAAATGATGACAAATATGTGTAATAAAATGTTAAAGAAGAGGATGAAGGCTATCCCTGACTTTAAAACTTACATATACTCCATAATAAGCTTCTTTACAACTCAGCAAAGTGAAGATTCATTTGATACCTGGAACATCACTATTAATAAGCTTATAGATGATAAAAAAAGGTATTTTACTGTTTTCCTTAACAATTGTAATAACATATTTTTATACAATGCTGTTTACATAACTAAAAACGTAAAATGGCAAGGGACTTCAAATACATTTTCTTTCGATTATGATAGTTTACCAAAAGTAGTTTTTCCCGAAATGGATCTTTTTTGCGTTGCTAAAGGTGATACTTCAAGAATATACAAAACTAAAGGTTCCTTCTACCCTACTTTAGGTCGTTGGAAAGGTAGAAAAGGAAGGGTTTTATGGACTAGAGCAGGATTAGACGAGTCGGTTTCTTACGCCGACTTGAGTAATTATACCATCGAATTAAAATCTTCAAAGTTTAAGGCTGATTCTGTTGAATATCTTAATAAGAAATATTTTAATTATTTGGTTAAAGGTAGTCTTGAGGATAAAATACTTGCTAATGTTGATACCTCTAATGCTACTTATCCTCGTTTTTATTCTTATTCAGGAAAAGTACTTATTGAAGAATTAGAGGATAGTATTGATTATGAAGGTGGATTTACGATAAAAGGCGCCAAATTTATTGGTAAAAAAGTTGATGGCATCCCTGCCAAAATCACAATAAAAAAGAATGGCAAACCATTTCTTGTTGCAAGATCTGAATCTTTCACCATCAGTGATCAAAGAATTGCAACAAGATATGCATCCGTAAAAATGTACCTGGATACCGATTCAATATTTCATCCTGCCATTCAGTTTAAGTTCATTACAAAAAAGCGAGAATTAACTTTATATAGAGAAGGTAAAGGAATTGGAGCCTCTCCTTATTACAATACTTTCCATAAAGTAGATATGGAAATTGAGTGGTTAAAATGGCATATTGATAAAAATTATATGGACTTCCTTACTATCCCAGGATCAAGTTCTGGAATAATGCGTTTGGAATCAAATAGTTTTTACTCTGATGCAAAATTCATGGCTATTCAAGGCTTGCAAGAAGTTCACCCACTTTACAAAATAAAGAAGTTTGTAATGGAGGAAAACTTCGAAGAAAGGAATTTTACAGATGAACAATTGGCCAATTATCTACGTAAAGATGTTGAATCTGTAAAACGTTCATGCGTAAGATTAGCCAGTAAAGGATTTCTCATTTATGACATCACTCAAGGTAATATTACCGTCCAAGATAGACTTTTCGAATGGATGAATGCAAAATCAAAAAGTGGTGATTACGACAACATTGAAATTATTTCTAATATCAAAGGAGAAGCTAATGGCACAATGAACCTTATTAATTATGATATTGAACTTAGGGGGGTTAATGGAGTAGCATTGAGCAGAGCTCGTAAAACTGGATTTATTCCAGAGAATCAATCTTTAAAACTTCACAGAAACAGAGCAATGTCTTTTGGAGGAATTATTCGATCTGAACGATATGAATTTTGGGGTAAAAAGTTTGAATTCAGTTACGAAGAGTTTGGCATCAAATTAAGTGAAGTGGATTCAGTTCGTTTAAAAGCTGGACTTGTAGATCATAGTTTGTGGAAAATAAGACCTGATGGATCTGAACTTATTCCTATGGCAATGGTCCAAAGCGTTATAGAAGATGTTTCAGGAAAACTGGAGATTGATTGGCCAAGCAATAAATCAGGTATCTTATCAGACTCCTTTCCTTCATACCCTAGGTTCTACTCTGA
>MDSY01053400.1_pt1 | contig 13370 bp, 9 predicted proteins | sample 811131 | NCBI WGS metagenome assembly MDSY01 (sample SAMN05326643, study PRJNA326480) | marine metagenome | isolation source: seawater | place: Atlantic Ocean: South West | collected 2010
CGGCGACGGCGACGCCACCACCGCCGTTGAGCAACTCGTGTTATCTCCATTCGCAGGGTCGCCGAGGTTTCTCTTTTCATTTAAAGGGCACGCGACGCATGCGTTGCTCAAGACGTGTTCGTTTGTGCCACAAGTGATTATGTCGCATGTCGATGTTGCAGTTATCTTGTCGCCAGCGGCATTCTTCGTCCCAGGCCCAGTCCCAGTCCCATCCCCACGATCCGTAACGGGGGTCATTGGACCAGTGCACGAAGTGCACGTGCCGATGGCGGAGACGAAGTAGTTTTCTGCACATTCGCCACACACCGTGGCATTTTGACCGGGAGCCGAGTCATCACCGGCGGCGTTGATATACCCGTTGGTGCAGTTGACGCACGTGTTAACGCTGCCGATGACGGATACATATTGGTTTTTGGCACACGGCATCACTGGTGGCGGCGACGGTGGCGGCAAAGGCGGCGGCGGCGACGGCGACGGCGGAGGCGGCGAAGGCGGCGGCGGCGGCAACGGAGGCGGTGGCGACGGCGGCGGCGGCGGCGACGGCGGAGGCGGCGAAGGTCCTCGGCTTGGAGCAACGCCGCGGGGACCCGGTGGAGCTCGCCGAACACAACGTCGGACGCGACGGTGAGGGTAATTCCTTGTCCGCAGGCTTGGATGGAAAGCACGGCGACTCTTATTTCGGGTTCGTTTTGGAACCGGTTCACCAAAACAGCGCGCTCTATACTGGGTGTGCGGCCGTCAATGCGCACGTGAGGCACCCTCGCCGCGCGCAACGTGTTTTCCATTGAGTCGGGCATCACGCGGTGGTGCGCGAAGATGAGCATTTTGGTAGTGCCGCTTTCCAGAATCTCGCATCCCAGGCGGCCACGTCAGCCGCCTTCGCCGAGGCAGTGGTTTGCCCCCACGCGTTCAGCGCTTTGAGGGTTTCAAACCGCGAGGACCCGTTACCGTGTTCGCCTGGCGTTTTTTTGAATTAAGGCACCAGCGCCTCCGCCGCCGCGTTCGCAGCCCTCGCCGCTGCTCCAGACAACTCGAACCGAACGCACTCGCGTCTTTTCTGCGGCAGCTGGTCCGCCACCACGGACTTTAAACGGCGGTGCATGTAGTGCTTCGTCAAAACCAGGTGCAGCTCCTCCAGGTTCGACCCGCCGTTCGCGTCCCACCCCCACGGCTTGCGTTTCGCGTCGCAGTACCGCTTCGCGAAATCGTTAAACGAACCCAGCCCAACAGGTCGTAGCGCGTCCAGCTGCGTGAACAAATCACGTGGGCGATTCAAAGCCGGGGTCCCGCTGAGCCAAACACACCGCCGCGCGCGTTTCAACACAGGCGTCAACGCGGCCGTCCTTTTGGCCTTCGCATCCTTGACGTAGTGCAACTCGTCCGCGACTACAATTTTGAACCGGGCGGCTTCGATTTGCGCTCGAATCGCGTCGTTGTTCACGAGGGCGTAGGACACTATTGAAACTTTTGAGTTTTTGTTTGTCAAGGCGGTGTTGGTTCCGTCGCGCACTACGTTTATCTCACCTGGGCGTAGCAAACCATCCAGCCACAGCTCCAGCGTATCCACTCAAGGTCATCGCATGGAGGACGGCACCACGATCAACGCGGGCCACTCCTGCGAGTAGTGCGCCAGGCACGCCAACGCTTGCAGCGTCTTGCCCAGCCCCATGTCATGGGCGAGCAACGCGCGGCCTTCGTGTGCGAGTACGAAGGCGATGCCCTCGCGCTAGAACGGAAGAAGCGCAGCGTGCAAACGTGGGGCGCGCGTCGCGATCTCGGAAAGGGCACGGTCAAGCTCCGCGGGAGCCACAGCGGGCTCGTACGAGCTCGGACCAGCGCCATCCAAATGTTCGTTTTCCTTTTCGTTGTGGCTTTCAGATTCAACTCTCGCGCGCTTCGCCTTGCCCCCGTCCTCTCGCGCCAGAGGTGCCTCCTTGGCTCGGGCCGCCGCTGCCTGCTTGCGAATCGTATTCACCAGCCATGCGGGCTTGCCTCCTCCGACGGCCATCTGCCGCCGACCCCGTGGCGCGTCCACCGACGTGCCGCCACTTGAAAGTGTCGTGGTCGAGAAATAAAAATTTGCGAGTCGCTTAAAAAAGCTGCCTTTTCTGTTTTCAAATCGAGGCGCACCGGTGATGTCCGCCGGCGGCCACCGCCGGGCGCCGCGTGGCGGGATCACGGTCTTCCGCGCTCCGAAGCCATCGCGCGCGGACTCCACGCGCGGGCAGAAACCCAGTCTGCCCATGCCGCAGGCGAACGCCCCAAAGCGCGGGGAGTTGGACTCGAACGATGGAGATGTGGGCACACCGAAAAAGGTTTCCTTGAGAAAAGTGGATGGCGAGTTTGAAGGCGGTGCGGCCAGTGAACCAACCGTGACGGCGGATGCGCCGCTACGCTCTCCATCTTCTGTGATGAAGAAGAAGAAGCGGAAAGGAGGCGACCCGGAGAAGGCGAAGCAAGCGGCTGTGTACGCCGCGGTCAACGCGGCGCACGCCGCGGACGCCGCGGCGAAGGTGAACGCGCTTTCCGTCGAGCTGCGCGTGGCGAACAAGGAAAAGGAGACGGAGTTGGATTTAGCGGAACACACGCGCGTGCAGCTTGAAACGCTTTTATCGGAACGCGCACGAACGTCGGTACGTATCGCAACCCTGGAACGCGAACGTGACGCACACGAGGAACTGCTTGCTCTGCAAAACCAGGCCCTGGACGAAGCGGAGTGCACGATCGAGGATCTGAAGCGCTTGCTCCGCGAGCGTGACGCGCGCGCGAGTCAAACTCAGAACGGAGAAACCGAAAAGCAAAACTCGCCGGCGCCGGCCTCGCCGTCCGGGGATGACGGGAAAGAGCGTGCGAAGAATACTGGTGCCGTCGAGGCACCTGAAGAGGGAGCGGGGGGGCATCAGGGTAGTCGCGAGCGGAGGGAGTAACTTAATGCAGAATACGGAGACGACAAAAAGAAAGTCAAAACTTCTTTCCCGAATATGAAAAACGAAACTCGACCGAAAGAAGAAGAGAGCGTTTTGTTCGTCTCGGAGGGTCCGAGACGTCGCGGGCTTTGCGCCACGATCCGTCCCGTGGAAGCGTCGTTGCTTTGTTTCGCACCGCACAACACCACACGCGAACGCACTGTCCACTTCGTCCTCTGAACATGGCTGGCAAGAACAAGGCGGCGCGAGCGAAGGAACTGGCGAAGGACACCGCGGGGGCGGTGTCGGAGGAAGTCGCGCGTGGCACCAGCGAAATCACGGACGCCGCGGGTGGCGTCGCGGGTGGCGTTGCGAGTTCCGTGAAGCACGCGGTCGCGAGTGGAGTGGACACAGTGGCAGAGACCACCAAGGAAGCTGCGTCGACTGTCTCCAGTGCTGTTTCCAGCGCTTTGAAGAAGGTAACTCCAGTAGTCCTGAACCCCCAAGCCTCCACGGCGACCGCGCGCGTGTTTTCTTCTCGTCCCGCGGTCGCCAGAAGTGAACTTCAACCCACACCACACCTCGCGTCTCGGAGATGCCGAAAATATCCAAAACACGCACGACCGCTGACGCCTTCCTCCCTTCTTCTCGCAACGCTCGTCTCTGTTTATGGGACGAAACGAAATCACTCGCACTTTTTTTTCCAAAAAACCAAAGGGCTCTGAAGTCCTGGACGTGAACAAGGACGGCAAAGTCGACGAAGCCGATGCGGCTGAGCTCGCCAGGCGCGCTAAGAAATGCGCGCCCGAGAAGTGTGTCATCTCGTGAGACGATGGACAACACGGGAGAAATGCGAGAGAAATGCGAGAGACGTGAAACACGAAAGAGACCTAGGGCTGAAAACGACGAGACCGAATGAAAGCAAGTAAACGCCGCGAGAGTCGTCCTGAAAGTCCTTCCCTTCTATTTGATTTCTACACTGCACACGTTACAATACACCGAGGACAGTGACACTGGTAACTACACTAACAACTCACCCGCTGGTGACTCCTGAATCCGTGGGCCCGCTGAGCCCCGATTGCGTGGGCGTCACGTCGGCGCCTCGGCGACGACGCTTGGATTCCTTCTTCTCCTTCTTCTCCTTCTTCTCGCCCTTGTCTTTCTTGTCCCGTTTTCTTTTCTCCCCCGGCTGCGGCACGAATGGCTCCGCCACGTTCGACGCGCTCGCACCAGAAGTGAGTGTACCCCGTGCCTCCGCCTCAGCCTTGGCGCGCCGCACAATTGCGGGCACCACGCCGAGATCTTCCTTGCGCAGCGAGAACGTAGTGGCGCTGAATCCCCCGAACGCCGCGCGCGCCACCTCCCTGTCAAGCGGCTTCAGCTCCTTAGGGACGCCAGGCGCGACGTGTGCCTCCACCAACGGCGCGAGCTCCATCGCCCGGCCCTGCCGGAGCTCGAACCCAGAGGAAATGCCGTGGAGCTCGGTGTCGCAGTTCAGCACGGCGGTTGGGGGCCCGGCTGCGAGGAAATGGTCGTATGCGGGTCTTAATCCCAACGCCTTCAAAATGTCCCGCGCGCCGCTGTACTCATCGCGCGCGCCCTTGACGATGGGCGGGAGCTTAGGGGGGGGGGGAAACATCGCACAAAGGGGGCGCACCCCGTTGTGACGGGCAAGGGCGGCGAGGCGGTAAATGGCTGAGAAATATGAGAAGACCGCATAAAACGAATGCATAACACCCACGGTTTCCAGTGGTCGGTGGGTCGGGTACCCGTACCAGGGTCACTCGTCCACATGTCCGCTTCGCTGCGTTCGTTCGTCACGGCGACGTCCGGTCGCGGCGGCGATGACGCCGCGGAGATGACCTCGCGTCGCGGCGCCAAGTCCACGCGCACGGCGAACACGTTCGGTTCGGTGAAGGACAAATCTGTGTACGAGGAGGAGGGCGATTACCACGACATCCCGTGGTGGGACACGGATTTCCTGGAGCCCCCCCCTGAAGAACGTCGGTTCGGCAAGCGGGAGGGCGGCGAGAAGGACCGGTACAAGCCCGCGCACCCGCTGTGGCCGTCGCTGGCGCACTACGTGGTGATGTCCTTCGCGGTGCGCAACATCGTGCGCGCGCTTGAAAAGGCGGTGTTCAACGGGGGCGAGAAGATTGGCAACTCGTGCGTGCGTTTGATGAACGTCTCATCGTTGCGCCTGCTGGCGGATTTGCAAATGGCGAAAGCCAAGGCTGAGGCGGGGAAGTTGCCGGTGAAAAGGGTTAACCCGTACCCCAAAACCCCACCAACCGAGGAGTTCCCGAACTACCAGCACGTGGAGCACATTCCCAGCAAGGAATCGCCACTGCGGTTGGCGCTGGAGCACGTGGCGCTCACCGGGAGAGACGCGCTGAACATGATGAAGTTCCGGGAGAAGTGGCAGCGACGCGCGAAACTGCGTTTGAAGCAAGTCGCCGAGGTGAGTTGGTGGAGAACGGGCAAGCCGTTGACCATGGTGCGCAGCGAGCTGATACGCAAGGAAACCAAAGCCGCCGCGCACGCCAAGAAGCACGGCAAACCGCCGCCGCCCTCAGTGTTCGGCACCGACGACGAACTCATGGCGCTGATGCCCACCACAAACGACAAAAGAGACACCGTGCGCGTTGCTCTCGCCGAAAACATCGCAGGCGAAGCCATGCTGATGCACCCGGAGGAGCTTGAGGATAAGTTCCTGGAATTGATAAGGCACGAGCTCACGCGGCTGGACGTGCATCTGTCCTCAATCAGGTACCACGTAAACTTGGACATCGACTACGATGCGCGCGGGTACATCCTGGAGAAGGGCGGGATAGGGGGGAGGCTGTGTAACCTGTGTAATACAATGTGAGGGGTGATGTAGTCGCGTAATTAGATTATTCTTTCGTAAGTAGTTTATTCTTTATTCGTGTGTCGTTTCGTATTTCATGTGTCGTATCAAATCTATGTCACAGCAAGCAATCCCTCACCCAAACAAATCTACTCGTAGATGTTTTCGCACTCGATGTGCGAGTGCTGGTTGTCATCCTTCGTGATGCGCCAGTAGTAATCAGCGTGTTCCCGTTGACCCAGGACTTGCGCGAAGTGCGTGTCGTGCGTGATGACTATGAGCTGGAAGTTCTCCTGATCCCGTCTGGTGTGCATGATGTCCACGAGGGACCTGGCGAGCGCGTCACTGTTCGGCGCGTCCAGGTTCGTGGTGGGTTCGTCTAACGCGAGGATCCCGCAGTTCAAACAGAAGGTCTCCGCCAACGCGAGGCGAATAATCAGACAGGCCAGGACTTTCTGACCCGCGCTGCACCGCCCGCGCATCTCCAGCTCCGCGTCCCCGACCACCATACACACGCGGTAGTTGTAGTTTGAACGGCCAGTCGCGCCGGATTGCGGCCCCGCGTCGGATACGATCCGGATAAAGTCGATATCCTGCCCCCGGTAAGTGCGCTGCCACAGCTCCTTGACGACTTTGTTGATGTCCGCCATTTTTGACGCGTGAAACGCCATCAGCGCCCTGTCCAGCGCGCTGTGGTACCGCTCCAAGTCTTGCGCCGTCATTTCGAACGTCTTGAGCTCCAAGACTTGCTTACTTAGCTGCTTATCGATGCCTTTCAGCTGCGGGTCGTTCAACTCCCAGGCGCACTCGGAAATGGACTCCTGGTGGTTCTTCACCCGGCCCTGCGACTCGGCGCACTCGATTCGCAGCTCGTCGCGTTTGTGGCCTCGTTTGCGTTGTTCCCTCTCCAGGGCGGCGAAGGACTCGGGGTCGGGTGCGGCGTTTTGGTTCAGCTCGTTCGCTAACCTACGTTCCTCAGCCTGCCCCGCGCGCACCGCGAGGTTGTCCTCAAGCGACCGCTTGTGCTTCTCCCTGGATTGCACTAAATCGTGCGCTCTTCTGCGGCGCTCTTCGTGCCCGCCAAGCGTCTCTTCGCACGTCGCGATTTTTTCACCCAGCGTGCGCATTTCAACCACGACGGTTTCAAACTCCTGCGCTTTGTTTGCGTTCGCGTACTCCGCGATGGGGCGCTCGGACGCGGCGAACACGTCCACGTCCCGCTGCAGGTCGCGGACCAACGTGTCGCTCGTTTGCTCCAAAGCCCTCGCGGCGTTGCGCGCGACGTCGCGATTCCGGGAAAGCGCGTCCCGCACCGCGCGTCGCGGCGCGCGCTCGGCTTCCATCCTCGTGGCCTCCGCCGCCGCGCTTTTGTCCGCGTTTTGAATCTCCACGAGCTCGCGCTTCAGGGTCTGGCGCTTCTCCACAACCGCTGAGACGCGCGTCTTCTCCTCGCGCAAATCACGCGCGTTCCGCTCCAACCAAAGAAGCTCTTGTTCGAGGCGCGCGTGCTTCTTGTGTAACAAATTGCGCTCGCGCTCGCACGCCAACCGCTTCGACTCGATGGTTTCGATATCGCTCCCGATCGCGCTTACCGATCGCACCGCGTTCGCAAACTGCATCTGCTGCGTCCCCGCAGTTTGCATAGGGTTAACGCTTTGCTGCGTGAACTGCGTGCCGCCGTTCGGGACGAACGACTTGTCAGGGCTCGCCACGACTTGTCGCAGCGCGTCAACTTCCAGTGCGAGGCGCGTCACCGTGTCTGCGTCCTCCACCAGCGACGCTGCTGAGACGTGGTCGGTGGACTTGACTTCAAACGCATCGGAGGCGGCGCTCGCGGCGGCGCGCGCCGCGGTCTCTGCGGTCGTACAGCTCACCACCGTGGTTTCCGCTTCGGAAATCAACTTCGTAACCAGCGTGGCGTGGCGCGCCGCGATGGGACCCAAGATCTGAAGCCTCGCGCGCTTCGCTTTCAGGGTTACAGCCTCCGCCTCCGTGGCTTCTTTGTGCGCGGGGAGCTGCGCGCACTTCGCTTTCATCTGTTCCTTGAACGTTTCAATCTGGTCCAAGCTGTGGTTGCACACGGGACACTGATGCGTCAGCTCCGCGTTTTCCGCGAATTTCGTGTACACCTGATCCAAGTTGTTCACGATGGCAAGGTTCTCGTCTGCTTTTGAAAGTTTGGCGTTGACGTCGGCAACGGCGGCGTCGTAGCCGGCGAAAGGGCCTTCCGCGGATACAGGGGCGTCCGCGTCCATGACCACGGCGTCCGAGTCTTCCAACGCGCGTCGCTCCGCTTCCGCGACTTCCGATTTCAACCTCCCGAGCGCGTCGCACGCGGCGGCGAGAGCGGCGGAGGCGCCATCCGCCGCGACGGTGGCGGCGCTGACGTCTCGCCTCGCGATTTCCATTGCGTTGGCGCGAGTGTCAACCACGGCTCGGAGCGCAACCTTCAGCTGTTCAGGCGCGGGGGTTGGTGTCATCGCACCGAAAACGTCATTGAGCCGCCCAAATCGCGACTGGAACAAGGTTCTGCACGCTTCTTCCTTGGCGAACAACTCCTCGCGTTTCAACCGCACTTTCGTGGCGTTTTCGCCAGCCACCGCAGCGCGGTCCTGCTCCGCTCGAAGCTTTGAGAGCTGTCTGTCAAGCGCGTCAAGCTCCGCGGCTTTCGCTTCCAGCGCGTCCGTGGTCGTCGTCGTCTCGCTCACCCCCCTCCGTTCTTCGTACAAACGATGCGCTTCATCCGTGAGGCGGGACAACTCTCCAATCGCCGCGTCGGAAACCGCCGAAGATGCGAGCTCATCCGCGATGTGCTCCGCGCGCTTACGCGTCGCGTCCCTGGTCTCCACGCGAAGACGCACGGACTCCTCCGCAGCCGCCAGCTCACGGTTCGCGGCGTCCGCCTCGGCGCCTCGCTTGTCGTCTTCCTTGCGGTGTTTTGCTCTGAGAGACTCCGCGGCGGCGTGCAGCGCTTCCAGCCGCACGCTCGCGCGCTCTTTCATCTCGTTCGCCGCGCGCGACATCTCGGCGACGTCTGCATCCGCGGCGTTCGCGTTGGCAGACAAGCAAGCGGGGAGCGGTTTCAAGTCGGGGTGCTTTTCCACGAGCTCCCGGATGAACACCGCCCTGTCCGCAATCCTCGTCGCTTGCGCTTCGCTCTCCGCGGAGAGCTTTCCGTGCCGCTTCATCGCCACCTCGCGCTTATCCTTGTACGCCTTGATCGTGAGCTGCAAGTCGTGCACCGCGCGTTCCTCTTCCTTGACTTTCCCCCTGGTTTCGTCAATCGTGTAGTTGAACTGCGCGAGCAGGTTCTGCAGTTCTTCCGTGGAATCCGTGAGCTCGGAATCCAGGGCGGCTCGGCGTCGCGCGGTCTCCGCGACGATCGCCTCTCTGCGCGCTTCGATTTGCCCGCGTTTCTCCATGCACCCTCGCAGCGCGATGATTTCATCCTGCCCCGCGCGCAGGATGTCATCCTGCACCGCGATCTGCTGATTCAGCTCTGTCATCTTCACCCCTAATTTAGTCGCCGCCCTTGCGTTCTCCTCCCGCCGCGACCGTAACTTCACCGCGTGGTCCTTCTGAACCTTGAGTTTGTCCTTGATCAACCGGAACTCTTTGATCTTCGCGGTTTGTTCCTTCCTAAGCTTCGCGATGTGCTCAAGGGCTTTGGTGTACTTGGTGGCGGAGAAGATTTCGTCAAACTTCTTTTTTAAAGTGGCGGCCTCTCCCAAAGGCCAGTTCGAGTCCTCCTGGTGCACGAACACCACGTTCTCCAGGATAGCTTTCGAGACGCCCATCATGTCGGGTACGGTGGCATTGATATCCGCGCACTTGCGCGAAACCGAAACGCGCTCGCCAGTCTTCTCATCCACAGTCTGAATGACTTGATCTAGATCCTTTTTTTCAAGCTTGCCTCCGGCTTTCTGGGTCAGCTGGAACGATCGAGTGACGACACAGGGTTGCCGTCGAACGTCCCGAAACCGGAGCTTTATCTGCGCCTTGACCTCGGTGACGTCCGCCACCTTGGGGTCGTGAATAAAAGCCTGCCCGGCCCGCGCGCTGGGAGGGAGCTCGCCCGTGGTGGCCATCTTCAAGCACTCGATCACGGTCTGATGAATGTACATGAAAGGAAAGGAATGAGGAAGGTCAGGGGTCAGAAGGAACAGGAATAGTGCGAAGGAATGAGGAAGGTGGGAACGCCACGGTCCACGAGGAAAAGAGATTTCGAAATACCTATTGATTCTGGGCACCCCGATCTCAGACTGGAAGAAGCGCGTACCGTTTTACCCGCGCCGTTTCGCCCCACGATCAGGGTCAGGGGTTTGGGGAAGATGATTGCGTTTTCATTTTGGGGGGAGAAGGATCGAATGCCCTTGATCAGGAGCTTCTCGACGCTGCACATGCTGCGCGTGCGTGCGACGACGCGCTTTCAGAATTCCGAAAACAAAGCTCAGATCTACTTGTTGGCACCTTTCAAGATTATATCGTGCCTTCCTTCTCCGCACGCCGCGGGGCGCAGGGACGATCGCGTCGGGCTTACACGTATCCGAGGACGATGTCAGTGGCAAGTATCGGTTTGGACGACGACGGCGACGCGCGCGTCAAAGTGTGGGAGGAGCGCCACTTGAGCGGCGCGTTTGAAGTTGGGCGTTTCACGGTTCGGTCCGTCCAACTTTTTGTGAGTGATAAATTTTGCCACCTTCCAGGTTAACATTTATTGTCGCGCTAGTGGCCTCGATGGCGTCCATTTCCGACATGTCCGATCTGTCGTCGACGCTCGCGCGGACTGCTGCTGCTGTGGAGATTTCGAAGCACATCGAAATGACGGTGAGTCGTGACCGTGTGCTTCGGCCAGCCCGGGAAGCGCTAGCCGCCGCGGAGAGGAAAAAACAGCTGGGCAACGATGGGTTCCGTAAAGGCGATTTCCTCGTGGCGTACTCCGAGTACATGGAAGCGCACAAAGCGCTTGACGTGGCGAGTGCCGAGCCCACCACCGCGTACGCGGCTGAGCTGTTACGGCTCACGGTTCTCGCGAACACCGCGCAGTGCGCGTTGAAAACCAACCAACCCGAGTCGGCGGCTAAATTTTGTCGCGACGCAATCACACTCAGCGCGTGTTGTTTAGACGCCAATCTGTTCAAGAAGATTCTCGTCCGCCTGGCGCAGGCGCACACCGCACTCGGCGAGCACGACAAAGCGCTGGCGGTGGCGCACGAGGGGCAGCTGCGTGGCGTTAATTGCGACGAGTTCTTCGCAATCACGCAGAAGAACAAGGCTGATAAGGTAGGCGCGTTGGAACCAGGCGTGGAGATGCGCATGTTCATAATGTTGGCGCTGCGCATGAGCGCCGGTCCTGATAACCTGGAGCGCGTGCGGGCTGTTTTGCAAACAGGCAAGCTGCCTCACGTCGACAGGCGTGACGAGATGGGAAATAACATGCTGTGGGGGGTGCTAAACGCGCTCACGGTGGAGAAATCCGAAGGAAGTCCACTCCTCGAGGACGTCGAAGGCGGGTCGCGATCGATTCCCACGCTCGCGCTTTTGCTTCAAGCCGGCGCGGATCCACATCAGCGGTACAAAGGTGGGCGCACGCCGCTGGCGTACGCCGCGGCCAGTGGCTTGGTGGATGCATTGCGCGCGGTGCTGTCCGCTCCGGGCGGAGTCGGTCCCTTCGACGACGAAAAAATCAACGCCGCGGACGAAAACGGGTGGACCGCGCTGCACGTCGCGTGCATGGGGCCGCAGAAGAAGGACAAGAAAAAGGAAAGCTGCGACGATGACTCGTGCGGTCACTCGCACGGTGACGCAGAGAACCACGCTAATCCCGACGCTGCTTCTGTGGTTGCGTTGCTTTTATCGCACGGTGCTGACCCGCGGGTACAAAACGCGGAGGGGAACGACGCGTTGATGGTGGCGGCGGTCAACGGGAACGTGGGCGCGGTCGCCGCGCTGCTCACTCCTCCGTCGGAAAAAAATCCCCACACCGGACCCGAGCTGCTTCGCAACCGAAACACGTACGGGATGTCCGCGTACGTCGTGGCTTGCAGCGCGGGCCAGGCCGAGGTGGCTACTGATATAATTGCCTGTGCGCGTGCTGCTGGCGGTGAAATTAAATTTGAGATGGAAGAGAGCGCCAAGGTTGTGAAGTTCACGAAGCTGGTCAATCTCGTGGCGGACGCGCACAACGACGCGCTCGAGTCGTATTTGAAATCCCCGGGCGCTACTTTGAGCCAGAAACCCTTTTTATTCGCCAGCGACGTGTTTTGGACCGTGGAAACGGAAGCGGCGCGAACCATGGCGATGCTCACTGAAAGCGGCTTTGAATGTTTGGCGGAGTCAGGTCAAGGCGATACGGCAATCGACAAGCACGACTATCCCGCTAGGGCGTTTGAGAGTTATGGTGACGTATACTCCGCGTTGCATAAGCGCGTCACAGACGTCACCCCCGAGGCGCTGCACAAACCATATCACCCATCGAACTCGTTACCCTCGTTCCACGAATGCTGCACGATTTACTGGGTCGTGCAAGGCACAGGTAATTTAAATGATGATATTGATTCTCAAAAAGGTACATCCCCAACTAGCCCGGATACCGCCAAATTAGTGACATGGAGCGACAAAGGGCTGCGGGCGAACCAAGAAAAGCTCGCCATGATTTCGCATCCGTTGCAGCGCGCGTTTTCCTTCGCTGTCCCAAGTGTTGAGGCGCTTGAAACAATCGTTGGGATTGGAAAAAATATAGTGGAGATGGGCGCGGGCACGGGGTACTGGGCGGCGCTGTTGAAAGAACGGGGCGTCGACGTGATGGCGTACGACCGGGCGCCGCCGCAGCGGCCGCCGAAGGAAACCGACGAAAGCGCAAACTTATTCTTCAACGCTACATTTACAGACGTTGTGAGGAGCGACATGGATTTAAGCCCCCTGAGTGGACACGCTGATCGCGCTTTGCTGTTGTGCTGGCCGGTGGCGAAGGCGGAGCAAGAGGCGATTGGCGTCGTCGGGGAGGATCCGTGGGATTTGCGTTGTTTGGACCGCTGGGCGGGGGACACGTTGATTCACGTGGGGGAGTGGCGGGTGGACACGTTGGATGAGGCGAAAGAAAACACGGACCCGCTTTCCACTCCGCCCCCGCGAACCACGTTTCCGAGAGGCACGGGGCACTGCGACGACGCGTGTGGGGTCACGGCAAGTCTCGCGTTTCAAACCGCGGTGGAAGAAAGGTTCGAGCTGAAGAAAAGCGTCCAGCTGCCCAACTGGTGGAACACGCGGGACGACTTGACGGTGTGGGTGCGGAAAAATAGCGTCTCAAGGCGAAGCACGATGGCGAATATCTATTGATTCTTTGCTACCCATTATCTTACCTATGTATCGTTCTTCTCAATGTCGTTACCGCGGCCGTCGATTCCGCCGCCGCAAGTCACCGCCGGCCCCGTCCGCCGTCGCGTCTCCCCTGGCCCTTAAAACCTCCGTCCGCCGTTGCGTCTCCAACAGCTCAAGATCCTCCGATTGCGACAACGGTCGCGGGGGAAGCTCTATACCACCCACCAACCGCAATCGCGCCAACGGGCTGCGCATGAACAAGATTTGCCTCAACTCTAAATTGATATCCCGCGCGA
>MDSY01110809.1_pt1 | contig 13369 bp, 7 predicted proteins | sample 811131 | NCBI WGS metagenome assembly MDSY01 (sample SAMN05326643, study PRJNA326480) | marine metagenome | isolation source: seawater | place: Atlantic Ocean: South West | collected 2010
GGTACTCAAGTTATCAGGAGTGCAACTACAGATTTTGGTAGGCGTTTGCCCGACACTACTCGTACCCACACCCGCGATAGCAACATCCCCAACTACACGCAGCACCCGCAGGCGAGCGGCGCGGCGTTGTTGGTCCGCGTTGCGGCGAATGCCCAATCAATCGCAGCGATGAGCCAAGTTGAAATCGAGCGGCTCACCGTGGCGCTGGAAGTGGCGCAAACCGCGCTTTCGAAGGAAACCATGCGCCGGCCGTTTGAAGAGGAGCTTCTTCGCGAACACGACGAGACGGATGACAACAACGAAAAAAACGAAACCTGGATGTGTCCTATCGGGTACGGGCTGTTCCGCGATCCGGTCAAAGCAGGCGACGGGCACGTGTACGAGCGCTCGAACATTGTGAAGTGGCAAGAAAAAAGTACGCAGGTAAAGGAACCCACGCCCGGTACCGGCGGAGCGAAGCGCGTGTGGAAATCCCCGATGACCGGTTTGCCGTGCGACGACTTTGTGTTAACACCAGTGACCTCTATTAAAAATGCGATTGATAAGAAGCTCGGCGAACGCGTCGCGGCGGCGCGGGGAGAAACACGTGTGGAGGCGACGGAAGCGGATGGGGCGAACGTAGCCGCGGTACCTGAGGATACGAAAACCAAGGGGAAGGGGAAGGCGCATGTGAAGACCTCCGGAGCGAACGGGAGCAGAGGGACGAAACGGCCGGCGCAGAAAGCCCAAGCTGCGCCGCGGGCCACGAGAGCCAGGCGCGGAGGCGACTGACAAGAGAGTAACGATTTTCTAGAGACAACTTTGTGATACCACTTTGTGACGATATCCGACACTATCCTTCGTGTCTTCGTGTCTACTCCTTTTTTATCAGTTTTTTTTATTGTTATTACTGGTCTGGGACCGACTCCGCTGGTGACTAGCTCACCCGCAGGTCAACCTCCCGCTAGGGCTCGGCAGAGCTGACTCGAGTTATACTCACGTGTCGGTATGCGTAGTGGGTATGAGTATCAGTGTGCGTAGAATTGTGCACGACTAATAACCCATACGAATATACGCAAATCACCGATACGCGGCGTACCTCGGTCGCCCAAGCCTGAGCGGCTATTCTACTTATTCGCGACTATTTCGCGACTACATCTCGATCGAGCGACGGTCGACCCGCGGGAACATCCTACCGAACCCACGGAGCGCCGCATCGACGTCGAACGAGACGAAAGGATAGGTGAGGTGGGTTGTGTGTGATTCAATCCTCAGACTGTTTGCCCACTGTCCAGACTGTACTTTATAAATCGCCGATACAAACCCAACCCGCCACCATCCAATAAATAATCCTCCTCAAAATTATTACCTTAACTTATTCACTTCACGCCCCTGCTCCAGGCGTGTTCGTTGTTTTTCCGGCGCGGCTTCTTCCGGAGCCGCCAGAGCCGCCACTCCCTCCGCTCGCCCCCCCCGAGCCGCCCGAGTTGCTCCCGCCCCCGTCTCCAGACCCGCCCACCTCCGGCGACACTTCATTGGATTTCTTCCTGCCCGCGTGTTTGCCCGCGCCTCGCGTGCGCGTGCCGCGCGTTTTGGGAACAGGCGGCGAGACTTTTGTCGCTTGTTGCTTCGACGCGGTGGGGGATGGTCCTTTCGCATTTGGCACGGGGTTTGCAATGGTTTGTCCACCAGCAGGTGCAGCCGGAGCTCCTCTACCCGCCGCTGCAGCTGCCGCCGCGATGTTTGCACTGGCGCTGACCGCGGTCATCATCTGCTGCAGCAGAAACAACCCCCCTTGCGCTTGCTGCAGTTGGTGTTTGTTCACGCCGTGCGTGGTGGCCATCGGGGCCATCATTTGTTGCATCTGCTGCATCATCGTGGACGCCGCAACAGGGTCCGTCTGCATCGCGTTCGACAAAGCGTACATGGGGTGCGCGGTGATGTCATTAACGTGCATCGACGATGGTGAGTTCGTTTGCTGCTGCAACCGCATCGCCGCCGCCGCCGCCGAGGAGAACTGCGCGGCGGCGGCTTGTGCTTGGGCCGCTTGTGCCGCGGCTTGCGCGTTGTGCATCAACGGAGGCGTGTGCGTGGTGTACGGGTGGTGTGCAGGATGTTGCTGATGTCCATGACTCGCATGCGACACAGAGGGAAGCTGACCATGCGAGCTTTGTCGTTGTAACGATCCACCGCTCACCGTGTCTGGTCTGTTCCCATTAACGCTCACGCGTTGCGCTTTCGGCCGGCGAAGCAACGAATCTGATAAACTCCCTTCGTTGAAGCTTTGTTGCCGCAAACGTTTCACCCCCGCATTGATGGAATCCCCCGCGGATGGGTGGTGACCGTTGGTGTGGTTGCCGTTGTGTGGATGTGCGTTATGCCCGTTATACTGGCCTCCATCAGCAGGGTGCACAATACCGGATCCCGCCCCGGCGCCCCTGGAACTATTCCGGCGGTACAAATCGGGGTTTGCGTTTAGGTCGTTGGACCGCCCGCGGTTCATATGCGTTCCGTGCTTACCAAGATTCCGCGGCGGCTTTAAGATTGATAAATCAAGACACACTTGTTCCAGGATTCCGGACGCCTCTGCGAACGCGTTGACGTCCTCTAACCCGAGTAAATGCCGTTCTAAAGCCAACATACCCTCCGGCGACTGCTTGATGAAATCCAAAATGCTCAGCAACTCGCTCGTGGTGTTTGGAAGCAAGCCGTCCAGCATCAACACCCGGTTCGCGGACTGCACCGTGCCCAGTCGGGGCAATGCGGACATCGTGACGCTCCGCTGCTCCGCGACGTCCTCCACAACCACCATGGTTTCCCACGCGACTTGGCGCAGAAGAAGTAAATCTTGAGCTGCGGCGTCCATCGATGCGACCAACACGTGGAACTTGGGTCTGCGCGCCGCAGCGACTGCGGCCGCTGCGGCGGCGGCGGCAGCGGATGCAGGATCGCTCCCATCACCGCTACCGTTCCCTCCTGACCCCGCGCCCCCGGACCCAGCGTCTCCGCCAGACCCGTGGTTCAACCCATCGGAACCGTTATCAGGGCTCCGTCTGTTCCCGGAAACAGGGTCGCCCGACCCTCCGTCGCCGCCGCTGTGCTCAGCGTTTGGGTCGCCGCCGCCGCGCGCGTTGCCTGACCCGGCGCCGCCGGATCTGCCGTCGCCGCCGCTTCCCGTGGCAACTTCGCCTGACCCGCCCGCGCCAGTAGCAGGCGAAGCGCCTCGTGTGCTTCCGTTGCCGTTTGTGTCGTGTCCTCCCGAACCGCTGCCGTCGCCGCCACTGCCTTGCCCGCCCGATCCGGTTCCCGGAATAGGAAGCGTCGCGTTACCGGCGCCGTTCACCTTGGACCCGGCAACGTTGAAGTTAACCGTGAGTGACTTGCCCGAGCCTGACCCACCTGAGGCGCCCATGCCGCCCGACCCAACCTGTCGACCGCCCGACCCCGACCCGTTACCCCCTGAATCCGACCCGTTACCGCCCGAACCACTCCTTCCACCTGCGGACCCGGGACCGTTATCAGAAACGGGCGAACCCTCCTTGCCCTCTTTCGGCGGAACGCTCACGTTTGAGTTTCGGAACTCGGTCGAGTTTTCCGTGGCGTAGCGTTGCGTGTCTCGCGCGCGGCGGTGCGACCACTCGTGTTCCTGCACGATGTGCCGGGACACAGCGCTCCCGCAGTACTCCACCACGTCCAACTCAGGCGCCCACCGCGAGAACTCGGCGATCCACCCGGGAAGCGCCGAGGCGGGGACGATCACCAGTGCGGGGGCGTTCCGCGCGCCAAACTCGGAGCGTTGCGCTGCTAACAAACCGATCGCGGCGGCGCACCGGCGGGCGTGGTGGTCCGCGCGGGACCGGGGGCACACGTTATCGCCGTGCAGGGACGAGATCACGGATCCCAGCACTCCCCCGAACGCGGGCTGCGGCTCGGGGTAGATCATAACAACGCCTTCGCGGTGCATCCAGGCGCTGAGGAGCCACCTGACAGCGGGGTCGGAACTTGAACTAGCGCTTCCGTGTCTGTGCCGCTTACCCACGGAGTCCTTCGGGACGTTCACCCGGGCGGCCTTCACGGCTCCAGCAACGGTGTCGGTAGTATCCGTAACACCCGCGTCGGTATCGGAAATGTCAACTGACCCGCCACTCGCGTTTTCGCCGTTTTTAGCCGTTTCCTTTTTACCACCCTCGGAAGATAAATTACCCGTCCCGACAATCGCGTTCGGGTCGCTTCCTGTGCCGCCGGATCCATCGCCGCTGTTGGTTTTCTTCTCCTCCGACCCGGACATGGACCCGGACCCTGAGCTGCCTGAGCCTCCTCCCGACCCTGACCCCAGATTCCCGGTTCGGTTCGATTTCACAAGCGCCACCGCTCGCGCTGCGGCAACCCCCCCGTTCACCGCGCCGTTCAGCGTATCGTTGATGCTGCTCTTGGTCCAGGTTCGGTACCGCTCCAGGAGCTTGGGCAAATCGGGGTGCACGTCAACCGCTTCCCAGGTACACGAGTCATACGGCAGACCCCACCACTTGATCAGAACCTTGGTGTTCACAGGGTCGTCGTCAGCCGCTGGGGATTCAGGAAGAGACCCCCCCGTCTTGTTCCCCTGGTGTGACCCGCCGCCGGATGACGGTCGAGCGCCTTCCTCTGAACCACCGGAACCTCTCGCGCCTTCCTCCGAGCCTCCCGACGCGTTCCCCCCCCCGCTTCCGCCGCCTTCAGGGTTCGAGTGGTTATTCTCCTCTGACCCAGCTCGTGGGTTGTCTTGGTCACTGACACTGTCGCGTAATTTGTGCACAGCGACGACGCGTTGAGGCTTGCTCCAGCGCTCGTCCGCCAGCATCCGAGGAACTCTGCCGTACGCCAACACGTACTCGCCGAACTTCGCCGGCGCGAGTTGGTCAAGTGGGTCCTCCGCCATCCAGCTGTTGTGGATGTGCGAGTGCCCGATCCACTTGACGAGGTACTCGATGGTTTGAACCGGTTGGTTCGATTGGTTGCTTTGGTGAAGCCGGTTAGGTTGATCGGTGTTAGGACCATTGCCTTCCCTTTCAACACTCACATTCGCGACGGTGCCAGAGTTGTTAATCTTCACCCGCGCTCCGAGAATAACCTCGACGTGCTTCCCGGATTCGAAAATCTGATCAACAACCCCGCTGTCTTTGTTGAAGGTTAAACTGTTCCACTGCTTCGTGGAGGTGTCGTACCCCACACCAGTAGGGGGAATCCCACTGCACTTGTCGCTTATCCGGTCGACGTTGGAAACAGCCCCGCCGGCGAGGAAAATACTCCGGTGCTTGCTCTGCATCAAAGTGTTCGTTTGGTTCTCGGAAAATTGCTGCTTGGTGATGTTAGACGGCGCAGGGGCGTGTCGCACACCTCGGTACCCGGGCGGGGGCATCCGGGGCAACGAGTGAGAGGTGATGTTCCCGGCGCCGACGTTTCCGCATTTGGCTTTCGAGAACGTCATCGACGCGTTAGGGGTTTTATTGCCAGTCGGTTTTTTATCGCCTCCAGGTTGAGAACCACCTGTCGTGTTCAAGGGCACACCAACGTTGGTCTTGCCCTTCTTCGCCTCGGGAAGGGTAGCAGACGGTTTCCTGCGCGTCGCGTCCTGCGCGTCTTCCGGGCCCGCGGGTTGAGGTGTTTCAACAGTAGACTTGGGCTTTACATCTTTAGACTGCTTGCCCGCCGCGACGGCCGGCGTGCGCACAGGCGGCACGGAAACGCCTGACGCTTTCTTCGACGCAGAACGAGTTTCACGGTGCTTAGTGTCAGGTTCTTCTGAGGTCTTGAGACGTTCATTTCCAGTACTCGGTCGCCTTTGCTCCGCCGCCGCCGCAGCTTTCTCCTTAACCTTCGACGCGTCGTTTTTCGCTTGCTTCGCCAAGTGCTTCGCCAACTTCACTTCGCGTCCTACTTCCCGGACCGCCGCCCTGACCTCTGCGTTTGCGTCGTCCGCCTGGTCCATTTTCCTGGGGAAGTCGTGAAAATCAAAGCGAGGTTGTTGCGGGAGGTGCGGGCCGTGCGTCTGGAGTTGTTTAGATGGGTCATCATCAGCGCCGCTGCCGTTACCAGACCCTCCGTCGTGCATGCCGTTGTCCCCCCCCCCGGATCCGGAGTTTGTCTTCTCGTTGTTGAACGTAACGTCCATGTCGTTGGACTGGTGGTGGTTTTGACCATCACCAGCGCCATCACCGCTGCCTCCGCCCATCACCTCTTCGGGCGACGCTTCTCTCATGCGCTGGTCCATGCCGTCATTTCTCTGCGAGCCGCTGAACCGCGTCGCGCTGTTGTCCCGCTCCTGGCACTGGTTGCCGTCGGAACCCGAGCCGCCGGAAGCCTGGAGGTTGGGGGGATGAAAAGGGGTGGGGAAGAGGTCAGTGATGTGAACTAGTGTGAAACGCTGCGTGATGTACGCGCGATGGTAGACCCGCGGCGGCCCCACCCATCCCTCACGTCAAAATGTCTAGAAATTAAAGATGTTTCTTAACACCGCACGCACCTCCTTGTCTCCGCCGCTTCCGCCGCCCTCCCCTCCGGAACCAGAGCCCCCACTGTTCGCGGACCCGTCATCGCCGTTCCCGCGGTGTGTGTCCTGCTCCATCGCGAACGCAAACGCGGGGGGAAACCGGTAGGAGGTAACCTCGCTCGCGCGCGCCGCGAATGAAGCAAAGAAAAGCACGGCTCCTGTGGCGCGGAAAAGTGAAAATCAGGTGCGAAAAGTGCACGGGGGCTGTGAACTGTCGGGGATAGATTGCGCAAAGCGAGGCGGTGGTTTTCGTATGGCACGCCCTTAGAATTCACTCAGAGATCCGTAAATTCTGTGACCCGGATACGATGCCTCCCCCATTCTGGAGTATCCGAGATTCCAGGTTTTTCACGACTCAAAGAAAGTTGGTCTAATCTGAGGGACAAGGGTAAAAAATGGCCAAAAGATGAGTAGGACGCAAATCGCGACCGCGCGACTTAACGTTCCAAACGAGCGCAAGGAGAGTTCCAAAGCGTGTTAGCCTCCCGCTTCAGCTCACCCCCGAAATCCGATTTCGATGATTTTTCCAAAATTAAACACAGAAGTCCTGAGTTGTTTGGTTTTGTTTTGAGTGACAGATTATTCTCATTAAAACTCAGCCTCCCCATGTCTTTCAAAGATGAACGTCCCCCCCGCCCCGTTCGCCCGTCCAATCAAAGTATCTTCGTCTAAATATGTGATGTGGTACGACCCGACTGGCGCGCCGGTTGTTTTTTTATCAGACTTTTTGCTCGTGTCGCTGCCGATGGCGACGGCGCTTCCGAGCGGTACTCGCAGATCAAATTCCTTCAAGGCTAATAAAACTTGATGGTTCAATCCTCCTCTCGGCAATAACGCCGGCGCTAACAACGTCTCGACTAAATCGGAAATATTCAGCTCAGTGAGTCGGGCTTCGTTGAACGTCAAGGCTAAGGTTCGGTTGGTTTTTTGAGAACCCGGTTCAGACTGTATGCCCATAAGGCTATAGTTGGCGTCGACTTTCAGCGCGACGCCGCCGGGGTCGTCTTTTTTGGATCGGGACGCCGGCTGCGTTAGACCCGCTAGCCCGATCCTAATTTCGTTCTCGATCTTCCCTTGACTCGAAAAGCTCTGGTATATGTCACCCACTTCTAACAAGCCTAAGCTGTCTTTCGCTAGGCGTAAAACACTTAAAACGTCGTTCGCGTTGGTCCAAAGTAAACGCCACTTGCCCGCGAGGAGATTCAGATGCAGATCAACAGATTTCATTTCCATGTCGTCGTCCCCAGCATCCCCGCAACTTACTGAATCATCCCACACCCGTCCCGTGAACCCTTCTAGCGTGATTTGTGCTTCTTCCACCGCGGCGCGCTCGCTGCTACTCGCCGCGCTTCCCCGAAACGTCCCGGAACACGCCTCGAGTAACGTGCGCTTGGCGGTGGAAACGTCGGTAGAGAGGGTAGATGACGTCGCGGTAGTCGCGGCGCGACGCACCACGGGCCGGGTGTGGGTACCGAGACGGGTGTGACTACTTGATCTGCGAGGAGTCACAGCGACACCGCGTACCGCCACAGCGGGCGAACATACCGTAGGCATACCTGGCCGGACGTGCGGACACCAATGAGGCGAAGACAGGGAGACACGTCGACTGAAAATATTGGACTCGACAAAAAATCATCACATCTCGATGCGCGAGATTCGTCCTCCTCCCGGGGCTGTTCCGACCGGCCCTGTGGCAGGCGCGTTCGCGGTGGCGCTCGTGTACTTTGCGTACAGAGTGCACTACAGCAGTGCGAACGTCGGCAGCAGCGCGAACGCTACGAAAACCACGCCGTGGTGGAAACCGAGCAACTGATGTCGAGTTATTTTGTAACCTTGAAAAGAGACCCCGACGAGTCGTTGGCGGACCGGCGGAAACGCTTGAAAGCGCATGTGCAGTCAACCACTGTGAGGTGGGCTGATTTGCCTCCTGACGTGCTACGGACCATCGTGAAGCACGTCGCGGATGAGGTCAAGTCATCGGTGCCCGTAGTGCCGGTTGTTGCTTCGGTGTGTCGCTCATGGAGAGCCATTGTAAAAGATGGTGGATCCGATTTATGGCGCCACGCCAACTTCGGTGGGGACTTCGACCCGACGGATAACGTGATTTTAAAATACTGTACCAATGGCGCATTCAACGAGTTACGAGCCATCGATCTTCGACACTGTCCCAAGGTTACGGATAAAGCGCTGGTACAGGTAACGAAAGTCGCGAAACAACTACACACGCTGAAAGTCTCCGACGTCGGAGGCGGGGTGAAAAAACAAACCAAAAAGCCTTCGCGCGTAATAACCACAGCTTCCTTGTTGAAGGTTTTGAGTGACAGTGACAAAATAACAAGCTTTGAGGTGGACCGTGTGACTAACTGCTCCATGACTGAGCTGACGAATCTTTTGAAAGCGGCTATGACTGAAAACGCCGTTGCGCTTGCCGTGCGAGGCACCCCTCAGTTCCCCAATTCGATTACTAGCTTACTCTCGCCCTCGGGTATGCCTCACTTAACAAAGCTGGACTTGGCGGACACTGGCGGCAATTTGGGAGGTACTAATTTCCCTTGGTTGGACATGATATGTACCTGTCCCAGCTTGAAGGAACTCAAGCTTAACGGGTTCGGGGGGGCGCAGGGGTGGGCTCCGAGACCGGCGTTGCGTTCGTCCAACGATCCGTGGATCCACAGAGACGTGACCCGTGATGTTAAGTACGCATTGACCCTTCCCGGTCTGGATCACTTGGAAACCCTGGAGCTTGGAGCGGCTTGCATTGCTACTAGTTCTGGGTACGTCATCGGGCACTCCTGCGTCAACGTTGAGCTGCTGTGGAGGTTGTGTTGGCGGTCCACGAAGCTTAAGACGCTGGACGTCACGGGCGCGACTGGGTTGCGCTACGACGACTTGTATGAAAAAATCACCGGGCTAACTCGGTTGATGATAGTTCCCGAGCCTTGGGAGGACATGGGCATGCCTCTCGAGGAGTTTTCAAAACCAGAAGACATAGCCAGAGCCCGGTTGTTTCACCCCGAGTCGCTGTTCTGTAAATACGGGCAGTCGTGTTTGGAAACGCTGAGGTGCGCGCGAAGCGGTTGGGCGACGACACACGCGATTGCGGAGCACCGAAACTCCTTATCGGTATCCATCGTCGACCATGAAGATCATGTCATGAACACGTTGCCTCGATTCCGGAAGTTACGACACCTGGAGCTGGGGGCACAGGCAATGCACGCCGAGAAGGTGACCGACGAAGCCGTCGTGGCGCTGACGCATATGTACCACGGGCGTTCGCTGGAACACCTTTCAATCGCGGGAGCCGCGGTGACGGACGATGGCGTTTCTTTTCTCACCGAGTTGTGCCCTAGTCTGAAAACCCTTGATCTGTCAGGGTGTCGCGGGCTTTCCAGGGAGACGAGAAAAGCAGCCAATGAGGGTGGTATCAACGAAGTTCGCGAGAAATCGTGCAAACACTTTTTCGGGGGCAACGAAGAGCAAAGGCAAGCAGAGAGGAAGGAGTACGGGGAGCAAATGAAAGTGAATCTACGAAAGAAGATGTGGCTGCTGCGGTCAAGTCAGGGCCGTATAGAATAGTTAGTCCAAGGGATGGTTATGACCTTGGGTAGTCTATATTTGTACTGACAAAATCAGTGTACACCTGACCATGAAAAAGGTGTGCGACAAAAAATGAAATGCTTCCGACACTCTCGTCACACCGCGGTGCGCGCGTTCGCGTGAGTTCGCCTTCGCATTCGCGGCCGTGACGGCGCCTTCACGTCGGCTCCTCGTGCGGCGCGTCGCTGACATGCGCGCGTTCGCGACGCGCCAGCATGTGGTGCTCGGCACTGAGACGAGGTGTGACCACCGACGATTATTCGCGAGAGCCGCCGCCTGTGTGCCCCACCGCTCCGCGCACGTCCCGGGTACCGTGCGCCACTGCACGCCAAAGGTACCGCCCGGCCGAGGATATCGAGGCTTCGCCGAAACCGCCGTGAAACGGGAGGTATCTCTCTCCAAGGTCGCCACTCGAGGCATGTCAAGTGACACCTCATCCGTTTCCAATCTCGCCCCCGGTTCCGGGTTCGGCCGAGCTCCGTTGAACCCGAAAAGATTAACACAAGACGGCAACGTGCTTGTCGACAAACACACGCTAATATTGGGCATAGAAAGTTCCTGCGACGACACGGGCGCAGCGGTGGTTACTGGTGACGGAACCGTGCTCGGCGAAGCGATTGCGAAGCAAGATGAGATCCACGCGAAGTGGGGAGGCGTGGTGCCGAACTTAGCCAGGGAGGCGCATGAAGATGCGATTGATTCTGTGGTGAGTCAGGCGCTTGCGAATGCAGGAGTTGATGCTAAGGACCTGAGCGCTGTCGCAGTCACTGTGGGCCCTGGTCTTTCGATGTGCCTCCGAGTCGGCGTGGTGAAAGCGCAACAGGTGTGCCAGGAAAACGACATCCCAATCATCCCAGTGCACCACATGGAGGCGCACGCACTAGTAGCGCGCGTGAGAGGTGAAGAGGAGGATAGTGAGGATGACAGTGAGACTAGTAGTAGTGCTCCTGTCAGCCCTACCATCGCTCCCTTCCCCTTCCTCGCGTTGTTAGTCTCGGGCGGGCACAACCAGCTATTGGTAGCAAGAAGTGTCGGAGAGTATACTATTCTAGGCAGTGCTTTGGACGACGCTTTGGGCGAGGCGTATGACAAAACCGCGCGACTATTAGGATTAGACGTCGGCGGCGGCGGCGGTCCCGCTTTGGAATCGCTAGCGACGAACGGCGACCCAAAATCCTACCGCTTCCCCGTCCCGTTACGCAAACGCAAAGATTGCGATTTCTCGTACGCGGGGCTTAAAACTGCGGTGCGGTTGGCGATTGAACGGGACCTGGGGAAAGACTCGAGCGATGCGTTCACGAAGGTACAAGGGGGGGGGGAGACGGATGAAGATGACTCGTCTCAAGAATCAAGCGAAGACACACTCTACTCTCCTGAAGAGCAAACGAGAAGAAACCAAATCAAAGCGAACATCGCGGCGTCGTTCCAGTTCGCCGCGATTGCGCACCTTGAAGAGCGCACACGGCGAGCGGTGGGGTGGGCGAGAGAGACGTTGATGGAACCGGGTAATGGGGCAAACAGTCAGACTGAAGATGAGGTAGACCTAACATGCATCGTCGTCGCCGGCGGCGTGGCGGCAAACGCGACGGTCCGCGAACGGTTGTTACAAGTCGCCAACGAATTCAATTTACCCCTAATAACCCCACAGCCCAAGTGGTGTACTGATAACGGCGTGATGGTGGCTTGGGCGGGGTTGGAGCGATTTCGACTCGGGTTAGCGGAAGAAGCGCCCACCGCGGCACAAATCCAAGAGCCGAAAGCGAGCGACGACGACGATACAGATCGAGTTCCGCGACGCGACGTTCCTCTTCTTCCTCGATGGCCGCTTGGGGTGAAGGATATTAGAGCAACAGGGGACGTGAAGTCCTCGAAAACAGCACGCGTGGCGCCGCCGTTACAGGGGGTGAAGCGATGACGAAGGGTTGAGGTAGTTATGATTTATTGATAGAAGAGAAAATAAGCGTTTGTCCCGATCAATCCTCTTTTTTACCGTCGATTTCTGGTTGACCGATTCAGAATGACCGACATTTGCTTTCAAACCTGTGCGTTTCTGATTTCCAAATTCCACAACGGTCGAAGAGCCGTAGCTTTTTGGCGTGTTTGACGCGCACTCAGATCCCGACGCGTACTTCGCACCGCGCTAACGCACAGTACGAACGAACAAGTGCTTAAGAAGCGCGCGACGTATCGCACGCTTTTGAAACTTCGCGCCCCGCACGCGCTCACGGACGCACCGAGCGCCGCACGACCCGCGTCGCCCTCACTCGGTGAATCGTCGACAAACGGATCCCGCTCGTTGCAATGCCGGCCGTTCCCAAGTCGGGTGCCGGGGCGCCCAAGCGCGCTGCGGCGGGCCCCGCGATCGTGGAGGACCTCTCCACCCTGGTGCCATGCCCCGTGATCACCGCGCACCCCAACGGGTTCGTGGAAAGAACCGAGACCGAGCGCGAGACGCACGAAGTTCGGTGCGTCCCCGACAACGATAAAAGTTTACGAGTTTCTTCGACAACGACAACGGACATCGAGGCACCTCGACACGCGTCCCCACCGCGTATCGCCGCGCGTATCGCACCCCAAAACGACAACCTCGTATCGGAACACGGACATGTTCTCGATGCACAATCGTATCGCCGCGCACGACAACATCCGACGTCCCCGCGCACGTCCCCGCGCGTCCCCACGCCCTCCACTTTCCGTTTCTAAACGCGTCTGGGATCTGCGTTGGATGAGCGCGCCAAATCCCAACGAAAACCCCATTTGCAAATACATCGGACTAAACAGGCATATACGGGGTACTGACCAAGTGACAATTTCCAATCTCACCCCAATCCCCAACAGCGCGTACAAGCTGGGCAAGAAGAAGCGTTCGTACAACCAGGTCGAGTTGACTTTCGACAAGGCTATGATCGGCCGCACGGTGAACTTGAGCGAAAAATCCATCGACGAAAACGCTTTGAACATTTACGAAGCCACCGAGCGTTCGTTTTCCATCGACGTGCCGAAAGAGATGCGGGACTCCGCGTTGGAGTACGAGCTGAAGCTGTACAACGGTTCTTCTGTTCGCGCCCTGATCTACCTGGTGTACGCGGAACCGCTTTCAAACCTCACTGGTCAACGACCCGCCATCGGTCTGAACGGCCGCGCCTTGACTGACGACGCGACCGGTAACAGCTGGCTGCCGGTCACGCGCCAGCGATGCGCCAAGGGGTGCGCTGGCCCTATCCTAAGCGCCATCCAAAGGTTCGGCAAGCAAGGCCGCACGCA
>MDSY01083356.1_pt1 | contig 13368 bp, 14 predicted proteins | sample 811131 | NCBI WGS metagenome assembly MDSY01 (sample SAMN05326643, study PRJNA326480) | marine metagenome | isolation source: seawater | place: Atlantic Ocean: South West | collected 2010
CTACGTTGATAGGCCGGATGTGTAAGCACCGTAAGGTGTGTAGCTGACCGGTACTAATAGCTCAATTGGCTTGATTTATGCACTGAAAAAAATTTTTCAGTATCAAGAAAAAACACTTTTTATAAAATAAATTGATATTAATTTACAAAAAAAATGAGAAAAGCCTGTGAGAAATTGCAGGCTTTTTTTATGCACTGAAAAAGATTTTTGTTTACAATTAAAAAAAAATAGGTATTGTTCATATATTGAACATTAAAAAAAAATGAACATTAAAAAAATATGTCAAAAATAGTAGAATTAAGAAAAGCAGATACAATACTCAATCTTGAAAATATAGAAGATAAATTTTCAAAAATAATTTCTTCTGAAGAATGGGGTAAATTGCAAGAAGCTTATAACAAAAGCACAAATGTATTTATGTTTGGTCACGGGGGCAATATGGCTGTAGCTGATCACGCTGCTGTTGATAGCTCAAGATTAACTGACAAAAACGTAATGGCTCCAGGAAGTGGAATAGTAGCAACTTCATTGATAGCTGATTCTAGCTTTAACGATTGGATTAAAAACTGGGTTAAACAAAACTCTAGAGGTTTAGATCTTAAGAATTCATTAGCTATAGGTTTTTCTTGCTCTTTAGGGAATGCTTCTTCAAACGCGATTATGACTGCACTAAACTATTGTGATGACGTAGGCATACAATCCGCTCTTATTTCAGCACAATATAAACCGATGGGTAATTCAGACATTATTAAAGTTGTTCAAAATGTAGAATTATACCATACCTCAGAAATTCTATCATTGGCATTAACTTACCAACTAATTCATGGTGCAGGTTTTAATTGTCCATCAATTATAAAAAAATCGAAAAATAAATAAAATTTTTTTTAATATAGATGTCAAAGTTTAATAAAGACGTTCCTCCAGGTCACGAAAAAGAAATTAATAACATCGCAATAGACTTTGATGGTGTAATTCATACTTTTGACAAAGGTTTTCATGACGGAACTTGTTATGGCGATCCTATTAAAGGTGTTGAAGAGGCATTAAAAAAAATTTCTAAAGAATATAATATTATAATTTTTTCATCAAAAGTAAAACCAGACAGACCGTTAGTTAATGATAAAACTGGACTACAACTAGTTGATGAATGGTTAGAAAAACACGATCTAAAAAAATATATATCTGAAATTACTTGTGAAAAACCTAGGGCCAAATATTATATTGATGATAAAGCTGTAGAGTTTAACTCATGGGATTCCACAATGGACAAGATTGGTTTAAAGTAAAATTCGTTTGATGAAAAAAAAACTTGTAGCCTTAGTTCCAGTAAGAAAAGGCTCTGTAAGAGTTAAACATAAAAACATCAAACCTTTTGGAAATACATCTTTACTGGAGTTAAAGATTAACAATTTAAAAAAAGTCACAACTATTGACGAAATAATTGTAAATTCTGATTGCGATGAAATGTTAGGAATAGCTGAAAAGATGGGTGTTTCTACATATAAAAGAGATGAATATTACGCGCGTTCAATAATTAACAACAGTGATTTTTTTGTTCATATAACTCAGAATACAAATAGTGAAAATATTATGTACTCCCCAGTGACTTGTCCATTCATAAAAGTGGAAACCTATCATGATGCTATTAAGAAATTTAATAATTTTACTAATCATGACACTTTAACAGCAGTCTTCCCTATAAATCATCATATGTGGAGAGACGGAGCTCCAATCAATTATGATCCAAAAAATACCCCAAGCAGCCAGGATCTTCCCGAAATCTTTGGTATGAGTTATGGTATCTCAATAGCACCAAAAGAATTGATTATTAGTCAAAAAAATTTAATAGGGAAAAAACCATATTTTTATAAATTAGATGAATATGAGGCGGTAGATATTGACACAGAGGTAGAATTTGAGTTTGCAGAGTTTTTATACAAAAAAAATAATGCTTCCTAATTTAATATTTAAATATAAATGTAAAAATAAAAAAGATACATTTTATGTTACTAAACACCTAGTTAATTTTATAAGCAAATATACAAACTCTTCAAGCTTAAAAGATATATTTATTCAGCTTTCAACATATACAGACATTCCAGTCAGTGTCTTAAAGAATGAAGTAAAGCTTAAAATTTATAATGAGTATAATTTTCAAACAGAATTATTCAGCCAAGAGTTTAAGTTTTTCAAAATCACCAAATATTTTATAATTTTATTCTTATATTGTATTTGGCACTTGCTAACTTTTTTTATTTTTTCTTCAGCACACAAAAAAAAAGATTATGACTTAATTTGTAATGATATTAACAGTAATTTAGAGGTTGATCGGTTTTTAAACTTAGCAAAAAAATTTAAAAAAGTATGTTTTTTTGGAAAGTATAAGTACAGATACAAAAACAAAAGTTGTTTAATTGAACCTTTTAAATACAATAAATTATTTTTAAACACAAATATTTCATTCGCAAATAGAGTTACTCTAATATTTTTGATTTTAAAAATATTACTTAAGTCTTTTAAATATAAGATAAATTTATTTAATATTTTTAATTTTTTGATTTACACTATTTTAAAAAATAAAAGTGTTTATAGAAAAATTAACGCTAAGTATTTCATAACTCCTAGATTTTTTGCTACATCTCCAATACAAAATTATTTGTTCCATCAAAGCGGTGGAAAAATAACATCCTGTACACAAAGAAATTTACTTCAACTTTCATTGAGTTGTTTTATTTTTACTGACGTAATGTTTACTCTTGGACCAGGGCAAGGAAAAATTTGCAATAAGATAGGTGGTAACATTAAAAAGTTTATTCCCACTGGCTCTCTATTTATGGAAAATATTTGGTATAAAAAAAAAAGAGATCTTAAAAAAGTTCCTTTCTCAGATGTTCTTTTAGCTGGGATAAATGTTGCGACAAACGCTAGGCATAGAATAAATAAGGATTTTGAAATTACATACTATAAATATATTTCTTGGTTTAAAAAACTTTCAAAAGAATTTCCAAATAAAACATTTATTATAAAACATCACGCAAACAACATTATTGACAAAAAAGAGAGGGAAATATTGAAAAATACCAATATTAAAATTTTAACTGAAGATAAAAGTATTAACAGTACATATGCCTATATACATAAAAGCACACATTCTTTCTCTTTTGGATCTACTATTACTGCTGAGTTTCTTGGTGCGGGTAAGAAATCATATTGGGTAGATCCTCAAGGCAAAAATAAAAACTGGTATCACAATATAAAATATCTAAATAAATTTAGGCTACGTTCTTACAAGGAAATTAAAGATATAGTAAAAAAAGAACAGAGCAAAGCAAAAGTGAACTCAAAAATTAGAAAATATTTTTGTTTGGATAGCAAAAAAACTTCTGAAAGAATCTATGGATATTTTACTAAGCGCTCAATTATATAATATTTTTCTTCTTAATTAATTTTAACAACTATACGACCAACGGAGTTTTTTATTTTTGCAAGTTCAATATATGCAATAAGTGAACAGGGAGGTATATACAGCACCTCAAAACTTTCATCAGAAATGATTATCGAACAGTTGTGTAGAAAATTTAATATGAAATTTGTGATACTGAGGTTTGGAACAGTGTACGGAGAAAGAGCCAATAAGTTTAACAGTATTCAAAATTATATTAATACCGCTAAAAAGAAATGTAAAATATTTAGAGAAACAAAAGGCAATGAAGTTAGAAGCTACATACACGTGAAAGACGTCGCTAGAATTTGTTATAAGTCTACAATAAAAAAATATGAAAATGGTCATTATAATATTTTTGGAAATAGAAAAATGATCGTTAAGAATCTCTTAAATATAATAAAAAAAAAATACCTAAATTAAAAATTTTTTACTCAAAACATGATAAAAAAAGTTATAATTATAAAACTAATCCTTTTACCTAAAAACTAAGAAAAGGTGTTAATATTAAATTAAAAAAATATATTTCAATTGAAAAAGGTATAAATAAACTAGTAAACAAATAAAAAATAATAAAAAAATGGAAAAGCAAAACAATAGATGCTTCATATAAAAAAATATTTTTTCAGTTAAAATTATAAATCAACTATAGAATGAGTATAAAAATTTCCAATATTAATGAAATAAAAAAAATTATTGATAATCAAAAAATTGAAAAAATACTATTAATAACAGGAAAAAACTCTTTTTATAAAACTGGAGCAGACAAAATTTTTCTGGGATTATTAAAAGAAAAATCTTTAAAAATTTTTTTTAAAAAAAATTTTCTACCTGAATTAAGTGAACTAAGTGAAATATTAAAGTTAAAAAAAAACTTTATTCCAAATTTAATTATTGCCATAGGGGGTGGGTGCGTTATGGATTTAGCAAAAGTTAGCAGTGTTATCAGTGGTTATAAAAATATAAAAAAAAAAGTTTTAAATAGTGACTTCGATAATAGTAAAACTAAAGTTATAGCGATTCCAACTACAGCAGGGTCAGGAGCTGAATCTACCTCTAATGCAGTTATGTATATAAATAAAATTAAACATTCAGTAGAAGGAAAGGAAATTAGACCAGATTATTTTTATTTATTTCCTGAATTAATTTTATCATCTCAAAAAAAAATAGATGCATCCTCAGGATTTGACGCAATTAGCCAGGCAATAGAGTCAATATTTTCATTAAAATCAAACAAACAAAGTATTTTTTTCGCAACAAATGCTCTTAAAATTCTTGTAAAAAATTATTTATTATTTTGTAAAAGTAAAAATATAAATAATTCTTACAAAATGCAGCTAGGCGCTAATTTAGCAGGCAAAGCCATCGACATTTCTAAAACAATAGCTCCTCATGCAATATCCTATCCTTTCACCAGCATGTATGGTGTCCCGCATGGTCACGCTGTCTCTTTATCACTCAACCAAATATTGAAATTTAACTATTTTAATCAAAACAAAATTTCAGATTCAAATTTTAATTTAAAAAAAAGATACAAATTAGTTTTTGAAATAACAAATACTCAAAATATATATGAGTTAGATGATTGTATAAATTTACTCAAACAAAAAGCAAACCTCACTCAAAACTTTGTAAAACTAGGAATTAATATCGACAGAGATATTTCAAAAATTTTAGACGGTATTAACGAGCAAAGATTAAAAAATAATCCTGTAAAACTTAAAGTAAAAGATATCCCATTAATTTTTAAGAAATCTATTTGATAAAAATGAATTATTTATGATAAAGAACAAACAAACCAATTTTATAAGGAGTACATTGTTAAGAAAAAAAATTAGAATCAAATGAAAATAAAAAAAACAAAATTTTTAAGCCTAGGTCAAATAAGAAAATATCACCATAAGCAACAAATTCTAAAACTTAGATCCATGGGCATACCATTGAATTTTTTTAAAAGTCCATATACTTATTTAAAATCAATGTATGCAATCGAGACATCAGCTATATTAGTTTTTTTATTACAAAACACTAAGGTCACACCAAATTCTATAACCTGGATTTTTGTATCACTAGGTTTATTAAGTGGTTTATTCTTAGCAAGTAATAATGACACATTAATTTTTATAGGTCTAATAATTCTCTTTACAAATTCTACTTTTGATTGGGCAGATGGTTTGTTAGCAAGAATTAAAAATAAAACTTCAAATCTTGGTGATTTACTGGATACCTGGGGAGGATTAGTTTGTGTGTATAGCTATCTTCTTGGTTTTGGTATTTATCTTTACAACAAAGATAACGACCAACTTTTTATAATTTTAACTTTTTTTATATTACTAACTAGAGCTTTAGATTTAAAAGATTATGGCTACCATCATGCCATGTATCAACTTTCAAAAGTAAATAGAAAAGATAAATTTAACTTTATTAAAAAATTGAACATAGGAAACAAACCATTTTATAAAAAAAGTAAATTTAGTATTTTGAATTATGTAAAATTATTTATGCAAAATTTTATTGATGAAAGATCACGAACAGTTGATATAATTATTATATTAATTTTTATTGATACTTTTTATTTTGATGTAATTTTATTAAATTATATTTATTATTATATTTGCTTTAGAACTATTATAATATTTGCTGGTGGTATTTATGTAACCTGCTATAAAAACTTTTTAATAAAAAAATGATAGATACAAAACTTTTTTTTAAATTCTTAGAAAAAAATGAAATAAATTTTTTTACGGGTGTTCCAGATAGTGTTCTTAAAGATACAAATAGATATTTTGGAAACAAAAAAAATAATAAGCATCTTATAACTGGCAATGAAGGTTCAGCTGTAGCTTTAGCTATGGGTTATTTTTTATCAACAAGAAAGCTTCCGTGCGTATATATGCAAAATTCAGGATTAGGAAACGCTATCAATCCTTTAATTTCTATTGCCCACAAAAAAATTTATTCAATACCTATGCTTTTGCTCATAGGCTGGAGAGGCACACCTGGAATAACCGACGAACCACAGCACATGGTTAAAGGGTCCATTACAACCAAACTACTAAAATTGCTAAATATTAACTATTGCGTAATAAAAAAAAAAAAAGATCTTATAAAACTAAAAAAAATTATTTTATATTCTAAAAAATCAAACCAACCGGTTGCTTGTCTAGTGTCAAAAAATATTTTAATCGATTTTGAGAAGAAAAAAATTAAATCCAATAAAAAAATATCTAATGTGAAGAGGAGCGAAGTGATTAAACATTTACTTATGCAAATTAAAACTACAACTAAATTAATAGCAACAACGGGCTTTACATCTCGAGAATTGCACCAAATTAGAATCAGCAAAAACTTAAAAAAAGGGAATGATTTTTATATGGTTGGTGGCATGGGGCATTCCTCAATGGTATCTCTTGGAGTAGCAATGAATACAAGAAAAGATGTAATATGTTTAGATGGCGACGGATCATTCTTAATGCATTTAGGGTCAATAGTTAGCATAGGACATGCAGTAAAAAAAAATTTTAAACATATAATGTTTAATAATTATTCACATGAGTCTGTTGGCGGTCAAACTACCAATATTAAAGGAGTTAATATTCAAAAATTAGTTTTATCAGCAGGGTATAAAAAATACCTTGAGATAAAAAACAAAAAAAATATACTAGGAGTGTTAAAAATTTTTTTAAAAGCTAAAGGACCTTGCTTTCTAGAAGTAAAAATAGACATAGGTTCATTAAAAAATTTATCAAGGCCAAGAAACTTATTAGAGATAAAAAGAAATTTTTTAAAAAGCTTTTAAATTATTTAAGTTAAAAGCATAAAAATGACATTAAATTCATCATTAGCATATATAATTAGAAGTTACACTTTACATCTATAATATTTTTGTGTAGCGTTCACTTTTTGAACAAATGAAAAATAAAACAGTTTATATTGGTCTTTCGGCTGACAGCATTCACCACGGGCACATGAAGTTGCTTGAAAAAGGACGAAAATATGGAGACATCACTATCGGTCTTTTAGCAGATCAAGCTGTTTCTCAATTTAAAAATTTACCTTATTTAAATTATGAACAAAGAAAACAAATTTTGCAAAACTTTAAAGGGGTAGTAAAGGTAGTTCCACAAATGGAAAGTGACTATTCTTTTAATATTAAAAAATATAAGCCTGACTTTATGATTCACGGGGATGATTGGCAAACAGGATATCAAAGACGTTTTAAGCTAAATTGTCTAAAAGAATTAAAAAAATATGGTGGAAAATTAGTAGAAGTACCATATACAAAAGGTGTATCTTCATCCGCTCTAGCAAATCATTTAAATCGTGTTTCTATAACACCAGATATTAGAAGAAGTTTTCTAAGAAGATTAATAGATTTTAAAAAGATAGTAAGAGTTCTAGAAACCCACAGTCCAATTTCTGCTCTTATTGCAGAGAACACTTATTTTGAAAAAAATGGGAGAAGATCAGGTTACGATGCATTTTGGTCGAGTTCTTTGACAGACTCAACAGCGCTAGGAAAACCAGATAATGAATCTTTAGAAAATGCACAAAGATTAAACTCGATAAATCATATATTCGAAGTAACCACTAAACCTTTAATTTTTGATGGAGATACCGGTGGTCAGATTGAACACCTTGATATGAAGGTTAAATCTATGGAAAGATTAGGCATATCCGCTGTTATTTTTGAAGATAAAACTGGTTTTAAACAAAATTCTTTATATCAAAATACATCTGACCAGCAGCAAGAAGATAAAAAAAAATTTGCTGAGAAAATAAATATCGCCAAAAAGGCTAAGAGAAATGACGATTTTATGGTTATTTCAAGAATTGAAAGTTTCATATTAGGCAAAAACTTAAAAGACGCAATAGATAGAGCAAATACTTATGTAGAAGCAGGTGCAGACGGTGTAATGATACATAGTAAATCAAAAAATCCTAAAGAAATTTTTGATTTTTCAAAAAAATTTAAAAAAAATTTTCCAAAGGTTCCTCTTATCTGTGTGCCATCAACCTACAATCAAGTTAAAGAAGAAGAACTTATAGACAGAGGTTTTAATATAGTTATATACGCTAACCACATGTTAAGAGCATCTTACCCAGCAATGCAAAAAGTTGCTTTAAATATTTTAAAACATGGAAGATCAAAAGAAGCAAATAAAGATCTTCTCCCAATTAAAAAAATTTTAGAATTAATACCCAGTAAGTAAAAAGTGGAAAATTATTTAAAAAATGATCCAAATTTTGAAAGTATAATAACTGTTTTTAATAAAAATAATATACCATATTGGATATGTCATGGAACATTACTTGGAATCATAAGAGATGAAAAATTAATAGATTGGGATCATGACATTGATCTAGGTGTATGGTCAACAAAAGTAAATAGGCAAGAAGTAATAAATATAGTTACCAAAGAGGGTTTTAAGCTCAGAGAGGAATATGGAATAAAATCTGACACTATTTCTTTTACAAAGCATGGAGGAAGAATTGTTGATATAAACTTCTATAACGTGCTTAAAGAAAAAAACAGTGAAGATATTGCTTATGTAAAATGGTACATACCAAAAAATATTTTTATGCAGTTAGTAGATGCTCTATCACAAGCAGATACTTATATGGGAAAATATAGAAAACTAATTAACTCCGCAGCATGGTTTAAGAATTTTTTTAAATTAGTTAAAAATTTTTTAATTAAAATAAAATTATTTTATAAAATAACTGGCTATTCAGAACCAGTAAACTTAATAGGCACACCAAAAATAATTTATTTTAAAGATCTAGAAGTTAAAATTCCTATAAACCCAGAAAAATATTTACGTTACATTTACGGTGAAGAGTGGAAGGTTCCAAAAAAAAATTATATTTGGTACAAAGAAAGTAAATCACTTATTTAAATAATTAAACCATTAAATGAAAAAACATATTTTAATAATCGGAGGAACCGGTTTTATTGGATATCATATGGCAGATTTCTTGATAAAAAAAAATTATCAAGTTTTGAGCATTTCACGATCAAAACCTAAAAGAAAAAGAAAGTTAAAAAAAGTAAAATATATATATGTTGATATTTCAAAAAAAAAATTATTACAAAAAAAAATTAAAGCTTACAGGTCAAGCATAAGCTATATAATTAACTTAGGTGGGGAAATAGATCATAAAAGTTATAAAAAGGTATACGAAAGTCATTATATTGGATTGAAAAATTTAGCTGACATTTTTTTGAGCAGTAATATCAAAAGATTTGTTCAAGTTGGAAGTTCCATGGAATATGGAAAATATAAATCTCCACACGTTGAAAAAAAATCTAGCCAACCTTTGTCTTATTACGGTAAAGCAAAGTATAAAGCGACAAAATATTTAATATCAATAAGTAAAAAATATAAATTCCCATCCGTCATTTTAAGACCATATCAAGTTTATGGTCCCCAACAAAATCAAGATAGATTAATTCCTTTTGTAATAAATAGCTGTATCAAAAATAAAAAATTTCCATGCTCAAGCGGAGTGCAAAAGAGAGATTTTTTGTACATAGCAGACTTTGTTGAAGCGGTAGAAAAATTACTAATAACAAAAAAACAAATAAACGGTGAAATATTAAATATTGGCTCTGGCAGACCACACAAAGTAAAAAATGTTATTCAATTTATAGAGTCTACAATAAAAAAAGGTCAACCAATATTTGGAAAAATAGATTTAAGAAAAGAAGAGAATTTAGTAGCGTACCCTAGTATTTTAAAATTGAAAAAAATGATTAGATGGAAACCTAAAGTTAAATTTGAAAAAGGTATAGTAAAAACTATAGATTATTATAAAAAAAATATATGAAAGTTGTAATTTTAGCAGGTGGTTTGGGAACTAGATTATCTGAGTACACAAAAACCATTCCAAAACCAATGGTTAAAATAGGAAAACTTCCTATAATTATTCACATTATAAACCACTATGTTTCATATGGTTTAAAAGATTTTTATATAGCCACGGGCTACAAAAGCAATGTTATTAAAAAATATTTCAAACAATTTAAGAGAAATGGAGAAGCATTCAAAATAAAAATTTTGAATAAAAGTTGTAATATAACTATTGTCGATACAGGGAAAAAATCTTTAACTGGCGGCAGACTGAAAAGAATAAAAAAATACCTACAAAAAGATGAAAATTTTATGTTTACTTATGGAGACGGAATAAGCAACGTAAACATAGAAAAATTAAAAGAATTTCATTTAAAAAATAAAAAACTTGTTACGGTTACTGCTGTAAGACCACAAGCAAGATTTGGAGAGTTGATATTGAAAAAAAATACAGTGCTTTCATTCAAAGAGAAGCCCCAGGTTACCAATGGATGGATAAATGGAGGATTTTTTATAGCAAAAGTTTCTTTTTTAAATTTTATTAGGAGAGATAGTGACATACTGGAAAAAATGCCTTTAGAAAAAGCATCTAAAAAAAAACAACTTATCGCCTTTAAACACTATGGATTTTGGAAATGTATGGACATTAAACGTGATAAAGATGAATTAGAAAAAATTTATAAGTTAAATAATTTTACTTGGAGTAAAAAAAACAAATAATGAAAAAATTTTTTAATAATAAAAAAATTTTAATCACAGGACACACAGGTTTTAAAGGATCTTGGCTTACATTATGGCTTACGTACATGGGAGCAAATGTTTTAGGTATTTCATCTAATATTGTGACGAGACCATCCAACTTTGAGATTTTAAAATTAAAAAATAAAATTAATAATAAAAAAATTGATTTAAGGAATTATAAAAAAATTAATAAAGTGATTTTAGATTTTAAGCCAGATCTTTTATTTCATTTAGCCGCTGAAGCAATAGTTAAAAAATCATATGTATCTCCAAAGAAGACCTGGGAAACAAATACATTGGGTACGATAAATATTCTAGAATCGCTTAGAAATTACAAAAAAAAAATTACCGTTGTTATAATTACTAGTGACAAAGCTTATAAGAACATTGAAATTTCTAGAGGTTACAAAGAGCATGATAGACTAGGAGGTCTTGATCCGTACAGTGCTTCCAAAGCTTCAGCTGATTTAGCTACACAGTCCTATATTAACTCATATTTCAAATACAAAAAAAATATCCAAATTGCCGTTGCAAGAGCTGGAAATGTTATTGGAGGTGGAGATTGGGCTGAGGGAAGATTGATACCAGACTGCATTAAAAGCTGGTCAAAAAATAAAAAAGTTATAATACGAAATCCAAAATCAACTAGACCCTGGCAACATGTTTTAGACGTTCTAAGAGGTTATCTTATTTTAGCTATTAATTTAAGAAATAATAAAAAATGTAATGGTGAAATTTTTAATTTTGGACCTAAAAGAGAGAAAAAACGAGAAGTTATAAATATTGTTAAAGAAATTAGAACTAACTGGAAACAAGCAAACTGGATAATTAAAAATAATAAAATCTTTTTTGAATCTAAACTGCTTCAGCTAGACTCAACAAAAGCAAAAAAGATATTGAACTGGAAGTGTAATTTAAATTTAAAAGAATCAATTTTCTTTACAATTGACTGGTATAAGCAATATTTTGAAAAATCTAAAAATATGTTTGATTTTTCTATTAAACAAATACAAAAATTTGAAAAAATTTCAAAAAATAAAATTTAATCAAACCAAGATTTATGATGGATTGGTGGGCCTTGAAGGTTACGCTCCTTCTTCTCGACAATGTCAATGTCGTGATTTACTAGTAATCTAAAGGCCCAAATATCAAAATAGAATCTTACAACAAAACAGTAAGTTTATTTAATTAATTTTTTTTTAATGTATGAAGATGAGATTTTCTTTGTATAAGGAACGTCAATTACCTTACCTTTCCATTTATTCATAGTCTCTATGATTTTTAACCTGGCAAGTTTTTGAGGACCTTTTTTCCAGTCATCGCCGTGAACCAAAAATTCCACTTTATATTTTTTTGCAATACTTTCAAATTCTAAATTTTTTAGCTTGACGACTAAACTCACACAATTTATTTGCTCTATCATTTTTTTTCTATTTTTGTATTCTATAAAAGGTTTTTTCTTTTTATAAGAAAGAATTCCTTCGTCTGTCATTAAGGCTACTATGATGCTTCCCAGTTTTTTTGCTTTAAGTAAAATATTTATATGTCCATGATGTAAAAAATCAACACACAGAGGGACTAAAACATAAGGTCTTTTAAAAGAAAAATTTTTATTTTTTTTTATCATTTTATTTTATTTAAATACCTCAAAATATTCTATGTTCCTTTTCTTCTCATTCGTACAGTCTGATTCCCTCTTCTAGTACAAGCAAACTCTACTAAAAAAAGAGAACGCCACGCAATTGCTTTTGGAATCAAAAAACTTTCATTCCTAGAAGGGGAATAATTTTTTATAGCTTTTGAAACAACAGAATTTAGCTATTTTGTCCATATTATTTACTTGTAAAGACATATAGGAAATAATTAATTTTATCTACTCCCTCTAAACAGTGTCAATATACTAGCTAAATCGCTTCTTAAAAGTATTTACTTGTTTAAAAAATAATAATATAAGGCTTGTGCCTGGTAATTATTGCGAAGGGGCCACACCCGATCCCATCTCGAACTCGGAAGTAAAGTCCTTCAGCGCCAATGGTACTTTGTCTTAAGACACGGAAGAGTAGGACGTTGCCAGGCTAAAACTTAAAAATTATGAAAATAGCAAGCTCACTAAAGTCATTAAAAAAAAGGGATCTTAACTCTAAACTAGTTAAGCGAAGAGGAAAACTTTACGTGATAAATAAAAAAAATCCAAGATTTAAAGCTCGCCAAGGCTAATATTAATTAAAGCATTTATTCATGATAGTAGGATCAATTAAAGAAGACTTATCGTTAGAAAAAAGAGTTTCAATTACACCTGAAACTGCAAAAAATATAATTAATCTTGGGTTA
>MDSY01110602.1_pt1 | contig 13365 bp, 11 predicted proteins | sample 811131 | NCBI WGS metagenome assembly MDSY01 (sample SAMN05326643, study PRJNA326480) | marine metagenome | isolation source: seawater | place: Atlantic Ocean: South West | collected 2010
GTATGGTAAAATTTCATCTCTAAGTAACTCCTTTGGAAGATCAAGAAGTTTTGGAATATTAAACATAAATAATTAGTTTATATAATAGTAAACTAATTATTTCTGTAACAATAAAATGATTAAATAGTAAATCCGTAATAATCGGCACTAACATTTCTATTTGCATATGATACTCTTTTGTCTTGAGGTTTAGGTTCGTCTATAGTAACAGGAATATATCGCAATGCTTTAGGTTTTAATACGAAAGCATGTCCTTTTCTACCAAAAAAACTTTCATAAAATTGTAAATTATCATCATATTTTTGATAACTCATACCAATCATTTGACAACCGTATTGCATGTGAATAGTAGATTTCATGTTATCAATATTGGAACTCATATCGGGCATAGTAAAAGTCATATGTTTACGATTAAATTCAGTTAATTCTTTGTGATCAGGAGTATATTTAACATCATAATCTCTTAATGCACGCATAAAAATAGAGTTACTTGCAATATTTACATATTCGTCTAATTCTGTATGTTCATAAAAATTATTTGTTTTGTCAACAATAATAATAATTTTTTCCATAACTTTGTTGATCTCGACTGCTCCTAAATTTTCTCCATGATTTTCATTGTTATATTCATTTCCTAATAATCTTTCTTTTAATTTTTCTAACAAAATATCTGTCATATTTTTATACATTTTATTATTAGTACTTTTAATTCTGAAGTGAAGAAGAACCGGATCTTTTGGATTAGGACAATTTGAACCTGAAAAACAATAATCATTTACAATTCTCATTGCTTCACTAAATTTAATATAATTAAACGATTCTTTTATATTGAAATCTTCTTGAGTTGAAACTGCAACAACGGGTTGATCATTAATTGAATATATTTCAAAATCTAAACATCTTGCTCCTTGTCTAATAACTTGTTTTAATATACATTCGCTTACAAATGAATTCTTAAATGAGCCAAGAGCACAAGAATTATATGCGGTCTTTATGTAGAAGTCACGTAGTAAAAATCCATCAACGTTTGGGTCGGAAGGATCTAATGAACGTACGTGTCCTAAGTCTTCATATAATGATGTAATGTTATCACATTGTTTACTGACAAATCTTGATTTAGTATAAATGTATAATGCAGTGCTTAATATTAACATCAATATCATAATAATAAATATCATTTTTACACCACCTGTTTTAGCTACTAATTCATCTACTTTTGCATTTTGAATTGCATCCATAATTAATTCTTATATTAGTATGTTATTTTTTTCTATTAATATAATTCTTATTTGAAAAACTTAAATATTTATTGTGTTAATAATATAATAGAATGCCAGGTGGTTTACTAAATTTAATTGCATTGGGTAATCAAAATATAATTTTAAATGGCAATCCAAAAAAAACTTTTTTTAAATTTGTATATTCTAAATACACTAATTTTGGTCTACAAAAATTTAGATTAGATTTTGTGGGTTTACGTACTTTAAATATAAATGAAGATACACAGTTGACATTTAAAATACCCCGATATGGTGATTTATTAATGGACACATATTTGTCTGTTACATTACCACATATATGGAGTCCAATTTATCCTCCTCAAGATATAACGGATGTATGGGTCCCATATGAATTTAAATGGATAAAAGATTTAGGTACACGTATGATAAAAGAGATTACTGTATCTGCAGGTGGTTCAATATTACAGAGAATTTCAGGAAATTATTTGACATCAATGATAGAAAGAGATTTTAGTGAAACAAAGAAAAAATTACATGATAATATGACAGGTAACACGGCTTATTTTAATGATCCTGCAAATTATTTAAATAGAAAAAATATATATCCAAGTGCATATTATGATACATCAAGTGGTGGTGCTGAACCTTCTATTAGAGGTAAAACACTTTACATTCCTATTAATGTGTGGTTTACAATGACATCTAAACAAGCATTTCCTTTAATAGCGATGCAATATAATGAATTAGTAATTAATATTACACTAAGACCTTTAACAGAGTTATATATAATACGTGATGTAAAAGACAAAGAGAATAATTATCCTTATATTCAACCAAATCCAAATCAGGATTATCAACAGTTTCATAATTTCATTCAAACACCGCCAAATGTAGAATTAAATTATCAAGATAAAAGAACAAATTTTAATTCTGATATTCATTTAATCTCGACATATGGATTTTTGTCGAAAGATGAGAATCGTGTATTTGCAAAACAATCGCATGAATATTTAATTAAAGAGGTATATGAAAATGTATATCATAATGTTGTGGGGTCTCAAAAAGTAAATACCGATTCATTAGGATTAGTTAATTCATGGATGTGGTATTTTCAAAGAAGTGATGTTAATATGCGTAACGAATGGTCGAATTACACTAATTGGCCATATGATTATATTCCTCAAGATATTTTTATTCCTGCTCCAACATCTTTAAACGCTGATTTAACTAATTTTCCTGACCAAGGTTTTCCATTTATTGCTAATCCAAATACAACTACAGGAGGAAATCTTACAGTATACAAAAATCCTAATGGTAATGTAAATAATTTATTTATTACAGGTAAATATTTTGTAGAAAATCAGAAAAATATTATGAGCACTTTCGGAGTAGTTTTAGATGGAAAATATAGAGAAAATGTATTTGAAGGTGGTGTATTTGAATACGTTGAAAAGTATATTCGTACTGCTGGTAATGGAAAAGAGGGTTTATATTGTTATAATTTTTGTCTAAATACAAGTCCATATGATTTACAACCATCAGGAGCAATGAATTTGAGTAAATTCAGTAAGGTGGAATTAGAGTTTACTACTTATACGCCTCCTTTGGATGAAAATGCAGTTACTTATCAAATATGTATTCCTCCTAATGGTGTAGATCCAGCAATTCCAATTGGTGTAAATAAACCTTCGTGGCGTATTTTTGATTATACATATGATATGTATTTATTTGAAGAACGTTATAACATAGTTAAATTTATTTCGGGTAATTGTTCCTTAATGTATACACGTTAAGTAACAAAATTATTTGGTGGGATTAGAAATACAGTTACAAGCTTGTGTTTGAGAGTCGTAGCACCCGATATTTGCTCCAAGTGGTCCTGTTTCGGTGTATATTCCTGTTAATGATGGTCGTTTAGCATATTCTACTTTGTATGTTTTGATCATCTCAGATTGAATATTTTCATTAGAACCAGGTTCACCATAGTTGAATACATTTTTCATTGTTTCAAAAATGACAGGTTTATTATATTTTAAAAGATAAGAAGCAATTTGTAATAAAAAGATAACTATAAAAAATACGAGATAAGTATCCATTTTGTTTACTATATAGTATAATTATATAAATTTAGAGTATAATTTTATATAATTACTTGTATAATTATATAAATATATATATAATGAGTGACAATGTATCTTATATTGATAAAAAAAATGAAGAAAAATCTGATACTAAAGGTATAAGTATTGGAGGATTTTTTATAGATATAATATTTGGAATAGTTTTAGTTATAGTTTATTTTTATTTTGCATGTACTAATGTGTTATTATCATATAAATATGGTAAATCAACAATACCTGGACAAAATGTTTTATTAGTTCCTTATACACCATTTAATACAATGTCAGAATATGCATTACATAGAGGAAAAGAATCTTTTAAACGTTTTAAAAATAAATTTTCTGGCGGATTAAAAGTTCCTTCGTTGACAGAATTATTTCCTATGGATTCATGGAGTTTCCCTTATAAAAATAAATTTACAGAAAAAAAATATGAAAGAACGTATACTGAAAATATGGAAGATTTTGTTTATAGAATTGTATCATGGTTTACAGAAACTATGGCATCAACATATGCAACCGGAAGATTTTTATTACAGATGTATTTTTCTTTAACCGATCAAACAATTAAATCTTTGGATGAAGGAGTAAAAGAAGAAAATAGAATAGGTGAATTATTAATATTTATGTTGGGAACACCCTTTTTCATATTTTCATTTACATTTTTATCACCGTTGTATAGTTTCGCTTCAATTATAGCTTATTCATTATTTAATATAAAATATGCTTTTCCGCCATTCTTAGGATTTAATTTCATAACATTTTTATATTTCATTTGGGTTATACCATTTGTTTTAAATATCTTTTTTATCTTTGGTGGAATATCAATAAATGCAAGTATTACTTCTTTTATATTACCATTAATTTATATTGCTTTTATAATGAAACAATTATTTGATAAAGAAATGCGAAAAAATATTAGTACTATGATGTTTACAAAGAAACGATTAGCTACATTTTTAATTATGATTACTGTTATCATGTCAGCATCGAATAACTTAGGAGATAAAATTGGATTATATATGGCAATTGCTGGAGCTATATTTATTTTACTAATGGCATTCAATAAGATACAGTAAAATACTTAAAAATATCTTATAATTTTTATAAATGGACAAAGAAAAATCCGATTTGCCTTTTGTTAGTGTTTGTACACCAACATTTAATAGGCGTCCATTTATTCCATATATTATAAAATGTTTTGATAATCAAGTTTATCCAAAAGATAAAATGGAATGGATTATTATTGATGACGGTACAGATTTAATAGAGGATTTGGTAAAGAATCATCCTAATATTAAATATTTTAAATACACTACAAAGATGACTCTCGGAAAAAAGCGTAATTTAATGCACGAGAAATCAAAAGGTGAAATTCTTGTATATATGGATGATGACGATTATTATCCACCTACACGTGTTAGTCATGCTGTAGAAAGATTACTAAATAATAAAAAAGCATTGTGTGCTGGATCAAGTGAAATATATATATATTACAAACATATTCACAAAATGTATCAATTTGGTCCTTATAAAGAAACACATGCAACTGCAGGTACATTTGCATTCAAACGTGAACTATTGAAAGATTCTAAGTATGATGATAGCAAATCGCTTGCAGAAGAAAAAGATTTTTTAAAGGACTATAGTGTACCATTTGTGCAGTTAGATCCTAAACATACGATTTTAGTATTTTCCCATATTCATAATACATTTGACAAGCGAAAATTATTAGAAGATACTTATAAAAACCCTTTCACAAAAGTAAGTAATAAAAGTATTGATTATTTTATGAGTGAAGAAGATATTAAGGAGTTTTTTCTTAATAAAATAGATAATTTATTAAATGATTATGAACCTGGTCGTGCAGAGATGAAACCCGATGTATTAAGACAGATGGAGGATATTGAAGTAAAGCGTAAAGAGATCATTGAAAAAAGAAAAAATTCAAATCCTCCTCCTCCTCCTAATAATAATAATCAAGAACAACTTCAGCGTTTATTTGAGTTACAGAGAAATAAAATTAAAGAGTTAATGGAACAAATAAAAGAGAAAGATAAATCCATTGAAGAATTACAAAAGAAGGTAAAAACATTATCATCAAAAAAATAAATATTTAGCAATATTTTAGATATTTTTTTTATTGCGTTATTATATAAAATGGCAAGTTTGATGGATTCTATTAAAAACGCTGTATCTGGTGGTGCACGTAGACGTAGTCGCAAAGCTGGTTCAAGACGTACCCGTAAAGGTGGTATGGCTCGCCCAATGGGTGGTGCACGCAGACGTAGTCGCAGAGCTGGTTCAAGACGCAGTTATCATAAACGCGGTGGTTCAAGAATGATGGGTGGTTCAAGAATGCCTGCAATGACAGGTGGTAAAAGAAGAAGAAGAAAAACCAACAAAATGCACCACGCTTAAGTTCTCTAAAAAAATAATATAATTTATTCAGTGTATAAATTATATTATAATTATTCATTTTCATCAGTTTCATCCATAGAAACATAATTATTACATTTATCAATGTATCGATAAATTCTGTTAATATCTAATTTGCTAATTTCTAAATTTTCAAACATTTTTGATATATATTCTTCAGAATTATCGTCATTTTTGTCACGTAATTGTATAAAAAAAGAAAGCATATCTTTCATATCCATAGTTAATTCTTGACATAATGACTGTATAAAAGTATTATTATTAAATTCGGTGGAATATTTTGTAAGTACTTTTGTAAATCTAACTTCAGATGGATTAAATTTTGGTTTTTTTAAATCAGACTCTAAGTAAATTTTATTATTATAAAAGGTTTTAATTAATGATGTCATCTCATTAAACTGCCATATTTGCTTTTGAAAAGTAATTCTATCCATATAATCAGCGAAACACATGTTGTCTAACATTTCTCTATAAACATGAATTGATTTATCAAAAGGATTTTTTCCCAAAACATCAACAATGTTTTCGTGCCATAATAAACCAACAATTGTTCTGTCTGTTTCATTCATTAATTCTAAATGATTATTAATATCATATTTGTTATTAATAAGTCTTTTTGTTATAATTTTGGCATCTTCGTTGAACGTTTTCTTTTTAAAAATATTTTTAATAATGCTATTGTTAATATCATTTGAATTATTTGAAAACATTTTATAGATTGAAATTATTTTTCTTAGATCTCCTTCTGCATAGTCAGCTATATTATTTAATATATCGTCTTCAATATCAGGAAAAAGTTTTTTTAAAATATTGTTTATTTGTTTTTTTGTTGGAACTTTCAATTCAAATACATGACATACTTTCATTAGTTCTTGAATTTTCTTATCAACATGATAATTACCGATACAAATAATTGGGTTCAATGTAACGTCTTCTAATTTTTGTTTTTTTGTTTTTTTCGGACGAATTAGTTTAATTAATGCATTAATACCACCTTTGTCACCACTATTCATACCATCTATTTCATCCATAATAATAGCAATATTTTGCATTTTTTTATGAAACATGGATAAAATATTTCTATCAGACATATTTTGTTTGGTAATTGTCTCAATAATTGATTTATTTCTAATATCTCCAGCATCATAACTAATAACATCATAATTTAATGATTTTAATAAATTATTTATAAAAACGGTTTTTCCAGAACCAGGATCACCATAGATGTAAATTCCTCGTTTATGTGTCAAATCATGTTTATTAATATTAAAATCTTCCAATATTATTTTGATTTTATTGAATAATTCATTTCTATCTAATAAGTTATTTAAATCAATATTTTCCATTATAAAGCTTATTTTATTATTTTTATATTATTTTGTTACAATTATAACTTAATTTAATTATTGTAACAAAACACGACATTTATTTGCTTCATATAAATCACATAAATTTTTTAAATAATCTTTGTATGTTTTAAAACGTTTATTTTTATAGTTGTAAACGCGTCTGATTGTATACATCTTGTATATATTTTCTTTAATTAAATAATTCTCAAATAAAAAATAATAATCATTTCTAATTATTTTCCTAACATAATTATCGGTATATTTAATAATATAATATTTAGAATAGTCAAAATAAAACTTTTTATTTAATAATGCTTTAATAGAATTACGAATATATTGAAAAATTAAATTTCTAATATCTAATGGAAGATCTTTGATCATAGAAAGCATTTTTAAGTAGCAATTGAAACAAAAATTGTTTACATTGATTAAATTATTCATTTTAAATGAGCTTAGAAAATTTTTTATATGTGAAAACTAATTTATTAGTCTGTATCATCATCATCATCATCTTTTGCACAGAAATCGCTACCATTAGTTATTCCATCCCAAGTTAAGTCACAAGCTTTAGCCCATGTTTGTTTATTACATTTTCCATCGTCGCCTGTCCAAAAATCAGAGTTGAAATCCATTTGTTTTTTACATTGTGCTTTTCCTAAATTTTTAACATTATAACATGAACTACCATCACTCTCAATACCACCACTTAAATCTATCCAATAATCAGGACAATTAGCGGTAACTGGAGGATATTTTTTAGTAGATTGTCCCATTAAAAGAGCAAATACAATTAAAGCAATAATTAATAATACTGCTGCTATTGTTAATACAGTTTTTTGAAATGTAGCCATTTTATATATATATACTTCTATGATATAATTTTTTCTGATTAAGTATATATACAATGAACAATAAACCTTGTTTTAATGGAAGAATAAATATAGTGCAACCAAATACTAAGACATTATTTAATATGTATGATAAAATTCCAAAAGATAGTAAATCCACAGAATTTAGAGAAGCATTGGTTGGAAATTGGCAAGATACTACTTTATCTAAAGCATTCTTTTCTGGTCAAAATATTCAAATCATACAAAACGCAATTCGTGCAGGTGTTTTTAATGCTTCAAAAGGTCAATATGTAATTGCCCCTCAAGATGAAGATAACTTAAAAATAATTATGCGCAGTACCTATTTACAATATGCTGCAAATATGACAAATGATGTAAAACGTCAAATATATGAATTAAATAAAATTGTGACTGATTATGCAATTAGTCAAGTTTATGGTGAAGCACAAAGTTATATTAAATATATTCATGATGCAAGTACTATGTATACACCTATGGATCGTCCTGTACAACCCAATAATCCTAACAAAACATTAGATTTAAAACGCCATATTGGTTTTGTATAAATATGTAAATAATGATTATATAATTCTATTTACATATTAGTTTTTATTTTTTGCGTAGTATTACGAGTATGATTTCTACGTTTATTTTTACGTGTTAATGGATTAAAATATATATTACCACCGCCTTTTTTAGTTTTTTCTATGTCTTCAAAGGTATAACTATTAATATTTTTCATAAAATTATCTGGATTTTTTTTAAATTCATTTAAACAATGATCCATGAACTTTTTATCAAAATCGTTACCATCTCCTTTATTCTTTGCTTCTGTAATTTTTTTAATAACATCATTGTCGATTAACCATGTATTATTATAATCTGTTAATTTATCTATTAATTTTTCATTATTACCTAACTGTTTTATTAAGTCATTAATAAATTTATGTATATTAAAATGAAGTTCTCTCGAATTGTCATCACTAATTATTTTCATTCTTTCCTTTTTTTTCTTCTCTTTTTTATTTCTATTTGAATTAAATATTGTATTTAACTCTATTAAATCTGTCATCTTGTCTTCATCTATTCGTTTTGTTATTGGTTCTAAAAACCAAAAAATCATTAAACATAAAAAATCATTTGTAATTTGTCTAACTCTAAATATAGAATGTTTAAATAAACCGTTCCATAAATGAAGACTTTCTTCTGTGTAATTAATTTTATCAATCAGATCTTTTAATAATTCGTTACATTCATTTAATATATTTTTTAATTTTCCAAGTTCATTATCATTTTCCTCGTCCACGTCTTCTTCTACTCTAAAACCAATATTTTTTTTAGTTTTTTCTGAAGAATTAATAACATAATTTTTAAAAAAGGTATTGGACACAAGTAATGGCGAACTATTAATACCTTTACATATTGTTTCTTTTATAGATGACATTTTTGTAATATCTGTTATGTGTAATTTATCATATGGATAACCCGTAATGAATTTTTCTCCCCATTTTTCAATATCTTCGTTATTATTATCAGGAGCAATAAATTTAAAAATTCCCATTTCATTTTTTTCTTGCAACAATGGATATTGATAGGATTGTATACCTAACTCACTATAACACCCAGATTTATCAAATTTTCTAAATCGTTTTAGTCGGGAAATATCTGTATATAGTTGAAGATTCAGATTATTTTTATGATTAATAAGAAAATGTTCTTTTGGGTATGTAATTGTAATCTCTTTACCTGTTGATTTTTTAATTTTATTTGACATTTCTTTTTGATTTTTCAAAGGATTATCAATATACTTAAAATGTTGAAACGTTCCTTCTCTATCTCCACCATGTTGATGATCATTTAAATACATTTCTTTAAACGAATATACATCAACATCTGTATATGAGTCTACTAAAAATTCATTTTCACTATAAGGGAAATGTTGTTTTCCTGGATTAAATTTTGTAAAATTATCAGCTGTTATTTTATATTCAGTATTTGCAGATATACTAAGTGTTTTTGATAATGATTCCGATATTTTTGAAATATCAAATCCAAGATTATCATAATTGATTTTCTTGTTATATCCATACATTTCTTCATCTATATACTTATCTATTTTATCGATTAAATTAAATAAAGTTTCTTTGTCATCTGATTCGTTATTAATTAATTTAAGAATTTTTAATGATCTTAATTTTGTTTTAATTACGTTATATAACATATCTTTTTTACCAAATTCAGAAACAGCGCCTGCAGTTTCTTTTAAGGTTTTTTCCAGTCTCATTTGTTTTAAAGTATAATTAAGGTCAAACAATTTATTTTTGAAACCGTTTTGTTTCATAGTTTTAAATACAAGTTGTAAATCGTTATAGTTATCTTTAAAATTCATGAAATATTCAAATGTATGAAAATCAAATTGAGACAATGGTTCTGGTAATATTTGTTGTGGTTTTTCTTTATTTAATCCATTTGTAAATATATTGTAAGGATACTTATGAAGATATTGTGCAAATTCATATAATATACTTAATTCGTAGTAATAATTTGTATACTCTTTTATTAATTTATGACGTTCTATTATTTTGTCTTTAATAATATCCGTTTCATTATCACTAACATTATATGTAAAATAATCATCGTCTGTAGGATTTAAATATTTTCGAACGTCCCCAACTTTAAATGAGGATGTTTTTATAAATTTTTCATTATCATTTTTAATTTTACCGTTAGCTAATTCTTCGATATACTTTTCATAATCGTTATCTACAGTTTGAAAATGCTTATTTTTCAACACATTTAATTCTTCAATTTTCTTAATCACAGATGAATCTTCTTTGGTTTTGCCGTTCTTTTCTAATTCTATTATTTCATCTATTTTTAGATTAATTTCATATGAGTATGTACCTAAGCCATGTATTAATTTATCAAATAAATGAGAAATGCCTTCTTTTGTATCATGTTCTATACTTGTTGTATCAATACTATCACCATAAATATCATATTTATACCTTTTTCTTATTTCAAATTCATTGATATCTTCAGGATTTTCATTTATATTGAAATTATCAGCAATACTGTGATCAAATAATTCAAGATATTTTTTACCAATAATATTAACATTGTTTCGAAATTTATCATCATTCATTTCTTCCAAACAATCCATAAAGTCAATAAAGTTGTTACTTTCTGGACAAAATTGTCTTAATTTTAATTCATCAGTTAATAACATATAAACATTGCTATCATCTTCATCCTTATATATTGGGTATTCTTCAACTATAACATTATCTTTAAATAATCCAAAAATCTTACTATGTAAATTTTTACTATTTACATATGTATATTTTTTCAATATTTCAAATAAATATCTCTCGGATAAAAACTCAAGCTTGGGTTCATTATGAATATTTTTATGTAAACTCTTAACATTTAAACCATCTTTGTTATTTTTTAGAATTTGTTTTAATTTTTCTATTACTGTATCTTCAATATTAAATTCTATTGACATGTTTTTGAAAATAGCTTTTGGATCTGGAACGCTACATTTATCAATACAAATGTTAAAATTATCATTATTTAATTCAGTATTAATAAAAATATTTTCTTGTATATTTTTTTTTGAAATATCTTGCAGTGTTCCATCTGTTTTACATAATTTATTTTTACATATAAAAAAATCGTTGTAACCATTGGTTGATAATAAAACTAAAAACCGTTTAAATTTTTTCTCGTTTGATTCGCTATTTTCGATCTCAAAAAATGATGTAATATTAGTATTGTTAAATAATTTTCCTATTACGAACTCTGCAAGTTTTTCGAGGTTATTTTGTTCAGTTAATTTATATTCATTCATATTTACGTTTTTATTTGTTATTTGCATAATTCCTTCAGTATTTATAGTTGTATTTTTTGGTCTATCTTCACTTGGAATTTTTCCATAATCAAATACAATATTACTATGTATTGCTGTTAATAATAAATAATAATAACTGTACAATAAAAACATTAAATTATCGTATTTATCTTCTGTTAATTTATCATCATGATTTTTAATATATTTTTCTATCCTTGATGTAATAAAATAACCATAACTATATACCTCTTTATTAATTGGTGCTAATTCCCTCATAGAATCTATATTTGATTCAATAAGTTTTTTATCATCTTGAATATTTTTCCAATATTCTGTTACACTATTTGCTCGACCGCCTGTTTGAGTTTTGTTGTTAGATAATAAAACTGCATTTGTTGCTTGTATTGGTTTTTCCTTATTTTCTATAAAAGGTAAATAGTCGTAATCTATAATATTATTGAAACTTACATGATTATAATAAGAATCAATGTCAACATCATGAATAGAATTATCATTAAATTGAAATTTATTTGTTTTTTGAGACATAGTAATAATTTCTTCGTAAATATCAAAAATGAAATTATATTTGTCTAATATTCTATTTCCTTCTTTGATTGAATACAATTTTTCTTCTACTGTTTCTAACTGTGAATCAATATAAATACGTAAATAATCTTCTAACTCTTCAATTACTTTTGAGTAGTTATCTATTGAAGGAACATAGGATTCTTTCAGTGTTTTATTTATTACTTCTTTTTTCAAGTAAATATATATTAATTCAAAATCAATATGAAGATTATCTCTGGTTAACATTTTTGAAAAATCATCAAAACCGATATTATGAAAATCATTGTGAACTTGATTAATGTTTTTAATGTGAGTTTTTATTGAATCTTCTATTTCATTTAAATCGTTGCTACCACCAGTTAATATATTTTCTACAGAATTAGTTTCTTCTTCAACTGTTGATAATTCAAATTGTTTTGTTATATTTACAAACTGCATTAAAAATAATTCTTTAAAATGAGTTCTATTAGATATATCGTCTATCAAATTATCATATGTTTGATTTTTAATTAATCCATTAAAAATATTTGTTCTTTTTCTCTCTTCGTCAGACATAAACAATAGTGTTTCAATAACATCATAATCATCTTTATATAAGTAATGAATAACGTGTTCTGGATTAATAAGTGTGTTTTTCATTGTATAGAATGACTTTGGTTTATTTTCTGACTGTATGATTGTAATAAACTCGTTATAATGACTACGATTTACTTCATGAATATTTTCCTGATATTCTATTTCCTTTTCTTCTTTTTTTACATGATAAAACAATATGTTATTGTTATCTTTTTTTGCAATAATAGAGCTTACCAAAATATTAGACGAGTTGAAAAAATTAGTTGAAAAATAGATATCAGTCATATTAGGTTCTTCTATTTTGTCTTCTTGTAGATCATTATAATCAACAATAGAAAAGTTATTATTATCGAAGGTAATTAAATATAA
>MDSY01130995.1_pt1 | contig 13365 bp, 9 predicted proteins | sample 811131 | NCBI WGS metagenome assembly MDSY01 (sample SAMN05326643, study PRJNA326480) | marine metagenome | isolation source: seawater | place: Atlantic Ocean: South West | collected 2010
ACTCAATCTCCAAGATGTTCAAATGGAACTACACCACAGTCATCAGGACACATTACAAGCTTAAAGACCATCTAATGGATAAGAAAGTTAGTAAAATGGTCAAAACAAACAACGTAAATGCAGTCTTCTATACTCTAGAAAATGATAGGGATAAGTGGTCAAGTACCTCAACTATAAATCATGCCCATTTACTTATTCAGGGTAAGAACTTAACAAGAGAGGATGTAGCTAAATCATTAAATATTAATCCCAAAGCTGTTATTGATGTAGAGAAGATAAAAGGGGTCAAGAAAATAACAAACTACATCACTAAATCAATCTGGTGTCAAGACTCGCACCATAACATATTCTATTAAAATTAAAAACAGTGAAACTACAGAGATATGAATACAAATAATTTAAAAAGGTTTAAGAAGGGAATATCATGCAATCCAACTGGACGACCTAAAGGTTCATTGAACCGAAAGAAAATAGCTAGAATATACTTATCCTACCTTCAAGAAGAAGTGAACCCTTTGACAGGCATTAAAGAGCTTTTAAGCAACGAAGACATGATAACATTAGCTTTGATTCATAAAGCGAAGAAAGGTGATGTAAACGCTTATAAAGCTCTCATGGATTCGGCTTATGGAGGAGTCAAACAAAGCTTAGAATTAACAGAAGCAGAAACCCCAATATTTAAGCAATTGGATATTGACGTTATTGAATAAATAAAGGTCAAGTGGTATTGATGCTTTGTAACCCTCACTTTAGCTGTTGCTTTTAGTGGGTTTTTTTTATTTAGTTACATAGGTCTCTGACCATTTGAGCTGAATCTGTACTGCCTATACTAGCTGCTTTTCTCCAATCAGCACAAGCAGTGATTTTATTGTATTACATCTACTAACGTAATTTTCTTTTTTATATCTCTAATGGTATATATAGCAAGACCAAAGAATTTGTTCAAAAGATAAAAGACAGTGGAAACTGGAATGAACAGTGGAAACTGGAATGATTACTATGATTATTCTGAACTTAAATATTAACATCAAAAAACTAAATTTGATTTAGAAGCATTTAAAAAAATGCTAAAAGGAGAATAAAACAAGCTTTGAAACAGTTTTATACATTGTAATATATATTAGATATCATGAAAAAGCTACTTCCTCTTTTACCCTCAGTTTTTAAATGTTATTGTACCAGAAGGTTAATGATTTTTTAAAATAAAACTAATTGAAATTGCACATTTCAGTATTTTTATTTAAATTGGTGAATAACACTAAACTTTATTATTATGAAACAAAAAAAATTAATTTTAAATTTTATAATAAATCTAGGAAGGAAAAAACAAACTTCAAGAATCTTAGTTTTATTTACACTTATGTTTGGAGCATTAATTTCGGTTTATGGGAATTCAAATAACTTCTCATTAGAAAATGACTCCTCAAACACCAATCAAATCATACTTAAGGGAATGATTACTGATGACATGGGATCTCCTCTTCCGGGAGCGACCATAGTCGAAAAAGGTTCTGCAAATGGAACTACTTCAGATTTTGAGGGTTCATTCTCAATCACCGTATCCGGGTCAGATTCAATGATTCTTGTATCCTATATAGGATTTGATAGTGTTGAGGTTTCTTCTAATGATTTTACTGACAATATGGTTATCTCTTTAACAGAGTCATCATCCGCTTTAGATGAAATAGTAGTTACTGGATACGGACGGCAAATAAAAAGAAATATTACTGGTGCTGTCTCATCAATATCTATTCAAGATATTGAAGACCTTCCGTTGGCTAGTTTTGAAAATGCAATTCAGGGTCAAATGGCAGGAGTGCAAGTAACAGAAGCCTCTGGAGCGCCAGGAGCAGGCGCATCTGTTCGTGTTCGTGGTGTTGGGTCTATTTCTGCAGGAAATGAACCACTTTATGTTATTGACGGTTTTCCAATCTCAAAAAACGTTGATCTTGGAGTTCAAGGAGACAACTTTAGAAGAGGTGCAGGGCGTTTCCGCCCACCAAGTCAAAATCCATTAGCAAACCTAAATCCAAATGACATTGAATCTATTCAGGTTTTGAAAGATGCTTCAACGGCTTCGATTTATGGATCTAGAGGATCGAATGGAGTAGTCATTATTACCACTAAAAGAGGAAAAAAAGGAGAAGCTCCCTCTTTTTCTTATAACACCTTTCTGGGATCACAATCTGTAGCCAACAAATTGGAACTTATGAATGCTGCGGAATTAATAGATTACAATCGAGACGCTACAAATAACGCATATCTGCAAAGAAATCCTGGAGCTAGTGCCTCTGATCCCAATAGTGTAAGAACAAGTGGTGCATGGAGACTTGCAGCAGACGTACTTTCTCCTACAGGTGTAGATAATGATTGGCAAGACACTATCTTTAAGTCTGCGTTGATTCAAACACACAACTTATCTGTTTCTGGCGGATCGGACAACTCAAGATATTTTATTTCTGGGAATTTCTTTGACCAAGATGGAATTATTGAAAAATCTAATTTCAAAAGATACAGTTTACGTGTAAATTTTGAAGTTGATTTAAATGAACGTACAAGAGTAGGGCTAAACTTGGCACCTTCTTATACTATATCAGATAAAGTACCGGCAGGATCACCATATTTTGCACGTCCTCCAGGTATTGTATATTCGGGAATTGTACATGCACCATTTGTACAGCCTCGAAATGCTGACGGGAGTATTAACCAATTGAACAATCAAAGTTATATTCAAACTCCAGAAGGGCAAAGTTCTTCTTTTACCTCGGCGAGTAATCCTTTGGCAATTATTGAGGCAATTGATGATCAGTTGAATCAAAATAGAACTTTCGGAAATATCTTTGTGGAATATGATGTTTCTAGCGATTTAACTTTTAAAACTTATTTTGGAGTAGACGTAAATAACTATAAGCGTAATTTCTATAGAGCAAGTAGTTTACTTTACAGAACCGCATCATCGGGTGAAACTTATGGCCAATCAAGTTCTTCAAATAGTTTAAGTTGGGTAGCAGAGCAAACGCTTAGTTTCAACAAAGAAATTGGAAGCCATAAAATAGACGCATTAATTGGATATACTGCTCAAAAAGAAAAAATAGACATCAGCACTGCTGTTGCAGATACTTTTCCTGATGATTTAGTTAAAACAATTAGTGGTGGACAAATTTCACAAGGATCTGCAATTCAAGAAGAATGGTCGTTGGTCTCTATGTTAGCGAAAGTTAATTACTCATTTGAAGATCGATTCCTTGCTTCTGCTTCTTTAAGATCTGATACTTCTTCAAGATTTGGTCAAGGAAACAAGACAGGTGTCTTCCCTTCATTATCTGCTGGATATAGAATTTCGGAAGATATTGGTGCTGATTGGTTAAGCGATCTTAAAGTTAGAGCAAGTTGGGGACAAACAGGAAACTTTTTGATTCCTAATTATGCTTCTATTGGACTTTTAAGTAGTTATAACTCAACTTTTAATGGAACATTAACTAACGGAATAGCGCCTTCAACTATAAGTAATCAGGACTTAAGCTGGGAAAAAACATCTTCAATGGATATTGGCTTAGATTTCGGATTTTTAAATGATCGAATTTATGGGTCTTTTGGATATTTTAAAAGCACAACTAGAGACTTATTATTAGCAGTTCAAATACCGTCTGCATTAGGCTTTACAAATGCATTAACAAACATTGGAGAAGTAGTAAATAAAGGTATTGAAATAAGCATAACTAGTAGGAATTTGACGGGTGAGTTAAAGTGGACTACAAATTTCAACTTCTCTACCGTTGATAATGAGGTAACCAAATTAGGCCCATCAGGAGATCCTATATTAAGCTCTGGAGCTGCTGGGAACAGACACATTACCAAAATAGGAGAAGCTGTAGGAAGCTATTACGGATATCAAACAAATGGTATATATCAAAATCAAGCTGAAATCAACAACAGCGGTATAGTTGATCAGATTGCTACTCCATATCCTGGAGATTTTAAATGGGTTGATGTAAATGACGACGGTTTAATTAATTCTTCTGACCGAACGGTTATTGGAAATTATTTGCCAGACTTTACCTACGGTATCAATAACCGTTTTGAATATAAAGACTTTGAGTTTAGTTTTCTTATTCAAGGAGTTGAAGGAAATGAAGTTTTAAACCTTACTAGACGCCACATGGGTAATGGTGAGGCAAACTATAATAGTTATAGTGAATGGAATAACCGCTGGAGATCAGAAGCTGATCCTGGAAATGGATTCCTTCCTAGAGCTAATCGTCAAACTGGAAACAGTAATAACCGACCATCTAGCTATCAAGTTGAAGACGCATCTTACTTAAGACTTAGAAACGTGACTTTCGCCTATAATTTCCCGGCTAGTAGTCTTGGAGGAAAGATTGATGGTCTTAGGTTATATTTATCTGGAACTAATTTGTTTACAAACACAGATTATTTAGGGTATAACCCAGAAGTTAACAATCAAGAAGATAATACAAACGTGCAAGGTGAGGATTACGGTGCTTATCCATTGTCAAGTGTTATCACAGTTGGAATCAATGCTAAATTTTAAATTAAAAAGACATGAAACTAAAAAATAATATATCAATAATCATTTTGCTCGTTTTTGTATCTTGTTCTAAGGAGTTTACAGAATTAGCGCCAATATCTGAGCGAAACGCAGAAAATTTCTATAAAACAGCAAGCGACATGAAGGTTGCGGTTAATGCAATTTATAATACTCTAAAAGATAATGGAGTTTACAACCAGAGTTACTGGATTCTTCAGGAACTTAGATCTGACAATACCTTTTGGGATGGAACTGGATTGGCAGAAGAAGTAACTGTTTTTGATTCTTTTGATGACATTTCAACAAGTAACATAACAGAAGATGCTTGGGCAAGTTCTTATTTAGGAATTTCAAGAGCTAACATTGTTTTAAGCAGAATTGATGCTATTACAATGGATGCAACTGAAAAGAATACTCTTATAGGTGAAGCCCTGTTTTTAAGGTCGTTTTATTACTATAATATGGCAGTTCTTTTTGGGAATATTCCTTTAGTTTTAAACGAGACAAATTCGGTGGATGAAGGAAATAACCATACACAAGTGGCGGCTTCAGTAATTTATGCTCAAATTGCAACAGACTTAGTTGAGGCAGAAACAAAGCTTCCAGGAAAGTCAGCTGCCACTAATGGAAGAGCATCTTCAGGAGCAGCTGCTTCACTTTTAGGAAAAGTCTATTTAACAATGGGAGATTCTTCTAATGCTGAATTAGCTTTACGCCGTGTTTTAGGCTACGGTTATTCATTAGTAGATGACTACAGTAACCTTTGGGGGGTTGAAAACGAATATAACAGTGAATCAATTTTTGAAGTCGACTTTCAAGGTGGTTTAGGAAATCAAGGAAATAGCTTCACGAACCAATTCCATGGTATTTTGTCACAATCAGTTACTTCGGGACAACGAAACATTCCAGAGCAAGATCTTATTGATGCCTATGAGACAGGAGATTTGCGTTTTCCAGCTTCTATTCAAGGTGTTGACGGAACTGATACCGGTTACACTGTTAAATTCGGATCTGTTAATACTTTTAACGATGACGATGCATCTAATAACTGGCCTGTTTTAAGGTATGCGGATGTTTTATTAATGTTAGCAGAAGCCCTTGGAGAAACTAATGAAGCCTATGGTTTCATAAATCAAGTTAGAACACGAGCTGGATTAGCATCGATTGATCAAAGCACTCCTGGAACTTTTGAAGATAAGCTTCTTCAGGAAAGAAGAGTAGAGTTGGCTTTTGAAAATCACAGATGGCCAGATTTGCTAAGAATGAATAGAGCTGAATCAGCAATGACAGCACAGGGTAAAACCACTAATGGGAAACTATTATTTGCAATTCCACAAAGAGAATTAGATTTGAATTCGAATTTCTCACAAAATCCGGGATATTAATTCCTTTAACTTAAAGGCATCATTTAAATTTAAATGATGCCTTTTTTATCTTAACTAAATAGACTTCATAATGAAAAAATTAGCACTATTGCTATTTGCCTTTGTTTCTATAACATTGGTTGATGCACAAGAAAAAAAATTAAACATCATCGCTATTGGCGCTCATCCTGATGATTGTGATAGTAAATTTGGTGGCACTGCTGCTTTATTCGCCAAAATGGGTCATAACGTTAAGTTCTTAGCACTTACAAGCGGAGATGCAGGACACCAATCTGAAGGCGGTGGAGCATTAGGAAATAGACGTCGTGAAGAGGCTAAAAATGCAGGAATAGCTTTAGGTATAGCCGAATACCAAACTCTAGACAACCATGACGGTGAATTATTACCTTCTTTGGCTGTTAGACACCAAGTTATTAGAGCCATTCGAGAATGGAATGCCGATATAGTTTTGGGTCTTCGTCCAAATGATTATCACCCTGACCACAGAAATGCTGGAAAGGTTGTTGTGGATGCATCCTATATGGTAATTGTTCCCAATGTATGTCCAGATACACCTCCTTTATCAAAAAACCCTTTGTTCCTTTATATGGAAGATCGTTTTCAAAAGCCATATAAGCACGAACCTGATGTTGTAATTGCAATTGACGAAACCATTGAATTAAAAATTGATGGGTTACACGCACATACCTCTCAAATGTACGAATGGCTTCCTTGGACTAATGGAGGTGACGCTAGTGTGGCAAAAATACCGACTTCACCAAAAGAGCGAAGAGTATGGCTTGCTGAAAGAACTAAAAGAAGATCAGGTAATATAAACTCTGATAAACAAGCTGCACTAATTAAATGGTATGGCAAAAACGTTGCTAAAACAGTAAAGTATATAGAATCATTTGAAGTTGCTGAATATGGTATGCAACCTACTGATGAAGATTTACGAGCATTTTTCCCAATGATTAAAGAATAAAGTATTACTATGAAAAAGAACCCTCTATTAGTGGGCTTAATTCTAATCATTTTTTTTGTTATTTCTTTTCTGACAAATATCATAGGACCACTTGTTCCTGATATTATTGATAGTTTTGGGTTGAGTCTTACAATGGCAGCATTTCTTCCATTTGCCTTTTTTGTTGCTTATGGAGTTATGTCAATTCCTTCGGGAATATTAATAGAATTATATGGAGAAAAGAAGGTCATGATTATGGCCTTCTTAATATCTTCATTAGGAGCTTTTTTATTCGCTTTAAACGCACATTACTTATTTTACTTAGTATCTCTTTTTCTAATTGGAACAGGGATGGCTATGTTGCAAGTTTCTATAAACCCATTACTTAGGACTATTGGAGGAGAAAAAGAATTCGCATTTAATTCAGTTTTAGGACAACTATTTTTTGGTTTAGCCTCTTTCTTAAGCCCTTTGGTTTACTCTTATATAGCAGTCAATTCTAGTGAAGAAAGTGAATCGAGTGGCTGGTCAGCTCAGTTGCTTGATTTAATTATAATTCCTGGTTTAGAGTGGATTTCCTTGTATTGGATTTTCGCAGTTATTTCAATATTAATGGTTTTTATAATTATATTTTCAAAGTTTCCTGATGTGGAACGTAAAGAAGACGAAAAAACTGGTGCCATTGAAACCCATTTAATGCTTCTTAAAAAACCTATGGTTTTGTTATACTTCTTAGCGGTGTTTTGCTATGTAGGAACTGAACAAGGAATAGCAAACTGGATTTCTCAATTTTTATCCGTATACCATAATATAGATCCTCAGGTACAGGGAGCTAAAACCATTTCTAATTTTTGGGGAATGATGACGGTTGGAACGCTTTTAGGTCTAGTCCTTTTAAAGTTTTTAGATAGTCGAAAAGTACTTATAGTTACTTCAACAGCTTCTATTTTAGCACTTTTGATTGCCCTCTTTGGAAGTAGTGCTCAAGCATTGATTGCTTTTCCTGTTATTGGATTTTTTATTGCAACTATGTGGTCAATCATAATTTCATTGGCTTTAAATTCTGTTGCAGAAGCTCACGGTTCTTTTTCAGGAATTCTAGTTACTGGAATCGTTGGAGGTGCTGTTGTGCCTTTTATTGTAGGAGCATTAGGAGATGTTTTTGGTCTTAGGACAGGAATGGTTTTCTTATTCATAACACTACTTTTCATTCTATCTGTCGGATTTTGGCCAAAACCATTAATCAATAATGAAACTTTCTTGAGTTCATCAAGAAAGGCAAATAACCAATAGAACTCATATGGCCTATCTTGGAGTAGATTTAGGAGGAACAAAGATTCATGCTGCTAAAATAGTTGGTCAATCGTGTGAAAACTCAGTACGCTCACTTATCCCCAATAAAGGGACTGAGAAAGAAGTATTGGATGTTGTCAAAAAATCAATCTCTGAACTAATTGATGAGGATGTAACCTCTATTGGTTTAGGCGTTCCAAGTCTAGTTGATCAGCAATTGGGAATTGTATATGATGTTCAGAATATACCCTCATGGAAAAAAGTTTACCTCAAAGATATTCTAGAAACTCATTTTAATATTCCTGTTTTCATCAATAATGACGCAAATTGTTTTTCACTTGGAGAATTACATTTTGGTTCAGGAAAAGAATACGACTCTTTCGTGGCTTTATCAATCGGAACTGGTATTGCTGGGGGTATAATTATTAATAAAAAACTATATAACGGCTTTAATTCTGGTGCTGGGGAATTTGGTATGTTACCCTATTTAGACCATAATTTTGAGTATTATTGTAGTGGTCAATTCTTTCAACAAGTTAATGGTATTGCTGGCGAGAAAGTTTTTGAAAGCGCAAAGTCTGGTGATCTTAATTCACTTGACCTTTATACCACTTTTGGCAAACACCTTGGAAATCTAATCATTCAAGTTTTGTACACCTATGATCCAGAACTCATTGTTTTAGGAGGGTCAATTAGTAAAGCATATCCATATTTTAAAAAAGGAATTCATGCAAGTTTAACTCAATACGCTTATCAAAACTCAATTAATAATTTAAAAATAACAGTTTCTAACGATCCAGATATATCTGTGAAAGGAGCAGCTTCTTTATGTTATAAACCTAATAATCCAATTATATGAAATCTTATAAAATCAGTTATTTGTTACTACTATTTGCTTTTTTATTTTTAAAAAATAGTCTACTTTTTGCATCAGATTTTATTCCTATTAAGATTCACAAAAGTGCTGAAGGAGCTCCAATTACACTTGGAATCCCCTTTCCAAATGGAGAATTATTCTCACCAGATAATATTAGATTATTGGATAAAAATGGAAATGAAATTCCCAGTCAAACAACAGAAGTAACCTCTTGGGCTCCATTAGACAATAGTATCAAATGGGTATGGGTGTTTTTCTTTTCTAACGGAGATCAAAAATATCAGCTCGAATATGGAGAAGGTATTTCTAAAGCTCCACTAAAAGGACCAACCATTAAAATTAAAAATGCCCAACGAAAAGGACAAACTACTATTGTAAATACAGGACCATTGCAGTTTGATATCCTCAAAGGAAAAGGAGGTTTTATTGATAACGTACTCTTTGATTTAGACGGTAATGGTTTTGATGAAGCAGATAAGATTGCCACATCTGTTAACGGACGAGGTTCTTTTTTGGATCTTTTGGATGCTCAGGGTATTGACCCTTCTACTGCAATAGTAAATAGGACTGTCAGAGAAAAAGGATCTGGACCTTTACATTCGATTATTAGAATTGAAGGTGAATATTCTTACAGTCGAGAAGACAATAGAAATTCCCCATTTATTATTAGAGTCCATGCTTATGCAGGAAAATCGTATATCAAAGTACTCCATACAATGACTTATACAGGAGTTCCAGACATGCATGATCAGTCTACAACTGGATATGATAATATTGCTACTGGTTATTCAAGCACATTTAATGACAATAAAATAACTGAAGATAAAGGATGGATTATTCCTAATGATCAGATTCATTCCATGGGATTGAATTTGAAATATAATCTTGATAAAGACAAAAAATTCACAACCGCATATAAACTGGGAAATTGGAGTGAGCATAAAGGGGAACAAGTTCTTGTTGACACCTTACAATCAAAAAGTAGTGCATCTATTTTTCAGGATGGACCAAAACTAAGCAGACAGAACAACAGTTCTCCTGAAGAAAAAATTGCAGGGTTTAGTGCAAAAATTCATCTAGGAAATGATTTAAAAAAAGAAATTCAACAAGGATCAGGTTGGGCAAACATTAGCGATAGTAAATGGGGAATTAGTTATGGAATAAAGAATTTTCTTAAAGAATACCCAAAAGAAATTTATTTTAATGATTTAGATCAAGAAGCCATTGCCTATTTATGGTCGCCCAATTCTTCTCCTATGAGCTTTGAGCGCTCCGATTTAAAACCAGATCAGGGGATGATTGCCAATTTTGCTGAAGGAATTACTAAAACAAGTGAACTTGTCATTCATTTTCATAAAGTATCAAAAGTGAAAGTAGATTTAAAATCTACGATGGCATATTTTTTAGACCCACCAGTAGCTAGTGCCGATCCATCAGTCTATTCAAGAAGTGGAGTTTATGGAAATTTTTCTCCTAGAACTAATAAGAACAAAGGCTTTGAACGTACGATAGATTATAAATTTTATTGGCAACAATTCAATCAAGACTGGGAACCATGGTACGGGATGTTTGACTATGGAGACCAAAAGAATATTTTTTATAAAAACCAATGGATTCGCTGGCAAAACAATGAACCTGCGATAGACTTTATGTATTGGATTCAGTTCATGAGGACAGGTGATCCTGTTTACTATAATGCTGCCGAAGCAATGAGCCGCCATACAATGGATGTTGACAATGTCCACTGGCCAAAAGATCCAGAATATTATGGAGACACAAACGATGCAATTGATTTTTGGGAGATTAATAATGCCCAAATAACCAAATCTATTGCTTCCCCTTATCTAGGAATTGGTAGAAGGCATGCTTCTCAACACTGGAGCGCCCTTCTAAGCGCTCATGTTTGGAATCAGGGCTGGATTGCCTCTTACTACCTTACGGGCTACCACAGAGGCCTAGAGATCGCCAGATTAACGGCAGACTCCTACCTCAGAAGACAATGGGGAGAACATGGACTAACAGGTAGAAGACTCTATTTGTCAGTATGGAATTTGGTTGAAGCTTGGGATGCTACAAAAGACCCCAGATATTTAGAAGGGCTTAGGGATCGAGTTGATAGAATGCTTTATCTGCAAAATGGCTCAGACCAATATGATAGTTTTGTAATTGATCGCTATGGGTATTCTCAAGTGTATGCGTCACATGGATTATACAAATACTATCAATTAACGCAAGATGAAAAGGTAAAACATGGACTTATAAGACACGCAAGAGCTGTTAGAGATAATCCACCATACAATCATGAATATGAGTCTTTACTTTCGACCATTCACAGTTTATTAGTAGGCTATGAATTTACAAAGGAAGAAAGCTTTTTAACAATAGCCAAAGAGCGTTCTGAGCTCCTCCAATCTGATAAGTTAGAGAATGACATAAAAACCTATGACAATCAAAAAACCTTAGGAGATGCTTTGCTTAAAGCTTCTAGACTTCCAGACTATGGTTTATTAACAAAGCCAACTGGGAATCAAAACCGAGAAGTGCGATTTATATCCAATTGGAATTCACTTCAAGGACTTCGTGTTTTTGGCTGGACCCATTTTTACAGTATTCCATGGCTTGAATATTGGTTAGAAGAAGAAAATAAATAATTAAGTTTTGTACCTGAAAGGATTAGTATTACTTTTTGTTCTTGTTTTCGCCTCTCTCATGGCTCAAGACTCCAATGTACTTAAGCAAGAAATTGAGCAACACAAAGAAGGAGTTGGCTTATGGTGGTCTGGTCACAACGGATGGATTATAAAATCTGAAGGATTAGTTATTTCTACGGACATTCTTTTAAACTACGATAAACGAAAATCGCCACCACCTATTTCGGAAGACGAGCTAGCTGAGTTGTTGGACATCTCTTTTGTTACACATGGACATAAAGATCATTTTGCAAGAAGCATATCCAAAACATTAATAGAGAAATCTAAATGTATTTTTGTAATCCCAGAAAGTTGTCTGTCAATTGCTCAAGAATTAAAAATACCTAAAGAACGAATTAGAATTGCAAAGCCAAGAGAACCATTTGAAATATTAGGAGTTAAGGTTTCTCCTTTAAGAGCCATTCATGGAAACGCAAATTTTGCTGTATACTATAAAGCCAATCTTAAAGATTGTGGATACCTTTTGGAAATTGGAGGAAAACGGTTTCTCCAACCTGGAGATTCTTTTCTTCTTGAAGATCATTTGATCCAAGAAAAAATTGATGTTCTTTTCTTTTCTCCAACCGAACATAATATGCACATTAAAAATAGCCTAACTTTAATTGAAAAACTTCAGCCAAAATATATTATGCCTCAACATCACTCAACAGTTGTGGTTAATGAAAGTACTTTTTTTTGGGCAAAAGGATACCAAAAAGAAGTCAGAGACAAACTCTCTGAAACATTAGCAAAAAGATATTATATACTTGAGCCAGGAGATAAAGTACAAATTGACTAAATAAACGGAATAGTATTTTTAGAAATTAAAAACGCAATCCCTCTGCAATTATAAGCAAAGTCATAATCTGGCTTAATTCTTATTGCAGCAGAAAAGTTGCTTTTTGCTACGTTGAAATTATTAGAATCTATTCTTTCTATTCCTCTATTGATATATTCTTCAACAGACATATTGGTGTTCTTTCGGGTATATTCATTAGGAGCATTATTTGTATTTGCTACAGATGAATTACCTCCTGCTTTATTAAACCCTTTTCTAACCGCATTTACTCGTTTAGATATAGAAGGACGCGTAGAGTAAGTATCGTCTTTATCAGTGAAAATATTAGTAAAAGACAAAGCGTTATTTAAATCAGCACCTAATCTAGCCAAAACAAACCCTGCAAACTCATCTGCCTCTAATTCCTGTTTACATTTATTTGCAAGAGACTTTACTTCAACTACTCTGCTGCATACATTGTAATGTCTAGTTCGTGTCCATTGATATGATGACCTACTTCGTGAGCAAGTATTGCTAGACTAGACCAGTTATTTGTTCTAGTTGATTTATTTCTTTAGTTTTCAACTTCGTCATGTCATTGTAAGCACCTTCAAACCCTATCATGTTTTCATTTTCTACAGCTACTAAATCTACCCAATAGCCTTCTTTTATAGAATTGTCGTCTAAAAAGCGCTTGTATTTATTAGAGATCTTTTCAAATAGTGCCTTTCTATCTTCAAAGCCAACTAATACCCTCCATTCTTTGCCTTCTTGTATTACAGCACTTTGCTTTAACAACCATTTTGGTGCTTTGTCATCTTCTACTAACTCGTGAAACTTCTTGATCAGT
>MDSY01045060.1_pt1 | contig 13364 bp, 14 predicted proteins | sample 811131 | NCBI WGS metagenome assembly MDSY01 (sample SAMN05326643, study PRJNA326480) | marine metagenome | isolation source: seawater | place: Atlantic Ocean: South West | collected 2010
GATACATGTGTTCCATGAAAACCTGTTATCATAAAGAAGAAAGATCCAAATTGTGGAGCTCCAAATGGATTTTCCCAAGGTCTAACTCCCTCATGAATTAACTTCGACCATTCAAAAGCTTGCATTCCTACAAATGTTAACCCGCCTATTGCTGTAGCTAAAACAAGCCAGCCACACATTTTTCTATTTCTCTCATATCCATATTTAACTGCTAGAGCCATTGTGCCGCTGCTAGTGATTAAAACAAAAGTCATAATTGCTATTAATAATAAAGGAACTGGAACACCAAACGCATTTAATGCAAATACTTCACTTGGATTGGGCCACTCGACAGGAGTTGATGCCCTACCTTTCATATATGAAATTAAAAAACAACTAAAAACAAATGTGTCACTTAACAAAAAGATCCACATCATCGCTTTTCCCCAGTGCACACCTTTAAACATTGTTTGGTCTGACCCAGTATCTTTAGCCATCCCTTTAAACCCTGGTTTAAATTCGTAATCTACTATTTTTGGTTCAGACATAATTAAATTTATGTTTTTTCAACTTCTGTATCTACAACTGCACTTGGAGGAGTAGTTTGCGGTATAAAATCTCCTTTTGCTCCTGGAACACTGTAGTCATATGGCCATCTATGAACAACTGGAAGTCTGTCACCAAAGTTACCATGCTCTGGTGGAACAGTTGTTGTAAACCATTCTAGAGAGTTAGCTTGCCATGGATTGTGTCCAGCTGGTTTCCCTATTTTCAAACTTTTTATAATATTATAAATTAATATAAACTGAGCTGCTCCTACTATAAAAGCTGCTAAGCTTATAAATTCATTCATGCCTACTGCTGAAGTCATATATGGACTATCATACATTTCAAAATATCTTCTAGGTACTCCTATAAATCCTAAATAATGCATTGGAAAATAAATTGAGTACGCGCCCAAAAAGGTTGCCCAAAAATGCCATTTACCAAGTTTTTCACTTAACATTCTTCCGGTTACTAAAGGAAACCAGTGATATACAGCTCCCATTATTACCATTAGTGGAGCAATACCCATTACCATATGGAAGTGTGCAATTACAAAATATGTATCAGACAATGGAACGTCTACAGTTACATTGCCTAAGAAAATTCCTGTTATTCCTCCATTTACAAAAGTTACTATAAAACCAAGACACCAAAGCATTACGGTGTTCAATCTGATATTTCCTCTCCAAAGAGTTAATATCCAATTGTAAACTTTCATGGCAGTTGGAACTGCAATTATTAAAGTCGTGGTAGCAAAGAAAAAACCGAACCAAGGATTCATTCCACTAACGTACATGTGATGTGCCCAAACAAAGAAGCTCAGAGCTCCAATTACTACTATTGCCCAAACCATCATTCTATAACCAAATATATTTTTTCTTGAATGAACTGAAATTAAATCAGATACAATCCCAAATGCAGGTAAAGCAACGATATATACTTCAGGATGGCCAAAAAACCAGAATAAATGTTGGAAAAGAATAGGACTTCCTCCACCATATTCTAAAACTTCTCCTGCTTTTAATATAGTTGGCATGAAGAAACTTGTTCCTAAAACCTTATCTAATGTCATCATAATAGAACTTACTAAAAGTGCTGGGAAAGCTAGCATCGCTAAAACTGTTGCGGTGAAGATACCCCAAACAGTTAACGGCATTCTCATTAATGTCATTCCTCTTGTACGAGCTTGCAATACAGTAATGAGATAATTTAATCCTCCCATTGTAAATCCAATCACAAATAATGATAAAGAAATTAACATTAAAAGGATTCCCATTCCTGATCCTGGCGTTCCTTCTAAAATTGCTTGAGGAGGATAAAGCGTCCATCCTGATCCAGTTGGTCCTCCTGGTACAAAGAAACTAGCCATTAAAACCATGACTGCCACAAAAAACATCCAATAACTAATCATATTAACATACGGAAAAACCATATCTCTTGCACCTACCATTAATGGAATGAGGTAATTACCAAATCCACCAAGAAAAAGTGCTGTTAAAAAGTAAACTACCATTATCATCCCATGCATAGTAACGAATTGGTAGTAATGTTCAGCCGTCATAAAACCTGCTAATCCAGGGAAACCTAATTGTAAACGCATTAACCAAGAAAGAATTAAACCAATAATTCCTGTAAATACAGCTGTAAGAAAATATTGTACTCCTATAACCTTAGCATCCTGACAAAAAACCCACTTAGTAATAAAACTATGTCCATGATATAAATCTTGATCGGGTATTTCTGCAGGCCTTACATAATCAATGTCCGGATTAATACCTTCGCCTCCGGTACCAGAAATAGTTTCTGATGATTGAGCTTGTATAGTTTTGTTATCGTTATAATCTTTAGACATAAATTCCTTACTTTATATATATTTTTTTAATCATTTAAATTACTTTTTTGCTAATTTTGTTTTTTCAAATTCTATTTTTTTTTGTTTTGCTATTAAATCCGAAAAAGTTTCCTGTTCACCTAACCATATATTATATTCCTGCTCATCTTGAACGATAACCCCGCCTCTCATAGCATAATGACCAACTCCACAGTATTCAGCACATAAAACTTCGTATTCTCCAGTTTTGTTAGGTTCAAACCAATAATATGTAACTACTCCCGGAACGGCATCCATTTTAGCTCTAAATTGGGGAACATACCAATTGTGTAAAACGTCAACTGATCTTAATAAAATTTTTACTGGTCTATTATTTTTTAAATTTATAACATCGGCCTGAATTAAAACATCATCTTTCCCATAAGGGTCATCTAAATTTATTCCAAAAGGATTATTATCATTTATATTTTGAACTTGAGTTGTTCCTAATTTTTTATCTTCACCTGGCAATCTATACTGCCATCCCCACTGCCAAGCCATAACATCAATTTCGATAGCATTTTTTGGAACATTAACATACTGGTTCCACACAATTAATCCAGGAGCTAAGAGTGCAGCAACTCCAAGAGTTGTTGCCCATGTAAGTATTCTTTCTAATTTTTTATCTTCTGGTTTGTATTCAGCCTTACGATCTTCTCTATAAGAATATTTAAAAACGCAGTAAACCATAAATAAACATACAGCTACAAAAACACCTCCTCCAACCCAGAAAGTTAATGTAATTGTATCATCCATTGATTTCCAATTTGATGCTATATCGGTCCAGTACCAAGGTGTAAAAATATGGAACAGTACTGATCCAAGAATGACTAAAAAAAATATAATTCCCGCGTGCATAGTATTTATATAGAATAATAATACTATAAATACCTATGACAAAATGTCATAAATTTATATTAAATAAACCAGTATATTCAACATATTATGCTTAGTAAATTTGGAATATTAATTACAATACTCGTTTTAGTTTTAATTTTTTTTATTGTCATATCTTTTGGGGCTGGAGCATTTTCAAAAAACAAGGTTAAACCAGAGACAAAAAAATATTTAAAATCTGTAAATATATTATTATTATTGATTGCGATAGTTGGGGTTATTTTAGTTTTATTTCTTTAAATTAACTAATTAGTGACTTGCACCACTCAATAAATGTGTCGTTAAATATATATATCATAATAAAAAATGTTAGCCAAACAATAAGTAAAAATGTCCAGTACCATGATAATGCTGAAATATTATTTTCTTCATCAATAATTTTATTTTGCTCTAGTTTAAATACTCTAGAAGAAACTTTACCCCAAAAGAATAGTCCACCTAAAAGATGCAAACCATGAAGTGCAGTAAAAATATAAAAAGAGGAAAAATACGAATTAGTTGAAACAAAATTACCACTTCTCATTAATTGAACCCAAAAAAATAGTTGCCCAAATAAAAATAAATAGCTTAATCCTCCAACAATAATTAAATTTTTTTTTATCTTTAAGTAAGATTTGTTTTTTAAATCATTAGTAATTTTGCTGAAATAGTATGTAACAAAAAAAAGTATTAGGGTATTAATCCATAATAAATTTGGTCTAAGCAGATATCTTGTGTCTTGTTCTGGTGGCAATGAATAGATATATCCAGTAAAAATTAAACTAAATAAAACCGTCGCAATTCCAAAAATTATAATCACAGCGGTTTTTTGAACAGAAATATCAAACGTTTTTCCTTTGTGAAAATTATCTAATGCTGCTTGTTCCTTTTCCCAAGGTTTTTCTATAAGTGTGCCAAAAATTTTCTTTATAAAATTGCTCATTAATTTTATATAATCAATAAATTAAGTTTATCAATAATGAAAATAAAAACATCAATAGTAATAATTATAGGTTGTTTGTTTATTTTTTTATTCATTATGCTTCCTATTTTCTTATCAGTTCAAGGTAAAAAAGATGAATATGTCGCATCATTCAAAGGTTCCAATTTTTCTTTAAAGGATATGAACAATAATATAATTACAGAAGAGTCATTTAATGGACATCTTACTTTAATTTTTTTTGGTTTTACTCACTGTCCGGATGTGTGCCCTATGACTTTAAATAAGCTAGATATAGTTTTAGATAAAATTGATAAAAGTAATAAAAAAAAATTGAAAGTTTTTTTTATAAGTGTTGATCCAGAAAGAGATACTCCTGAAGTAGTAAAAGATTATTTAAGCTCATTTGATGAAAAATTTGTCGGTATAACTGGTGAACCAGAAAAAATTTTTTTATTATCTCAATCGTGGGGAATAATAAGTCAAAAAATTTTTTTAGATGATGGACAGTACAATATTGATCACAGTTCTCCGATAATTATTCTTAAAAATGGAAAATTTGTTGCCAAGCTTAGCCATCGTGACGATATAAAAAGATCTTTAAAAGTTATAAAAAAATACTTATAAATTAAAAATATAATTAATCACTGATAACAAAGATATAGCCGCAGTTTCAGATCTTAGAATGTTTTTATTAATTTTCAAACTTTGAATATTTTCTGATTTGTAGATTTTTTCTCTTTCTCCTTCAGTAAAATCACCTTCGGGGCCAATTAATATACATATAGGTTTTTTTGAATTAATTTTTTTTAAGTCTATTTTTTTTTCTTTAGAATTAATATCACCTAAAATAATATTTATATTATTATTATTTTTTAGAAATTTATCTAAAGAAATGGCTTTTTCTAAATCTGGAATAGCTATTCTATTACTTTGCTCAGAAGCTTCTATTATTATTTTTTTTACTCTATCACTATTAACTTTTCTAACTATTGTTCTTTCAGTAATTAAAGGTATAAATTTAGTGACACCCAGCTCAGTTGATTTTTGTATCATAAAGTTAAAATAATTTGATTTGATTGGGGTAAATGCGAGCCAAATATTAAGTAAGTTTTCTTTTTGTTTTATTTTTTCTAAAATGGAAAACTCAACAAAACCTTTTGATATTTGATTAATTTTAGCAGTCCATTCTCCATTGTTATTAAAAAGAGAAAAATTTTTACCAATTTTAACCCTCATAACTTTTGTTAAATAATGAGACTGAGATTTATTCAATGAAGCTTTTAAATTAATTGATAAACTTTCTGGATAAAATAATCTAATATTACTCATTATAATTAAAATAGTTTATGAAAAATATTAAAGCAATCATATTTGATGCTTATGGCACATTATTTGATGTAAATTCTGCCGCTGAAAAATGTAAAGAAAAAATTGGTGATAAGTGGGAAGGTTTTGCTAATTATTGGAGAATGACTCAATTAGAATATACCTGGCTCAGAAGTTTAATGAAAAGACATAAAGATTTTTGGCAAATCACAAATGATAGTTTGGATAAATCTATGAAATTTTTCAATATTGAAAGTTCGATGAAAAATGAACTATTAGATTTATATAAAGTTTTATCAACATTTCCTGAAGTAAAAAATACTATAATTAAATTAAAAGAGAAAAATTATAAACTTGCAATTTTATCAAATGGAACGCCTCAACTTTTAAGTGATTTAGTTAAGAGTAATGATTTAGAAAATATGTTTGATGATATTTTTTCAATTGAAGAGGCTGGGATTTATAAACCATCCCCAAAAGTTTATGATCTTCCAGTGGTGAAATATAAAATACAAAAGAATGAAATTATGTTTTTAAGTGCAAACACCTGGGACATTTCTGGTGCTGGAAACTATGGATATAATCCTGTATGGGTAAACAGAAATAATAATATACTAGACAATCTTGATTATAAAATAAAAAATGAAATTAAAAGTTTAAACCAGTTAATTGATATTGTTTAATTTGAGTGCTAAATAATTTTGATGAAAAATATAGAAGTAAATAAGATTGTTAACCCTATTCTAGCATCTGATGGTGCGGGAGTTAAATTAAAAAGAAGCATTGGAGTTGAACCCAATTACTTTGACCCTTTTTTAATGTTAGATGAATTTGGGTCAGAAAATAAAGAAGATTATATTGGTGGCTTTCCTCCTCACCCTCATAGAGGAATTGAAACTGTAACTTATATGCTTCAAGGTGAGTTTGAACATGAAGACAGCACTGGAGCAAAAGGGAAAATGAGCTCAGGTGATGTTCAATGGATGAAAACAGGAAGTGGCATTATTCACTCTGAAATGCCTGCAATGAATGAAGGTAAGCTTCATGGATTCCAATTATGGATTAATATGCCAGCAAAACTTAAAATGAGTAAACCAAATTATATATATATAGAATCTGATCAAATTCAGATTCATAATGATGAAGAAAAAAAAGTAAAAGTTATTGCTGGAAGATTTGAAAAAGCTGAAGGAACAGTTAAGAAACATAATATTGAGCCTATTTATTTTGATATTGAAATTAAAAAAGATAAAGAATTTACTTTTAATTTACCTTCAACTCATAATTCTTTTATTTATTTAATTGATGGTGAAATAAAAATTGGAAATCAAGAACATAAAAGAGTAAAAGGATCAACTTTAATTATTTTGACAAAAGGGGAAAAGCTGAGTGTTACTGCTATATCTAATTCAAAATTTCTATTAATATCTGGTAAACCAATTGGTGAGCAAATAGCAAGGGGTGGGCCATTCGTAATGAATACTAAATCTGAAATCTTGCAAGCTGTTCAAGAATACCATAGTGGTACTTTTGTAAAATAATGAAAAAAATAAATATAAATAAAGCAGGTGGTCCTGAAGTTCTTGAATTAGAAGAAATAAAGTTGAGCAAACCAGGAGCCGGTGAAGTTTTAATTGAACATGTCGCTATTGGTTTAAACTACATAGATACCTACCACAGATCTGGATTATATCCTCTTAAATTACCTACAGGACTTGGCATGGAAGCCTCTGGTATTATTAAAGATGTTGGTCCAGATGTATCAGATTTTTCAGTTGGTGATAAAGTTGCTTATGCAGCTGTACCTTTGGGAGCTTACTCAACTCACAGAATTTATAACACAAAAAATCTTGTCAAAGTTCCTGAAGGCATAGATTTACAAATTGCAGCTTGCATAATGACCAAAGGTCTTACTGCATTCTATTTGCTTCATAAAACATATCCTGTAACTTCAGGAGAAACTATTCTATTCCATGCTGCGGCAGGTGGGGTTGGTCAAATTTTTTGTCAGTGGGCAAAGAGTTTGGGTGTAAAAGTGATTGGAACTGTTGGAAGTGATGAAAAAATTGATCTAGCAAAAAAAAATGGATGTGAAGAAGTGATAAATTATTCAAAAGAAGATTTTGCAAAGAAGGTTATGGAAATTACCAAAGGAGAAGGTCTATCGGTAGTTTATGATGGGGTTGGAAAAGAAACTTTTGAAAAATCTACAGAATGTTTAAAAACTAGAGGTATGATGATATCTTTTGGAAATGCATCTGGAGCATTGTCTCCAATTGATGTGCCAAAAGCACTACAACCAAAAGGTCTATACTTTGTAAGACCTTCTATGGGCCAATACTTAAGAAATAGGGAAGAAATAAATGAAGCATCTAAAATGTTATTTCAAAAAATTAATTCTGGAGAAATTAAGATTGAAATATTTAAAAAATATAAATTAGAAGATATTAAACTAGCTCATATTGATTTAGAAAATAGAAAGATTATTGGACCAGCAATTATATTGCCTTAATCTAAATTGATTTTCATATCAGACAAGTGGAGTTCTAATGTTTCTGTTGATACATTTATATCTCTAATAAAGAATACAACTGAAATAATCATAGCCAAACAACAGGAGCCAAAAATAATTCTAGCCAAAGATATCATATCTAAGTAAAGAGCAAAAACGGTTAACATATTAAATAAAAAACCGAAACTTGCACATGCAAGACAATACTTTAGCCATTTAATTCTTCCATTTAAATTTATAAGTTGTTTTTCCCACTCTTGCGGAATGTGTTTTTCCCATACATACTCATCATGTATTTTTCTTATAAGATTACTAAGAGTATGAAAACGATTAGCATAAACGCTCATCATTAAAGGTATTGCGGGAAACATAAGAGCTGTAACTGTATAATCAATATTCATAACGAATCAATTTGATTATGAATCTATGCTTTGTTATTTACAAGTAAATTATAATGACAAATATAAAATTATTTATTCAACTTACGAGACTTGATAAGCCTATTGGGTATATGTTGCTTTTCTGGCCATGTATGTGGGGATTAACTATTGCATATGATTTAAATTACAACATATATAAATATTTATTCTATTCATTCCTATTTCTCTCTGGATCTATACTGATGAGATCTGCCGGATGTATAGTAAACGATATTTTTGACAGAAATTTTGATAAAAAAGTAGAAAGAACTAAAAATAGACCAATCGCTTCAGGTAAAGTTTCTATTCAATTAGCATTGATTTACGTAATTGTCTTGTGTTCACTGGCTTTTATTGTTTTATTAAATTTTAATTTTCTTACAATAATTTTAGCTTTGGTTTCGATGCCTTTAGCTTTTTCTTATCCGTTAATGAAAAGATATACTTACTGGCCACAATTATTCTTAGGTATTACATTCAATTATGGTTTAATTCTTGGGTGGACATCTGTAAGCGAAAATATAAGTATTTTACCAATTTTGTTTTATTTAGGAGCCATATTTTGGACACTCGGCTATGACACGATATATGGATTTCAAGATATTAAAGATGATGAAATTATTGGAGTAAAATCAACATCAATTAAATTTAAAAATAATCCAAAAAAAATCTTAATTTTATGTTACACGATAACAATTATTTCTCTAATAACAATTGGAAAATTAATGAATTCTAATTTTATTTATTTTAGTTTAATGGTAATTCCTTTTATGCATCTATTTTATTTTCAGATATATAGATTAAAAGCTAATGACCCCTTAAACTGTCTTAAAATATTTAAATCAAATAATTCATTTGGTCTTATAGTTTTAATAATAATAATTTTAAGCAAAATTTAAATACTTATGAGTAATCTAGAAATTTTAAAAAGGCTATATAATGATTATACAAAGCAATTTTTGCCTAAAATTCTACTTTCAGTATTTTTTTCTTTGATAGTAGCTGGTAGCACAACAGCTATAGCATGGTTATTGGATCCAGCTATAAAAAAAATTTTTATTGAAAAAGATCAAACATTAATTTTTTTAATACCATTTGCTATTATTTTAGCTTTCGCTGCAAAGGGAGGGTCTCTATATTGTGCTAGAGTTCTGTTAATTCAAGTTGCACAAAAAGCAACTGAAATTATACAAGTTCAACTTGTTAAATCTTTAATAAATGCAGATACTGAGATTATTGAAAAAAAACATTCAGGAAAATTTACTTCTCATCTAACTTTTGATGTAAGTATGATTTCAAATTTAGTAAGTACTGTAATTTTAAATATTACTAAAGATAGTTTAACACTTATAGGATTAATTGGTGTTATGTTTTATCAAAATTGGAAACTAGCATTAATGGCGCTAATAATGATACCTTTGGCAAGCTACGCTGCAAGATCATTAGGGAAACGTATAGGAAAAGTAACTACTGAAGCGCAAGTAAAATCTGGGATGTATATTTCTCATGTATTGGAAATAATCAAAAATCATAAAATTATTAAAATTTTCCAAAAAGAAAATTTTGAAACTAAGAGAATAGAGAAATTTACAAATGAGTTGATTGAGAAAATGATAAAAATTCAAATTATTTTACAAAGAGCCTCTCCTATAATGGAGACATTAACGGGAATAATGATAGCAGCACTTATATTTTATTCAGGTAAATTAATTTTTAAAGGCGAGATAGAAATAAGTAATTTTTTCTCTTTCTTGGCAGCAATGATGCTCGCTTACCAACCAGTCAGGTCATTAGCAACTATAAATTTAACTATTAACCAAGGACTTTCTGCTGCAAAAAGATTATTACCAGTAATAGACACTGAAAATAAAATAATTGAAAAAGAAAATTGTAAGGATTTAAAAATTAGCAAAGGAAATATAATTCTAAAAGATGTGTCTTTTAATTACAGTATTTCAGAAAATGAAGTATTAAAATCAATAAACCTGGAGATACCAGGTGGAGATATGACATCTCTTGTAGGATTAAGTGGTGCAGGAAAATCAACTATATTAAGTTTAATCCCTAGGTTCTATGATGCAACTTCTGGAAAAATATTAATAGATGATCAGTCTATATATGATGCCAAAATATCTTCCTTAAGATCAAATATTTCATTGGTTAACCAAGATACTACCCTTTTTGATGATACTATTAAAAATAATATTGCTTATGCCAATCTAAACGCAACTGATAATGATATTTTTGAGGCTGCAAAATTATCTTTTTGTGATGAATTTATAAATAAAATGCCTGATAAATTCGATACGTTAATTGGTGAAAACGGATACAGATTATCTGGTGGTGAAAAACAAAGACTCTCTATTGCAAGGGCAATGTTAAAGAAAAGCAAGATAATTTTATTAGATGAGGCAACATCATCTTTGGATGCTGAAACCGAAAGCAAAATTCAAGAAGCCATACAACATTTGACAAAAGATAGGACTACTTTAGTTATTGCTCATAGACTTTCTACAATTGTCAAATCAAAAATTATATATGTGGTAGATAGCGGCAAGGTCATAGCAAAAGGTACGCATGCTGAATTATTAGATGCCTCAAGTGTTTATAAAAATTTCTATGATAAACAACTTAGAAAATATTAATGTTATTATTTTATAGGTTATTAATAAATTTTATATTGTTAACTACTCCAGTAATAATAATTTACAGAATTTTAAAAAAAAAAGAACACCACAAACGTTTTTTAGAAAAGTTTGGAATAAGTAGTAAAAAAAGAAATAAAGGAAAATTAATATGGTTTCATGGATCAAGTGTTGGTGAAATATTAAGTGTAATTCCTTTAATAGAAAATTTAGAAAAAAAAAAATATATAAATCAAATTCTTTTGACGTCAAATACATTAAGTTCTGCAAATGTATTTAATAAATTAAAATTAAAAAAAACAACACACCAATTTTTTCCTTTAGATTCTAATTTTATTACTAAAAAATTTTTGAACTATTGGAAACCATCTGCAATATTTTTTATTGAGTCTGAAATTTGGCCTAATTTGATCTATAATATTTATAAAAAAAATATTCCATTTGGTTTAATAAATTCTAGAATAACTAAAAAATCATTTAAAAAATGGAATAAGATACATTTCTTCTCTAAATCAATATTTAGTAAATTTAATTTTTGTTTAACTCAAAATAGTGAAACAAACTATTATCTAAATCAATTAGGTGCAAAAAATATAAAAAAAATTGGAAATTTAAAATTTTCAGAAACAAACTTAAAAAATATTGATATAGTTGGTAAAAAAATAAAAAAATTCTTCAAAACAAAAAAAATTTTATTTGCTGGAATTAGCACTCATAAAAATGAAGAAATTTTTTGTGCAAACATACACTTGAAATTAAAAAAAGAATATACTAACGGAATTACAATACTAATTCCTAGGCATGTACATAGATCAATTGAGATAAAAGAAGAAATTGAGAGAATGGGACTGAAAGTACATTTGCACAGTTCACACAAAACAAAAGTAGACGAAAAAACTGATATATATTTGGTAGATACATTCGGAGAAACGAAATCTTTTTTGAAAGTTTGTAAAATTGTATTCATTGGAGGTTCTTTGATTAAACATGGCGGCCAAAATCCATTGGAAGCTGCAAGAGCTGGTTGTAAAGTTATACATGGGCCAAATATTGATAATTTTTTAGAAGTTTATGATTTGCTTAATAAAAATAACATTTCTTATAAAATTAAAACTATTAATGCTTCCAAAATAATAATTAAACAAACATTAATAAATAAAACTAGTACAAAAAAAAACATCAATAAACTAAATTATATTGGTGATGAAATTTTAAATAAAAATCAAAAAGAAATTATTAAATATATTAAATGATTTTAAAAAAACCTAAATTTTGGGATTACAAAAAACCAAATTTTATTGCTTATCTTTTGTTACCCTTTTCTTACATAGTGCATATTTATAATAACTTAAATCTAAAAAAAAAAATAAGTTTTTATGGTAAAATTAAAACAATCTGTGTAGGAAATATCTATGTTGGTGGAACAGGAAAAACTCCACTATCTATAAAAATAATTAAAATTTTAAACAATTCAAATATTAAAACTTGCTTTATAAAAAAAGAATATAGCAATCAATTAGATGAGCAAAAATTATTAAGCTCTAACGGAAAACTTTTTTGCAAAAAAAATAGGGTTATTGCTACAAATGATGCATTTAAAGAAAATTTTGATGTGGCAATTTTTGATGATGGACTTCAGGACAAAAATATTAAATACGACATTAACATAGTTTGTTTTAACGAAAAAGCAGAAGTTGGAAATGGCTGCTTGTTACCAGCTGGTCCTTTAAGAGAAAGTATTCAAAATTTAAAAAAATACGACGCAGTTTTTTTGAACGGAAACAACATAAATGAATCAGATTTTGAAAAAAAAATAAAAAAAGACTTTCCTCATATAAAAATTTTTAAATCTACTTATTCCATAAAAAATCTTCATGAGTTTGATACAAAAGAACAATATTTAGTTTTTGCAGGAATAGGTAATTTTGATAGTTTTATTGATATGCTTAAAAAAAATAATTTTAGAATAATAGATACAATTGCTTATCCTGATCATTATAATTATAGCAAATCAGATATCAAAAAAATTTTAGACATTGCAAAATTAAAAAAAGCGAAAATTATTACAACTGAAAAAGATTACATAAAAATAGCTGAAGAATATAAAAAAGAAATTAAAGCAATAAAGATCGAATTGAATATTGCAAATGAAAATAAATTTAACGATTTTTTAAATGAAAGATTATGAAAATAATTAAGTATTTTTTTGAATTTATTTTTATAATTATTCTACTTATTATTTTTAAAA
>MDSY01005955.1_pt1 | contig 13362 bp, 9 predicted proteins | sample 811131 | NCBI WGS metagenome assembly MDSY01 (sample SAMN05326643, study PRJNA326480) | marine metagenome | isolation source: seawater | place: Atlantic Ocean: South West | collected 2010
CAGATTTCGAAAGCTATCGGCTTTCACAGAATGGGTACCCAATCGCAAAGCTTCATGAGTGTAATAATTATGGTGTAATATTGGTAACATTTAAAGTTGAAGGGCAGCTGTACTGTGTTATTAATGCTAAAGCTTTGCGAGTCAACGGTTACACGCTAGATGGTACATTAAAGGATTACAGTAATGAATCAAATGAACAAAGGCTATCTCGGCGTAAAAACAATTGGTTTAAAGCCGTTCAAGTCACATAAAGGTCTAAGACTGCCGGACACTGCATACTTTTTTGACACCACATATTGAGCAAAGGAATGTTTACTTAGATAAATACGTCGCTTTAATCGCGTTCTGATACCAAAAAAAATCAGCTACCCGCGGAATTTACATTTCATAACAACCAACTTCTTTAGGAGTTATTTTGGTACGAGCGCCCTACTTTTATTCCAATTTAAATTATTCTAAGGCAGGATATTTTTTTCTTCTGATTTTTTCTTTTTTAGCCTTTTCAGGTATTAGTCCTGCACTAGAAAGAATTTCATTTTTTATTTTGTTGTGCATTACATTAGCCAACTTCAATCGTTTTAGCTTTAAAAAGATTAATCCGATTCTTTTATTAAGCTTCACTTGGTTTATATACATATGGCTTAATACTTTTTTTCATCTTGCTGTAAACGATTTTTTAGTATTTTCTGATAGAGCAACTCTCTTGAATCGAGGGAAAGATTGGTCATTGATCGCCTTTTTCCCAATTGTGTCGCTGTTTCTGAATAGCGATCAACGCAGAAGTACTTTTATTTTATTTGCCGGAATTGGATTGCTCGCTTCAATCATATTATCATTCAAAAATTTAAATATTGTTGATTTTTTTCATATCCAAGCGCGCTATGGATCCACGCACTCCATTAATCACTTTGCCTTATTTATCGGAACCGCATTAATTGGCGCTGTTGTATTTGGCTCTCAACTCCTTGAAAAAAATAAGTATGGATTTTTTTTATCCATATTAGTCGCTTCTTTTTCTACTTTTCTTTTAGTTAAAACCCAATCAAGAATGTCATGGTTGGCAATTTCATTCGTCATGATTTTCATTTTTCTTATGTTTTATTTTTTTAAAAAAAAGGGCTCAAAAAAACCATCAATTATCAATTTTGCTTTTATTCTGCTACCCTGTTTTTTTGTGATTTTGTTTTCACAATCTATTTTAGAGTATCGGCTTAGCGCCAAAGAGCCAGTCATTCGACATGGCATTGTCTCGGCAGATCATTCTATCAATGGCCGTGTTGAATTATTCAAATTTGGTTATGAAAAATGGCTTGAAAAGCCATTTTTTGGACATGGGCCCATAGATTCTAAAATCTTAATCTCCCAATCAGGTAGCAATTATATAAGTGAGCTATGGCACTTACATAATACTTATCTTGAAGTCATAGTTTGCTGGGGCATTGTTGGGCTTGTTTTATGTGCAATCACAATATTTTTACTCCTGAAATCTGTTTTTTTAAGCTTGCTCAGAAATGAGGCCTCACCGATACACTGCTTATTCTTTTTATCATCGATATTATATTGGTTACTCTGGCTAGTAGCAGAGTTTAATATTTATCGGGATACTGGACAATATTATTGGCTAATGTTAGCCGGATTAGGCTATAGTATTTATCAAAAAAATAATTGATGCCAGTTTTTCTCTGCTCATTACTTTCTTATAAATTGATAAAACTTCTTCCCCAAAAATGCGATAATCCAGAAGAATGTAATTATTTTTTATTTATTTTTCAGGATCATTACTTATTCCACTGTAACATTGATTTATGAATAATGAGCCCTCTAACCATATCAAGCTTATTCTTGGCAACGCCAACAAACGCTTTTCTGGCGTTACCTCGACCATGCTGCAAGTATTAAGCCGTCAAGAAAAACTCACTCAAGTGACTGTACTGGGTAAACATTTTTTACCCGAGCACATCCAAGCAATGAACTTTTTTGCTTTAGCGAGGCTTTGCTATAAGCCCTTGCCGAACGGCCAATGGCGTGTTTTTCATGCGCGCCGCAACGATGAGATGATCCAGGCACTGCTGTTAAAGTGGGTGTTTCGCGCGAAATTAAAAATTGCTTTTACTTCAACCGCTCAACGGCATCATAGCCGGTTGACGAAATTTTTAATGCGACAGATGGATTCGATTATATCGACCTGCTCGGCTGCGGCCAGCTATCTCGATGCACCGCCGGATATTATCATCCCCCACGGTATCGATACTCACACTTTTTTTCCCGCTGAGAATAGAGAAGACTGCTGGAGGGAACTGGGCTTACCAGGTAGGTACGGCATCGGTATTTTTGGTCGTATTCGCCCACAAAAGGGCTTAGACCGTTTAATTGACGCCGTCATACCGCTACTTCCCAACCAGCCTGATTTTACCGTTGTGATTACCGGCCAAATTCAACGCCAAGACCAAGCTTATTTCGACCAGCAAATGCAAAAAATCAAACAAGCGGGGCTTGAAAAGCAGGTTCACTATTTAGGCGAACTGCCTTTTTCTGACATGCCGAAGGTGATACGTTCTATGACTTTAGTCGCCGCATTAAGTCGAAATGAAGGTTTCGGACTCACTGTCATCGAAGCCATGGCCAGTGGCGCTGCCGTCATCGCCAGTGATGCCGGTGCCTGGCCCGATATTATTCGCCAAGGCGTCGATGGCTACTCTGTAAGCGGCAACCAACAAGCCATCAATAGCACATTAAAAAGTCTGTTAGATTCACCACAATTATTGCTTGAAATGGGCGCAGAAGCACGTCAACATGCCGAGCAACATTACAGCATCGATCGAGAAGCGCAGCAGTTAACTGATCATTTATTGTCTCTACAGTGATTTGCATCGGTCATTAACCTACAGTTTCTTGGCATTCATTCAGCGTGTTTCGATTACATTAATTGAGGTCAGATAAGATTTCACCTACGCCAACACATTCTTCCCTATACCATCCGCGGCATTGGTTTAGCTGGTTGGCTATTTTTATGGTGCGGCTAATCACTTGCTTACCGTTTGGCGTTCAAAAAAAAATCGGTACCGCTTTAGCTTATACCGTATTATTTGTTAGCGCCAAGCGTCGGCATATTGTTCAAACGAATGTTCGTCTTTGCTTTCCAGAACTGAGCGATTCAGAGCAGCGAGCGTTCGTGCGTGATATTTTTATCGCCAACAGCATTGGCTTTTTCGAAATCGCCTCTGCTTGGTGGGCCAACCCAAACTCCTTAGCCGATCGCTTTACTGTTGAGGGCCTCGAACATATTGAAGCCGCTAAAAAAGACGGGCATGGGGTATTACTAATCAGTGGTCATTTTGTTCACCTAGACCTCTGTGGCATCTTTATCAACCATGTTACGCCGATTGATGTGGTCTATCGACCTAATAACAACCCCGTAATGGAACAGGTGATTACCCAAGGCCGGCAACGTTTTTTTGATGCTGTGCTTGACCGATCGAATGTGCGCACCATAGTTAAACGCTTACGGGCAGGAAAAACCGTGTGGTATTCGCCCGATCAAGACTTTGGTCGAAAACATGTTGTGTTTGCGCCGTTCTTTGGCGTCAATGCAGCCACCATTACGGCGCCTGCGCGCCTGCTCGCTATGGGTAACGCGAAAGCGGTGGGAGCAAGCTTTTATCGGGATAATGTCAGCAACCAATACCGGCTGACTTTTCACCCCATTGACCCCAGCTTTCCAAGCGGCGATGACTTCCAAGATTCCTTGCTAATTAATCGCTTACTTGAAGATTGGATCCGCCAACAGCCGGACCAGTATATGTGGGTTCATCGCCGTTTCAAAACCCGACCAGAAGGCGAAAGTTCACTGTATTAACCTTTTTTGGGCCTATCTTTGTTGGGCTAGGGATGGGCAAGACAGCGTTTCTTTCATATAATAAATGATTGCTTCAGCATAGATTTTTCTAGGATCAAAACCATGAGTCATTACCGTATCAGCCCAGATGTTATGCCTACTTTGGCGGGCTTCTCTCTACCTGAAGAGCTTGGCTTCGGAGAGGTCAAGGTTCCCATCATGTACCGAGCCGATTACGCTAACGGCGAGTGGCAACCCGCTCAACTCACACCCTATGGCAATATTGAAATAGACCCAGCCGCCAAAGTATTGCACTACGCCCAAGAGGTATTTGAAGGTTTGAAGGCTTACCGCGTGGGCAGTCAACGCGCCAATTTTTTTCGTCCGCTAGAAAACCTCAAGCGCATTAATCGCTCTGCAGAGCGAATGTGTATGATCGATATTCCAGAATCTATCTGGATGGACGGCATTAGCTTAATGACGGCTTACAGTGAACCGTTTATTCCTAACGGATCGGGAAAGTCGCTTTACTTACGGCCGTTCTTAATCGGTACTAAATCCAATCTAGGCATGGGAATATCAGACAGTTTCACCTTTATGGTCATTGCTAGCCCGTCAACGATTTACCATGCCGGCCATATGAAGATTCAAATTGAACGCGAGGCCTGCCGTGCTGCTCGCGGCGGCACAGGCGCCGCTAAAACGGGTGGTAACTATGCCGCAGCGCTACAATCGGCACAACAGGTTCAGCGTCGCGGCTATGACCAGTCACTCTGGTTAGACCCTGTAGAAATGAAATACATTGAAGAGCTATCTGGGATGAATTTCTTTATTTTGCAAAACGGTGAATTGCATACCCCTATACTCAACGGCTCATTCTTAGCGGGTATTACGCGCGACTCGTTAATCACTTTAGCCAACCACAAAGGCATTACCGTCATCGAACGCGATATTGCTATTCAAGAAGTCCTAAACGGTATTGAAACCGGCGCAGTGAGTGAAATCTTTGCCTGTGGAACCGCAGCGATAGTCAGTCCCGTCAGCGTAATCGCTGATGCCGATGGCAGCACTTATAATGTTGCTAATGTTGATCAATTAGCCGCTGACTTACGCCAATCACTGCTGGCCATTCAGGAAGGCCGTGAAGCTGACCCCTTTTCATGGACATCCACAGTTAAAGAAGCCTACTATCCAAACGTTTAACTCACTCGGCTATTGCTCACCGTTAAGCTTGATTAAATGAGGTTAGAGAATGACTGTTAAAACCGACATCACTGACTCGCTACTATCCATCCATCAACGCTTAACGCAGTTAGAAGCCGTTAATGCGATTAAAACCTTAAAAGCCACTTATCTGATGGCCTGTGACACCAAAGACCCAGCACTGATGCGCGACTGCTTTGTTGACGGTGAACTAGTGATAGATTACGGGCCCGTCGGTCAATTCAATCATCGCGAACAATTGGTTGAAATTTTCACTGAAATCGGTTGCCACTCTCACATGCTGGAAAGCCACCATGGCCACAATCCCATCATTGAACTCATTGATGATCATTACGCCAAAGGGAGTTGGGAACTCGCCTACCAAGTGCTGAATAGCCGTGAAAAAACACTCACACAAATCGCCATGATTTACCGTGACGAATACCGCTGCGTCAACGGCGAATGGAAGATAAGTATGACGGTCACACAGACACTTTCAACCTTAGTGTACGACGTGAGCAGTGAACAGCCTGTGCTGGTGCATGCAGCCTAGCGTATTAAGTTATTGGGTTGCTGTTCTGTGACGATAAGCGCCTAAAGCCAATAATGGCATCAGTAACCAAAAGAGGCCCCCTGCAGCCATGGCGGGTACGCGTCGGGCAAGGGGTTCATCCGAAAGGCTGAAGGCCTCAATAGAAGCCATCACTTTATCTCTATCGCTAGCATCTTGATAATCACCACCAAAGGCTTGCTCTACCGCATTGGTAAAACCGTCGCCGTCAATATCGCTATCGCACGCATCACCCAAACTATCGGCATCAAGATTGGCTTGGTCAGCATTAGCCATATCAACACAATTATCTAAACTATTAAGTACCGTATCACCATCATTGTCTTGATCGATAGTAATCGTGATCGTTTGTTCTGTAGTGCCGCCCTTATCATCTGTCACCAAAACAATAAAAGTATCAACACCTAAATAACGCTCATTGGCTCGATAAAACCAAGTGCCACTGAACAAATTAATGGTCGCTGTACCATAAGTCGGCTTTTCTGATATTGTAAAATAGCTGCCATCCGTTAGGCCATTGACATCGGTAGCCAGCAAAGTTCCTCCTGCGGACGAGCCAAGCGCAATTGTATCGGAGACTGCCCCTGTAATAATAGACGGTGACTGGTGACTTTTTAACTTGAATTCTTTTTGGGTGAAGACATATACCGCGCCTTTTTCTCTGTCATCCAATTTAGCGCCAATTAACAATGTGTCCTGGCTAATCGCAACAGCTGAAACAAAAAAATATTTTTTATTCACCGTTAATTTTTGAGATTCCTGCCATTGACCTGCTTTATCTTTAGTAAAAATATAGGCACTATCAGCCGACGCTATCAAGGCTTTATCTCCATAAAGATCAATAGATTTTCCAAAATCAGAAGCTGTTCTGTGTTGGATGGATTGAACCTCTCGCCATTGCCCATTGTGGCCCTTATGGAAAATATAAACTATGGGTCCTATAAAAAGTTTATGTGCTGTTATAAAAACAGTATCGCCTTCAATCGCAACCGAATAACCAAAATCATTGGTGTTACTGGGCGAGTCAATGGTCTGCTCTATAAGCCACTGGCCACTCAGACCCTTATGAAAGACATAGACTACGCCGCTATTCGTTGGGCCGCTTGCGCTGACAATCAATGTATCACCATCTGCCGCAATAGCACGACTAAAATTATCACCTACCAAACCGGTGATCGAACTGATCTTCTGCGTCTCGTTCCATTGCTGATCACCGTCTTGATTAAAAACAGACACCGCGCCAGAATAACCAGTACTGAAGATAAAAGGCTCTTTAACCGCGCCAACGAACGCAATGTTTTCAGCAAGTGACACCGAGCGACCAAAACCCTTCATCTCAAGATCAATACTTAGAGGGCGCAATTGACCGTTTTCTTTCCACCGACCCTGAACGTCTTTACTAAACAAATACACCGAACCAGAATCATCAATCCTCGAACTATTTACGGCACCAATTAAAACGCGATCATTCTCAATCGCTACTGAGGCTCCAAATTGGTCATAGGACACGCCATCATTGGCAGTTATGATGTGATCCTGGCTATGATATACATTAAGAATACTCGTATGGGTTTGTCCGTGACTGTTACTGCACCAACACACGACACCGGTTTCGTCGATAGCGCAAGTATGATTGTGACCGGCAGAAATTTCATCAGGTTTCGATAATTCAGGGACACTGCTTTGACCGTTAACATTATTTCCCCAACAGACGACACCACTGTCATCTAATGCGCAAGTATGAAAGCCACCGGCAGAAACGCTGCGGGGATTAGATAACGTGAGCGGTGTCGCTTGGCTCCTATCATTGCCGCCCCAACACACCACACCGGTATCGTCCAATGCACAACTATGATAAAAACCGGCGGTTAACTTAATAGGGTTTGAGAGCAAAGGCGCGTTTGTTTGGCCGTCGTGGTTATAGCCCCAGCATTGCACTTGTCCCTCATCAATCGCACAACTATGATAATAACCCACACTGACCTGGCTCGGGCTGACCAAATCGGGCGGGTTGGCTTGACCGCTATAATTAGATCCCCAGCAATGCACACCAACCGTATCGATCGCACAACTATGGTATTGACCAGCAGCAACTTGAGTGGGGTTTAATAACGAAGGCGACGATGTCTGACCATCATTATTAGTCCCCCAACAAACCACACCGGTGTCATCTAATGCACAACTATGGTAACCACCGGTTGATAGTAGACGAGGGGTTTGTAAATGAGGAGCTTCATTAAGGCCATCGCGAGTCTCGCCCCAGCACAACGAACGTAATTCACCCATCGCACAACTACTGTTATAACCGGCACTTAAAAAGGGTTCGGCAAAAACAGCGCTTGCCATGCAGCCTATAACGATAACAATGAATAACCTCATTGTTTTACCCTTAGCCTTACTGCTTTCATCCGGAACAAAGCAACTAATGTCAGTGATACAGCTAAGCCAGCCAAGCCAAGCCAGCCCATTAGAGGAACGTTCTTTGCCGTTGTTTCTAAGTTACTGTAGCGCTCAAGCGCTCGTTGAAGCACATCAATGTCATCCTTATCGCGAGGATCGGTCTCAAATTTATTTTCAATGTTATTTGAAAAGCCATCGCCGTCAATATCGATATCACAGGCATCACCACGATGATCCGCGTCAATATCGATCTGAGCATGATTTTTTATAGCGGGGCAATTATCGTAGGCATTATCTATGCCGTCTTGATCATCATCTGAAGGCACTAAAGGCCGAGCGTCATCACCGTCAGCAATACCGTCATCATCGGTGTCACGATCATAAGGGTCTGCGCCAGCCATTAATTCATCACCATTATTCAAACCGTCTTCATCGTAGTCCTGCCGAGCGCTTACTGTGATAATAATAGTCACGCACTGAGTATTATTATCCTCATCGGTCACGCATGCTCGAACTTGGTACTTTCCATCTGCTAACGTGAGGTTTATCGCACGACTATTATCCGTTTCGGGCGTATAATTGTTAGTTCCTACACGCCGATAGGACCAATTAATTGTGCGAATTACACCGTCTTCTTTATCTTGAGCTTTAGCGCTAAAAGGTTGATCGACACTTAAATAATCAAAGTCTTCTTCTGGTGCAGTGATTGTGATTGTGGGCAAGGTATTTTGTGTCACATTGACACTAAAACGTTCAACCCCTGTATTACCATCACTATCAGTTGCCGTGATTGTGATGTATGACTGACCTGACCCATTCGCTAACGGTGTGAGCGACAAGACTCTCAAAATATCATCGGTGCGACTTTGTCCGTCGAAAGTCCCCGATATAACCAATTGACTATTGGGAATAAGGGCTTCATTCGAAGAGCGAGCAATTAAACCCATTTCAAAGGTACTACTCAACCCATGATTTAATGCATTGTCATTATCAAATATTGAAAATGACACTTTACCAACAGAACCGCTCAATAAATCTAAAGGGGCAATTCGACTCAATACTGGTTTATCCCCCGCGCCATGCGTTAACCAGCCTATATCTGCTAATAATCCTTTTGCTAAACCGATGCTGTTATAAAGCACGCCAGAAGAAATCGCTGGCTCCATTAATTCATTGGGCGATAAGAAAGAGCTAAAGTGCGCACCAGAACTGCCTGACTGGTAATTGTTAGGTGCGTAAATACGCGGGTGTCGGAAACCATCAAACTGATTAAAACCAGAAACGAGTTGCTCACTGCCGTCACGAACATTATCACCAGACCAGCAAACGTGTGGCGCATTAATGAGTGAATCTTTTCGTTGACTTGCATTCATGTCAGACCAGAGTAATGGCTGTTCATGATCATGATCATGAACTAAAGAGGAGTAAATGTCGGGTACATCGTAAAACCATGTCCCATTTTCGAAAGAGAATTTAAAAGCAAAACCGAGTCCATGAATAATTTCGTGCAGAATTATATTCAGCAAACTGTACTTGTTTGAGGGCACGCTACCAAACCCATAGTACCAAGCAGTGCCACTATTAAAATCCATAAAAAAGTCACTTATATTAGGCGACCTGTCTTCTTTTAAATATTGATTAGCCAATGGCGCAAGGTAAAATGTTTTGTCTCTCGGGAATTCGGGTAAACCAGAAAAGCCACCGTAACTGCCTGCTTGGGCTAACGTATTGCCGGAGAGGGGAATGAATTTAGCATTGATATCAATATCAATGCGGATATTGATAATACTGGCAATGATGTCCGCTGCGTAGTCAAACACCAACGCTCTCTGCTGACCAATGGTTGACCCTGAATTTCCGTCAATAGCCGATGCTGGCGTTTGATCATTAAACCCCTCATTAGGATTATCAAGATTAATAACATTGACCTTGCCCGCTAAAGCGAATGAAGGTGTTAAAAACAAACAAACACCAAACACAATGGCGATAAATTCGTTATAAAATGAACAAGCCTTTACCGTATTAATCACGGCTCAATCATCGGTAATGGACTTGTAATATCGATGATAATATTTTTACCGTCTTTATTAACCAAGCCAAGCGGCACCGAAAAATATCTTTTTTCATGCTGATAACTCATGCCTCCACCCATAGGCATTTTATTCACAACGAAATCTGAAGGGTTTAAGAGTGAATTAATCTTTCTTCTTTCTTCATTACTAACCTGTGCGTCAAGCAGTTCTTTCATGTTAAGGTCGACCATCGCTGCTGGCTGCGAGTCATTCACCGTCGCGAGTGCGGATTCATCGTGTCCAAGCTTGGCATCAACATCGGTTCGTTGGCCATTATCATTCTGCGGGGGAAGCCGAGCAGGCTGATTGCTCTTATTGATATTTTCTTTCTCCTGTTCACTCATTTTTTTTTCTGACACCACCCAAAAATAAGATCCGACGCATACAATATACACCGCCGTGATTATCAAAAAACTATTTTTCATGGCCAGAACAACTCCTATTCATTGCCTCCTTTTCAACACTATGCCGTAAAGTCGACCGCTCTACTGAACGAGCCCCTCGTCCATTTTTATGGCATTGAAAAGTAAAAAAAGCCACATTTTCAGAGCAACGTATTGATTCAACATAGAGTGGATTAAGGCTCTATGTGATGACTTAACGTTGTGGGCTATTAACTATTTGATGGCGTGTGAGCCTGCCTATGATCAGCAGTTACACTGCATGATGGCGCAGAATATTTACCCTCAACCACAAAGACTGTCTTAGCATTACGGTATGATAAATTGGTTGTGCAAACGTATTGCATCTGAAAGCCTTCTCTGAATCAGAGATCTGCACTCATGAAGATGTTCCAAGATCAGACCACGCTAAATGGATTTTTAGTTATCAATTATCGGGGTTATTGTTTAACTGCAATAAAATGCATTTCTTTGCAGTGAATGATTCTGTAATCACCAAAGACAATAATCATTAATGCATAAACCATAATCCAACAGGTCGCACAAGTCACGGTGCTACGGCGACCTTTAACGTTAATTTACATTTTTTATTTTTATTTTTATTTTTATTAAGAATAATTTTGGCGTGGTTTTGATTCACGATCATCAATTTTTACACGGCGTCGATACAGAATGATGGCCCGCATCGCATTATGATTAAGTGATACGTCAGCTTTTTTAACGCGAACAAAAACACACTGTTATATCGATACCGCTAACACTCGATGCAACTCATCTTTAGTGGTAAGACCGCGGCTTATTTTTTCTTTGCCTGCATCGACTAAGCTTTGCATGCCGTTCAAGACCGCCTGCTGCTTAAATGCAGCCAAGTCAAAAGGCAGCGTAATGCATGCTTTAATTTTATTGTTACAGTCTAAAATTTCATAAATACCTTCACGGCCTAAATAACCGCTATTTCGGCAGCATTTACACCCTACTGATGTTGCAGCATTAGTAGGCTCACTGCTTGTTGTATGGTGGTTGCTGTTAACGTTCTTACAATAGGGACATAACACGCGAACTAGGCGCTGTGCCATGACCCCGATCAACGTAGCACGTATTAAGTATGCATCCTGACCTAAGTCCAATAGACGTGATAGGACACTGCATGCATCGTCGGTATGAATTGTTGATAGCACTAAATGGCCCGTTAACGCCGCCTGAATAGCCATTGAAGCCGTCTCAGAATCACGGATCTCACCTATCATAATAATATCGGGGTCTTGCCGCATCAACGCTCTGACCCCACTAGCAAAACCAAATTGTATTTTTTTATTTACCTGCATCTGATTCATACTGGGGACGACCATTTCGACGGGGTCTTCAATGCTGCACACATTTACTCGCGATGTTGCCAGTGAATGCAATGTTTTATACAGTGTGGTTGTCTTACCTGATCCTGTAGGCCCTGAAATCAATATAATACCGCTACGCTGCTGAATAATTGTCTGCCAATGCACGTTATTTTTTTCCGATAATCCTAAGTTAGAAAATGAACGTTGCAATAACATTTGATCAAAAATACGCACCACTATTTTTTCACCGGCTACCGTTGGTAGCGTTGCAATACGGAGCTCAATCGGTAATTTTTTATAATTATGAATTGCAATTCGACCATCTTGAGCCTTACGTTTTTCAGCTAAATCCATTCCTGCAACGACTTTTAATCGGCTAATAACCGCTGTCATTACCTCATGAGGCAATTGGTATACTGTGTATAAATAGCCATCAATTCGAAATCGAATATTAGACTGCGGCTGTCGTGGCTCAAGATGAATATCGCTAGCGCGCTGGTCAAATGCGTACTTGAACAACCAGTCAACTATGCTCACTATATGCTGCTGGTCGATCTCTTCATCAATTTTTTTAAAATAATTTTTTTTATCTGAATCAATGATTACTGGCTTAAGGTCAATCGTAGCGGAATTTAAGCACAACAATTCAGTAGCAGAAGCTATTGGCAAAGAATGTGAAGCTGGCTGGCCAGTATTTTTTTCAGCAAATAAAACCACTTTTTCAAGCTGGTAAAACTGTTCACGATAACGGCTAACGTCTTCTGGATTTGCTAATAAACGTATGATTTTTTTTTGGTGTATATGTTCCAATTCGGATTCCCACACACTTAAAAAAGGCTCGCAACTTACGATAACTAAAGATTCTTTCTTTTGTTGTAGGGCAAATATATTGTGTTGGCATGCATACTCATAGGAGATTAATTGGGTAGCCGCCTCTCGTTCAATGGCTAAGGGATCAATAGTCACTACCGTTTGACCAGCCAACTCTGCCAACCATGTCAGTATATGAGGTAGCTTAAAATAACGATTCTGCTCTGTGTTATATGATTGATCGCCTTTTTGAGATTTATCATTATTTATTTGGCAACCCTGCTGGTCTAAGCAGTTAATAGGATGGACGCCACAATACTCGGCGTATGGCAAAGATCTTAGTCGTTCTAAGTCGGCGGGGCAAAGCACCTTGTCATGTGTTAACAAATGCAACATAAGGTGCCAATCTAGTCTTTGTTCACATAGATCGAGTGTGCTCACCCTGCCCCCGTTAGACTTTTGATCATTCAATTATGCCTCCGTTATTGCATCCTATTAGATCGTTAGTTGTCAGTGTTATTCACCGCTTTATCTTTTTTGGCTATCGAGTTAAATTGAAGTGACAATCTTTTTAGCTTACGATGGAGTTTCATGAATAAACTGCTCATAAGTTATCCCTTACATAACCACTGGGTTAGTTGTCTCAGCGTGTCACTGATACGCTGACCTTTCATCCATGTTTATGTGATACGTTGTTATCTTTATCAATAGAGAAGCCCATGAAAGCCTTGGTTGA
>MDSY01092155.1_pt1 | contig 13362 bp, 15 predicted proteins | sample 811131 | NCBI WGS metagenome assembly MDSY01 (sample SAMN05326643, study PRJNA326480) | marine metagenome | isolation source: seawater | place: Atlantic Ocean: South West | collected 2010
TAAATGTTCTTGAAACAAAAAAAATTAAAAATATTTTCGATCAAAATAATATTGTACTTGTAAGAGCTGACTGGACCAAGCCTAATAAACTAATTGATGACTATCTTAAAAAATATAATAAATTCGGAATACCATTTAATGCATTTTTTTCTTCAAAATATTCCGAAGGTATTATCCTTTCAGAAATATTAAGTGAAAAAGAAATAATAAACACGTTAGAAATAATAAAATGAAAAAAAATATACCTGATATTAAAGTCCCAATAATTAAAAATGGAATTGATAAAATATCATCATTATTAAATGAGTTTGAAAATAAAAAAATTATATTATTTGGTGTTCCTGGTGCATTCACACCAACTTGTTCAGAAAAACATCTTCCAGATTATATTAATTCTTTTAATTTATTACAAAATAAAGGAATATCAGATATTTATTGTTTATCAGTAAATGACAAGCATGTAATGAAAGCATGGTTAATCAGTCATAACAATTCTAAAAATATAATTGGAATTGCTGATGGCAATGCTGAAATTACAAATTATTTTGAACTGCAGGAAGATAAATCAAAAAATTATATGGGTTTACGATCTTCACGATTTGCAATGATTGTTTTTAATAATAATATAAAAAAAATTTTTATTGAAAAGCCAGGTGAATATAAAGTAAGTTCACCTGATAATATTATTAATTATATTGATGAACAAAATTGATTTAACAAATAAGACAGCTATTGTGACTGGTGGAGCTCAAGGCTTTGGTCTAGCAATTACAAAAAGATTTATAGACTCTGGATGTAAAGTTGTAATTTGGGATAAAGATGAAAAACTTTTAGATACTTTAAAATTAAAAAATATTATTAAAATAAAAATAGATGTAACTAAATATGATGAAGTTGAAACTGCTTTTAAAAAAACTTTAAAATTATCTAAGAGTGTTGATATTTTAATCAACAATGCAGGAATTGCAGGTCCTAGTTATAAATCCTGGGATTATCCAATTAATGACTGGCAAAAAGTTTTTGATATAGATGTAACTGGTGTATTTTATTGTTGTAAAGTAATAGTCCCACACATGATAAAAAATAATTATGGAAGAATTGTAAATATTTCTTCAATAGCTGGTAAGGAGGGCAATCCTAATGCAATGCCTTATAGTGCAGCTAAAGCTGCTGTAATAGCACTAACAAAATCACTTGGTAAAGAATTGGCAGATAAAAATATTGCAGTTAATTCTGTCACTCCAGCAGCTGCAAAAACAAGGATTTTCGATCAAATTAGTCAAGAACATATCGATTATATGCTATCAAAAATACCTCGAAACAGATTTATACTTGTTGAAGAATTAGCTTCACTAGTTGCATGGATGTCCTCAGAGGAAAACTCATATACAACTGGAGCAGTTTTTGATTTAAGTGGTGGTAGAGCGACTTATTAAATTAATATATGAATAAAAAAAATAAATTTAGATCATCGGATTGGTATAATTCTAAAAGTAATAGAAGAGATACTTTTGTTCATCGAGGATGGATGAGAAATCAAGGACATCCAAGTCACTTATTTGATGGTAGACCGGTAATCGGTATATGCAACACTTGGTCTGAGTTAACCCCTTGTAATGGACACTTTAGAGAAATTGCTGAGTCAGTTAAAAAAGGCGTCTATGAAGCTGGAGGATTTCCTCTTGAGTTCCCTGTCTTTTCAGCCAGTGAGTCCAATTTAAGACCAACTGCAATGTTATTTAGAAATCTTGCAAGCATGGATGTTGAAGAAGCAATTAGAGGCAATCCCATTGACGGTGTAGTACTATTAATGGGATGTGATAAAACTACACCTTCATTATTAATGGGCGCTGGTAGTGTTGATCTCCCCACTATAGGTGTATCTGGAGGCCCAATGTTAAATGGACATCATAAAGGTGATACAATTGGTTCCGGCACGGGTGTTTGGCAATTAGATGCAGACTTAAATGCAGGATTAATAACAGAAGATGAATTTATTGATGCTGAAATTTCAATGAGTCGATCAAAAGGTAATTGCATGACAATGGGAACTGCTTCAACAATGGGAAGTATGGTAGAAGCTCTTGGCATGTCTTTACCTGGTAATGCAGCAATACCTGCGGTAGACGCTAGACGATATGCTTTAGCTCATATGTCGGGTAAAAGAATTGTAGAAATGGTAAAAGATAATTTAAAAATTTCTAAAATTATAACAAAACAATCTTTTGAAAATGCTATAAAAATAAATGGAGCAATTGGCGGATCAACAAACGCTGTTATCCATCTAGCTGCAATTGCTGGAAGACTAGAAATTGATTTAAATTTAAATGATTGGGAAAAATGTGGAAAAAATATTCCAACTTTAGTAAATCTTCAACCATCTGGAAAATATTTAATGGAAGATTTTTATTATGCTGGAGGCCTACCAGTTGTAATTAAAAGACTTTTAGATCAAAAACTGCTTCATAAAAACTGTATGACAGTTAATGGAAAAACTATTTCCGAAAATAATGAAATAGCAAAATGTTGGAATGATGATGTTATAAAAAATTTTAATGATCCATTAGTTGCAGATGGTGGAATTAAAATTCTAAGAGGCAATATTTCCCCAGATGGTGCTATTATTAAACCTTCAGCCGCAACACCAGAATTAATGAAACATAAAGGTAAGGCTGTAGTTTTTGAGTCTATAGAAGAATTGCACGCTAGAATTGATGATCCAAATTTAGATGTAGATGAAAAATCAATACTTGTTTTAAAAAATTGCGGCCCAAAAGGATATCCTGGAATGGCTGAGGTGGGAAATATGAGATTACCTCAAAAACTATTGAAGAAGGGAGTTAGAGATATGATTAGAATCTCTGATGCCAGAATGAGTGGAACTGCATTTGGAACTGTAATTTTACATACTGCACCTGAAGCAGCTGTTAAAGGCCCATTGGCAGCAGTCCAGAATGGAGATACAATCGAAATAGATGTGGAAAAAGGTTTAATGAATTTGTTGGTTTCAGATGAAATTATTAAAAAAAGATTAGAGAAATATGAACCAGTACTTCCTGAGATTAAAAGTGGATATCAAAAAATGTATGTAGATCATGTTCTTCAAGCTGATAAAGGAGCCGATCTTGATTTTTTAATTGGTAAAAGAGGTGATGAAGTAAAAAGACACAGTCATTGAATTTTTAGTCAAAGATTTTACCAGGGTTCATTATATTATTTGGATCAAAGCTTTTTTTAATTAACTTCATAAGAGGAATATTATCCGGGTGTTGTTTATTCAAGTATTCTTTTTTTTGCAGTCCTATGCCGTGTTCTCCTGTGATTGTTCCATCCATTTGTAGGGCTTTATCAATTAATTTATTACTAAACTCTCTTATGTAAGCATATTCATTTTCTTTTGTTGGATCATAAACAATAGTTACATGAAAATTTCCATCACCAACATGTCCCACCATTGGAGCTTTTAATCCTGTTTCTTGAAGTTCATTTTCTGCAAATTTGATACACTCTACGATGTTTGAAATAGGAACACAAACATCAGTAGCATAAACTCTTACATTGTCCCCCTGTGCTTTAACTGAATAATATACATTATGTCTTGCTTTCCATATTGTATTTCTTTCCTCAGTATTTGCTGCCCATTTAAAATCACTTCCATTATTATTTTTTGAAATATCTTGAACAACATTTATTGACTCTTTATTTGATATTTCGCTACCATGAAATTCATAGAATAAAGTTGGCAGAATATCCATATTTTTAAGATTAGAATATTTTATACTGATATCCATTTGATCTTTGTTTAATAACTCTACTCTTGCTATTGGTACCCCATATTGAATTATTTCTTGAGCCGTTAATACAGCTGAGTCAAGATCTGGAAAATGACATACAGCACTCATTATACTTTCTGGAATTGGGGACAATCTGAGATGAACTTCTGTTATAATACCTAGTGTTCCTTCTGATCCTACAAAAAGGTTAGTCAAATTGTATCCTGCCGATGTTTTTTTTGCCCTTGTTCCTGTTTTAATTATATCACCATTTGCTAGTACAACTGTAAGACCAAGAACAGCAGTTCTCATGGTTCCATATCTTACAGCCATAGTTCCTGATGCAGAACAAGCTGCCATCCCACCTAATGAAGCATTTGCACCAGGATCAATTGGAAAAAAAACACCTTTATCTTTCAGATTTTCATTTAGTTGTTCACGAGATACATTTGCCTGAACTCGACAATCAAAGTCATCCTCATTAATAGCAATAATTTTATTAAAGTTTTCTAGAGATATTGTAAAACCTTTATCATTTCCAACAACATGCCCCTCTAAAGATGTACCAGTGCCATAAGCAGTTACAGGAACTTTATATTCATTACAAATTTTCAAGATTTTTGATAGTTCATCATTATTATTTGGGAATAAAACAGCTTTTGGTAATACAGGATCGTAGGCATCTTCACCTTTTGCATGATTATTTCTAACACTTTCTGAAAAAGAGATTCTTTCCTTTAAAAGCTCTTTTAAATTGTCTAATAATCCTCTATCCATATTACGAATATTATTTGAAATTTATAAAAAGTAAATGAATACTACACCTCTAGAATTAAATAAAATATATGATTTAGCATACAATGCTCTAAAAAAACATGGGTGTGATGATTTTAATGCTGAGTCTGTTGCAACTACTGTCACTCATGCTGAAAGAGACGGCAGTGTTTCACATGGTTTATTCAGAATACCAGGCTACATAGCTTCTTTAGAAAGCAAAAAAGTAAATGGAGTATCACGACCATCAACTACTTACCTCACACAAAATGCAATACGTGTTGAGGGTGATTATGGTTTTGCTCCTGTAGCAATAAAAGTTGGTTTACCGGATTTAATCAAAACTACATCTTCACACGGAGTTGGTATCTTAACAATCACCAACACTCATCATTTTGCTGCTTTATGGCACGAAACTGAAGCATTAGCAGAAAAAAATTTAATTGGTATCGCGTGTACAGCCTATAAACCAAGTGTTGCTCCAGCTGGTGCAAAAAAACCATTGTTTGGAACAAATCCAATTTCATTTGCTTGGCCTAGAAAAAATAATACTCCAGTTGTATATGATATGGCAACATCAACTATGGCAATGGGGGAAGTTCAAGTAGCTGCACGAGATGGTCACAAAGTACCTTTTGGAACAGGATTAAATAAAGAAGGAGATAAAACTGATGATCCATCTCAAATTGCAAATGGCGGAGTTCTATTAACATTCGGTGATTATAAAGGATCAGCAATAGCTATGATGATTGAATTGCTTTCAGCAGGTCTAGTTGGCGATTTATTTAGTTTTGAGGCAAAAGAAGAGGATAATAATGATGGGGGTCCTGCTAGAGGTGGTGAATTTATAATGGCTTTATCTCCTGAATTGATAGCGGGAAAAGATTGGAACGAACATGCTGAAAAATTTTTTACACAAATGCTATCATTAGATGGTGTGCGTTTGCCGGGTCAAAGAAGGCACAACAACAGAAATGACAAAGGTCCTAGAGAAATAAATACTAATTTATTAGAAAAAATAAAAAGTTTAATATAACTTTTAAAATAATGGATCAGATTAAAGAAATTTTTCAAAAGCATATAGAGCAAGGACTCTGCAATGGTGCTGAATGGAAAATAAATTTTAAAGAAAAAATATATCATGAGTCTGTGGGCTTTAGGGATTTAGAAAAAAAAACAGATCTGCCTAAAAATTTACACTATCGTATATGGTCAATGACCAAACCAATAGTTTCATTTGCTGCAATGCAGCTTATTGAAAAAGATTATTTATCTTTAAATGATACAATAGATAAGTATTTACCAGAATATAATAAAGTTAAAATTTTAAATAAAAATTCACAAAATATTGATGATACATATTTATCAAATAATATACCAACAATTAAACAACTACTTTTACATACAGCAGGATTTACATACAATAGTAGCAATAACATTATTGCCGAAGAATATGATAGAAGAAAAATTTTTCAGTCAGGAGAAACATCCTTAGAGGAAGAAGTTAATTCAATTTTAGGATTACCATTATTGTTTGAGCCGGGTTCTCAATGGCATTACTCTGTTTCAATTGATATATTGGCAAGAATATTAGAAATTATTACTAAAGATAAACTTATAAACCTTTTAAGTGAAAATATTTTTTCACAACTTGAAATGAATAAAACTAATTTTTATATTAACAAAGAAGAAAATATTAATTTAGCTGATACTTTTGAATTTTCTAAAGAAATTTCGAATATTAAAAACTTAAGTCCTGAAGCTAGAAAGTTAGTGAATTATTATTATCCATCAAATAATCCATCATATATAAGAGGTGGTCACGGTTTATTTTCTACAGCGGATGATTATATAAAATTTGCTAACATGTTAATTGATGGAAAAAATATTAAAGGTAAAGAGTTAATTAACATTGAAACATTAAATCAAATGAGAGTAAATGCATTAGATTCTCATTTACTTCCTCTTGAAATAACTTCAGTAAATACAATTAAAGATGAAAAATATATTAACGACCTCGAAGGTTATGGTTGGGGTTTAGGATTTAGAGTTTTAATTAATAAAACTCAACAAAATCTATACGGTAACGTTGGTGAATTTGGATGGTCAGGATATGCATCAACATATTTTATGGTAGACTCTGTAAATAAAATATCAGCAGTTTTAATGATGCAAATAATAGATGGAGATAGAATTCTAAAACAAGATTTTTATGATTACATTTATAAAAACTTAAAAACATTTTGAAACTATCCTCAACATCTATTGGTATAATTTTTGCCATTTTAGCTTATTTTTCATTTAGCTTATTAGATACAATTCAAAAAACTGCAGTTGTATATCATTCAATTTTTCAAATATTATTTTTAAAATATATTTTTACGCTTTTTTTATCTGTAGTAGAATCATACAGAAAAAAAAATAATAATTTTTTTATATCTAAAAATTTTAAACTTCAAATTACTAGGAGCATATTGTCAATAATTGAATCTGGTTGTTTTGTTTTATCATTTAAATATTTAACATTAGCCGATGCGCATAGTATAGCTTCACTAACACCGGTAATTGTTGTAGCTTTGTCAGCAATTATATTAAGAGAAAATGTTAATTTAAAAACTTGGATTGCTATTTTTTTTGGTTTTTTAGGAGTATTAATTATTATGCGTCCAGGATTATCTATTTTTGACCCAAAATCTTTGATCCCACTAGTTGCAGCATTTTTTTTAAGTCTTTATCAAATCGTAACGAGAAAAGTATCTGAAAATGACTCATCTGAAACATCGTTATTTTATACTTCAATCCTTGGAATAATTTTAATGTCATTTATGCTTCCATTTTTTTGGCAACCTATGCAATCATTTTCGTATTTTATATTTTTAGGTGTTGGGTTTTTTTTCTCTGTAGGTATTTATTTTCAAATAATTGCATTAGGTTATGCAAAGGCCAGTGTTGTCCAACCATTTCATTACACACTAGTACTGTGGGCAATAATATTGGGATATATTTTTTACAATGATTTACCTGATATCCCTACATTAATAGGTGCAACCGTAATTACAATATCAGGCATTTACGTTTTAAATTCTAGAACTCGATCAAATTAAATTTATTAATTGTAATAAAGATAATTTTTACTAAAATAATGATCATGTTTATTGGAATAGATTTAGGCACCTCCTCTATAAAAATGATTCTTATAGATTATGAACAAAATATATTAGCAACTTCAAACTCAAGTCTTACGGTTCAAGTTTCTAGAGATGGTTATAGTGAACAAAATCCTGAAGAATGGATTAATGCAACTAATAAATGTTTAGATGCACTCAGAGAAAAAAAACCTAAAGAATTTTCTGAAACAATTTCTATCGGTATCTCAGGTCATATGCATGGTGCAACCTTAATTGATCATAGTGGAAATTTAATTAGACCTTGTATCCTTTGGAATGACACACGTTCTCATCAAGAGTGTCTCGAATTTGAAAAGCAAAACTTCGATGTACGATCTATTTCTGGAAATATAACTATGCCTGGATTTACAGCGCCTAAAATTAATTGGATAAAAAAAAATGAATTAGAAAATTTTAATAAAATTTTTAAAGTCTTACTTCCAAAAGATTATTTACGTTTTTATCTTACAGGTGAATATTACTCAGAAATGTCTGATGCTTCAGGAACATTGTGGCTAGATATTAAAGAAAGAAAGTGGTCTGATAAATTACTATCCTGTTCTTTTTTAGATTTAAAACATATGCCTCAACTTGTTGAGGGTAATGATAAAGCAGGTATTTTAAAAAAAAGTATAAAAAATAAATTTAAATTTAATCATGATATTACAGTAGTAGGAGGAGCAGGTGATAATGCAGCTGCTGCTGCAGGTATGGGTATTACTAAAGAAAATCAATCCTTCATCTCTTTAGGAACATCGGGTGTTTTTTTTACCCCAACACAAAATTTTTTAAATAATACTAGTGATGCTGTACATTCTTTTTGTCATTGTTTACCAGATAAATGGCACCTAATGTCTGTAATGTTAAGTGCCAGTAATTGTTTAGATTGGGTATGTTCCATAACAAACACTTCCATAAAAGACACTTTAAAAAATGTAGAAAATTACTTCTATGATGAAAAATCTATCATAAATTCATCATATTTTTTACCATATTTATCAGGAGAGAGAACACCACACAATAACCCGCATATTAGAGGTTCTTTCCATTCTTTAAAGACTATTACTGATGCAACAAATTTACAATATGCTGTTATTGAAGGTGTTAGCTTTGGAATACTCGATGGTGTCAATTCAATTTTAAAAGTTAATAATAAATTTGAAGATGTATTTATGGTAGGAGGGGGTTCTAAAAGTGCATTTTGGATTCAACTATTGTCAAATTTATTAAATAGAAATTTAAAAGTTTGTGATCAAAGTGAATTTGGTGCAGCTCTTGGGGTTGCAAGATTAGCAATGTACCAAGATCCATGGATTAAAAATACAGAAAAGATAATTAAAGAAATTAAAGTAACTGATACTTATAAACCAAATACAAATAAAATAGACTTACTTCTTAAAAGATATGATATTTGGAAAGACCTATATAAAACAAATAGTCAGATTGCAGATAAATTAAATTTATAAATTTATTAATAAATTATTTAGAATTTAAATTGTTGATTTTTCTTCAATATATTTTCTTGCAAGTGAATCTGCTTTATCATTAAATTCATTATTTGCATGGCCTTTTACCCAATTCCAAGAGATAATATGTTTTGTTATTTCTTTATCTAAGATCATCCATAAATCTTTGTTTTTAACAGGTTTTTTATTTGATGTTTTCCAATCATTTGTTTTCCATTTATGAATCCAACTTTCTATTCCGTCTTTTAAATACTTACTATCAGTAAAAATTTTTAGTTCCTTTTTTTCTTTAAAATACAAAATAGATTTAATTGCTGCTGTTAATTCCATCCTATTATTTGTTGTATTATTTTCACCACCACTTAAGAAAACGGGTTCTTTTGAAGAGTCAATAATTACAACACCCCAGCCACCTATGCCGGGATTACCAGAGCAAGCACCATCAGTATATATAGTAATCATATTTTAATAAACTTTATTATTTTGGTGCCATTTTAATATATTAAAATATTCCCTAGGATCTTTTTTAATAACAATAGAATCGTTTTGATGAAATATATAATCGTGTATTCTGGTTATCAAAATTCTAACAGCTGCTATTCTTAAAATTAAATTAAATGATTGCAACTCTTCTTTTTCTAAATTTCTTGATAGATTGTAACCCTCAATTATTGCATTAAAAAATTTGTTATTAAAAGTATTTCCATTTTTTTCAAAACACCAATCATTTATTACTATTGAAATATCGTATAATAGGAAATGAAAGCAAGAAAAATAAAAATCAATAACACCAGTAATCTTCTTTTCTTTAAAAAAAATGTTATCTTTAAATAAATCTGCGTGCACAATTCCTGACGGCAAGTTTGTAGGTATAGAATTTTCCAAAAAATTTATTTCATTTTTTAGCTCTGAACATATTTCTATAAAATCAGTATTTTTGTTATTATCACATTTATTTAAAATTCTTTTTAACTCAGTAATATCAAGTCCATTATTTCTTTTTTGATTAAAATTTATTGTAAGATTGTGAAGATTACCAATCATTTTACCCACCTCATAGCATTCTATATGATTAGGTGAGTCAATTTTTTTACCTTCAATAAAAGTTATAATTACTGCCTTTTTATTTTTAATTGAATTAATAATATTTTCATTTTTATTTCTTAAGGGTTTAGGGCAACTAAAATTTTGATTATTTAAATATAATTTTAAGTCCATAAAGAATGGAAGATCTTCTTCTTTAACTCTTTTTTCAAATATAGTAAGTATATACGGTTTTTTATTACAAATAATTTTGTAATTTGTATTTTCCACTCCTTCAACTATTTCACTATAAGAATCTAATTTACCAATATTGTATCCATCAAGAAAGTTTTCTATTTCTGTTTTTTTTAATTTTGTGAAAACTGCCATATTCTAATTTTTTAATTTTTGAGGTACTTTAAAGTATACATCTTCTCTTTTATAATTTTCTTCATTAATTTTAATATCAAAATTATTTTTTAATTTATCTAATAGTTTTTTAACTAGTATTTCAGGTGAAGATGCACTTGCAGTGATACCAATATTTTTAATATTTTCAAATATACTAAGATTAAGCGAGTCTACATCTTCAACTAATATAGATTTTTTTGAACCATAATTTTTAGCTACTTCAACTAATCTTAAAGAATTTGAAGAATTACTAGCTCCAATTACAAGAAAATAATCACAATTCCCTGCAATATTTTTTACTGCTTCCTGTCTATTAGTTGTAGCATAACAAATATCATTTTTTTTAGGCTCTAATACATTTTTAAATTTTTTTTTGATTTCTTTAACTATATCTTTTGTATCATCAATTGATAAAGTTGTCTGAGTAACGTATGCAATTTCTTTTTCTACATCTAATGGTAACTTTATTACATCTTCTTTTTTTTCTACAAGATATATTTTACCTTTTGTTTGTCCCATAGTACCTATTACTTCAGGGTGATTACGATGACCTATTAATATGAGTGGGAGTTCTTTTTTATCAAAATGTTCAACTTCTTTGTGAATTTTGCTTACAAGAGGACAAGTTGCATCAAAAAAAAGTAAATTTAATTTCGATGCTTCGGCAGGTACTGATTTTGGAACACCATGTGCAGAAAAAATAACTGGTCTACTTTTATCTTTAATTTCATTTAATTCTTCAACAAAAATAGCACCCTCTGATTTTAAATTTTCAACAACAAATTTATTATGTACAATTTCATGTCTTACATAAACTGGTTGACCATATTTTTTTAATGCTTCCTTAACCATTTCAATTGCTCTATCAACACCAGCACAAAATCCTCTAGGTCCAGCTAAATAAATGTTAAGTTTTTTATTCATTTTATTCTACAATATTGTTATTTATGATATGTAAACACTAATACAATAATTGTGAAAAAATTTTTATTATTTTTTATATTTATTTTGCTTTTTGGCTGTGACACTATAAGCAAAAAGGACAATGAAATTGCATTAATTGATTGTCCTGCGGTATTTTTTTCAACTGAAAATAATATATTTGTCCAGGGAGACACAAAAAACCTAGATATGGAAAATATCGATTATAAAGCTTCACTTAATAATTATTATTTTGCAAATAATTGTAATATGAATTTAGAATATAAAAATTATTTATTAGATCTATTATTCATTGTTGAACCAATAAATCCAAAAGATAAAAAGATTAACTTACCTGTTTTTGTTATATTGTATGATAATAAAGAACGCATAATAGATAGACAATATTTTAGAATTAAAGATAATTTGATTTTTAATAAAGAAACATCAAGCTACGAAACAACTGAAGTTATTACAAACTTAAAAATTTCTTTGAAGAAAAACAACTATGTAAGTTTTATTACAGTTGGATTTGTTAATATAAATTAATATAAATTAATTTTTTAAAACGTTATTTAATTCCTTTATAGAGTCTGCAATTAAATCTGATTTTTTATTTTCTGTGAGGCTATTTTTTAAAATATGAGAAGCTGCTTCAATTGCAGAGTCTGATATGTAATGCTTTATAGACAAATTTATATCTCTCATTTGTTGTTCAATTTTATTTTCTGCTAAAATTTTACGTTTCTCAATTTGCTCAGATAATTTTTTGGAAGATAATTGTTTTAATTCTGAAATTATTTTTTCTGAATTTATTTTTAATTCTTGAATTTCTGTTTCAACTTTAATCTCTCTTGATTTCAATTCACTCAAAGTTTTTTGTGCTTCATTCTTAATATTTTCAGATTCATTTAATTGATTCTTTATTTGTTGAATCTGAGAATCTAAGCTTGTAATTAATATTTTTCTAACAGGATTAAAAATAGCCGCAATGAATAAAACAAAAGATACAGCTACCCAAAACTGAGGATCAGAAAACATTAATTTAATTTTCCTTTGAAAATTTTTATAGCCTGATTAATATCATTATCGGACAATTTTAAGTCTGAAATTTTAGCTACTGTAATTTTTGTTATGTTAGCAATTTCATCATTAATATTTTTCATTTGACTATCTCTATTTTTTATAATTTGCTTTTCAGAATTTGATATTTTTTCTTCCAATTCTCTATCAATAGTATTCAGTTTTGATGAAACCTCATCCTGTAATGAAGATATTGTTTTTTTTATTTGTTCATCAGTTTTTTGTTTAGCATTATTTATTTGTAAATTAATATTTTTCTCAATTTCCTTTGCTTGTTCTTGTAGCTCTTTGGCATTTGATAAATTTTCATTTATTTTATTGTGTCTTTTCTCTAAGACAGTTGCAATTCTCGGAAGAGAAATTCTCCACAAGAAGATTAAAAGAAAAGAAAAGAACACAGCTAACCAAAAGAGCTGTGAAACAAAGAACTCTGGATTTAATTGAGGCATTAATTTATTAAATCAAAATTTTATCCAAACAAAATAACCAGCGCTATAACTAAAGCAAAAAGTGCTATCGCTTCAACTAATGCGAAACCTAACATAGTCATTGTAAAAACTTCTCCTCGTGCTGCTGGATTTCTTCCAACTGCTTGAATAAAAGATGAAAAGATATTGCCAATACCAATACCTGATCCAATAACACCGATAACGGCTAAACCCGCTCCGATAACTTTTGCTGCTTCAATTTCCATAAGTCCTCCTATTTTAAATTAATGTAAATGATAAGCATCGTTAATATATA
>MDSY01082900.1_pt1 | contig 13357 bp, 13 predicted proteins | sample 811131 | NCBI WGS metagenome assembly MDSY01 (sample SAMN05326643, study PRJNA326480) | marine metagenome | isolation source: seawater | place: Atlantic Ocean: South West | collected 2010
CATGGCCCAAACCAAATAGGGCATCGCCAGCATGGCCAGCGCATTAAGTACAATAAGCAACAGCGCCAAGATCGACAACGCGTCGCGAGCAAACTCAAGCGGCCCATCACCCGAGGCTAACTTTTTTGAAAACATTGGTACGAAGGCGATATTAAACGCCCCTTCGGCGAAAAACCTACGGAACAGATTGGGCAGAGAAAAGGCCAGAAAAAACGCCTCTGCCACCGGAGAGGCCCCAAGAGCGCCCGCGATCAAAACATCGCGCAAAAACCCCATGACGCGCGACACTAAGGTCCAAAACCCGACCGTAAAGAACCCCCGAATAATCGTCATGATAGCGCCCTCGTCGCACCTTGCTTCAAAGCGTCCCGCAGTTTTTGCTCCAAAATGTCTCGCTTAGCCTTGGAATGCAGCTTCAGCCCAAACATGTCCTTGACGTAGAACGTATCAACCACCTGTTCACCATAGGTGGCAATCACCGCGCTGGAAATATTCACATTAGCCGCGGCCAGCGTACGGGTCAGGTCATACAACAGTCCGAGACGGTCGCGTGTATCAACCTCAATGATTGTGTATATTTCAGAGCCTTCATTGTCGAAACTGATCGAGGTAGGTACTTGAAACGCACGCTCACGTTTTTTGATTTTATCACGCGATTGGATGGCGTCACGAGCCACAAGCGTGCCTTGCAAGGTCTCATTAATCATCTTTTCCAACCGTCCAAGTCGAAGGTCCTCATAGGGATGACCTTCCGCATCCTGCACCCAAAAGACCGCGGTGGCGTAACCATCTTTACTGGTGAAGGTGCGCGCGTCGACCACATTCGCCCCGCTCAAGGCCAAAGCGCCACAAATCCGGCTGAATACACCCGGGTGATCCGCCATAGCAAAGCAAACCCGCGTCGCGTCGCGATCTTCATCTGGCTGCAAATCCATGCGGATTTCATCTTCTGGAATATCCAAAAGCAGCCGGGCAAAAATCTGATGCGCTGTTACATGCAAACCTTGCCAATAAGGCGGGTAATGGCGGTTCGTTTCGTGGCGCAGCGAAGCTTTGGACCAATCGGACAGCGCCTTACGCAGGTTTTTCTTGGCCTCGGTGCCGCGGTTTTCTCGGTTGAGATCTTCCAGCCCAGTCTCCAGCGCCTTTTTAGTTTGCCTGTACAACGCCCGGATCAGCACTGCTTTCCAATTGTTCCAAACCCCTGGGCCTACTCCTGAAATGTCACAGACGGTCAAGACGGTCAGAAGATCCAGCCGCTTGACCGATTGCACCGCTTTAGCGAAATCACGCACGGTGCGCGGATCTGCAATATCACGTTTTTGCGCCATATCAGACATCAATAGATGGTGCCGGACGAGCCACTCGACCGTCTCCACCTCGCGGGGCTTGAGCCCCAAACGCGTGGCGACTTCACGGGCGATTTTCGCGCCAAGTACCGAATGATCTTCGGGCCGCCCCTTACCAATATCATGCAGCAGAAGTGCAACATAAAGCACTTTTCGGTTCAGCCCCTCCACCAATATCCCACTGGCAACCGGAAGCTCTTCTATCAATTCCCTGCGCTCAATCGCAGCCAGATGGCTGATCGTTTGAATGGTGTGCTCATCAACCGTGTAGGAATGATACATGTTGAACTGCATCATGGCGACAATCGGTTCAAATTCAGGAATAAAAGCCGCTAAAACTCCTAGCTCGTTCATCCGCCGCAATCCACGCTCAGGATTGCCATGTTTCAGCAGAATGTCGATAAAGATACGAATGGCCTCATCCGACTTGCGCATCGACCCATCTATTAAATGCAGGTTCGCCGACAGAAGACGCATGGCATTCGGATGGATCAAAAGGCCCGTGCGCATGGCCTCCTCAAAGACCCGAAGCAAGTTCATTTTGTCTTGTAAAAATGCGTCCGGATCGGCAATCGCTAGCCGGTTTTGCAGCACACAAAAGCCAAGCTTCAACTTCGGCTTTCGGCGCAACACACGCAGCAAAACAGGCTCTTTCTTCACCTGTGCAGCCTCAAGGGCCGTCAGGAAAATTCGGGTCAATTCCCCAACTTTTGTCGCGTGGCGAAAATAGGCCTGCATGAAATGCTCCACCGCCCGCCGTCCGCCGCGGTCTCGATAACCCATCGCCTCGGCAACCTCGACCTGCAACTCAAAGGTCAACTGGTCCATCGCGCGATTAGCAATCAAATGTAGATGACAGCGCACCGCCCAGAGAAAATTCTGCGCGGCCTCAAATGTGGCGAATTCCTGGGCGCTGAACACGCCAGCTTCAACCAATTGCTCCGCATGAAATACGCCGTTGATATATTTCTCAATCCAATAAAGTGATTGTAGATCGCGCAGCCCGCCTTTGCCCTCTTTGACATTCGGCTCCACCATGTACCGCTGGCCGCCCTGCTTGAGATGGCGCGCGTCACGTTCAGCAAGCTTGGCTTCGGTAAATTCGCCTGCGGTATCTTTAAATAACTTTTTTCGGAGCTGGATTTGAAGTTGCTGGAACATCTCTTGGTCACCAAGTAAATACCGCATCTCAACCAAAGATGTGCGAGTAGTGTAATCCTCCCGCGCAAGGCGAAGACAATCACGTATCGTGCGGCTAGCATGGCCCACTTTAAGGCGCAGATCCCAAAGCACATAAAGCAAGCTTTCAATCATGCTTTCAGCCCAAGCGGTCATCTTAAAGGGGATGACGAAGAGCAAATCGACATCTGAGAACGGCGCCATGCCGCCCCGACCATAGCCCCCCACAGCCACAATCGTTAATTGCTCCGAGGTGGTCGCAATTTGCCGGGGATGCATATAGCGCAGCGCCGCATCATAGGCCGCCGCCACCGCGCAATCGGTCAAGTAGCAATAGCTATTCGTCGCGGCCTGCGACGCGAAAGGAGCCGCTTTGAAGGCGGCCGAAATCCGCTCCAGCCCTGCCGCGCGGCTCTGGCGCAGGATGTCCACGACAGCCCCACGGATGGCAGTCGCATCGCTGAGATTTACCACTGCGCGGTCAATCTGCGCCACAACATCCTCGCGGTCAAAGATGTCAGACGCCTCCAGAATGAGATCCGAGGCCACGCGAAGGCTGGACAGTTTCAAGTCTAAAATCCAATATTGAAAAAGCTGCGCGGAGCTGGCGACAGCACCACGACTTTATTGCCTTCAATGGTGGCCACCGCCAAGCCGCGTTCAACCGTGCCATCATCCCGCAACCGGAAAATGCCTGCCGCGCCCTGAAAACCGCTGTTCAGGGTCAAACCCCGGCGGTTCAAAGCATCTCGATTGCCCGTGGCCACTGAGGCGCCCACCGCGGCCACGCCATCATAGGCAATGACCGCCAATGGATGCGGCGCACGGCCATAGACGGTTTGAAAGCGCGCGTTGAATTTTTCGCTGCGCAGCGGGCTTGGCATGGTGAACCATCCACCCTGAATCGCAGGCAAATGAAAGGCGGAGGGCAATGCGTCCCACTGCGCCAAACCAGCATATTGCACCAGCTGCGGATCCACCCCCGCCTCTGGCAGTAATTGCGCGATCAAGGGCAAACCGCCGTCGTAATCGGCAGTTAAAAAGACGATATCGGCGTCAATAATCTTATTGCGTTCAGCCACACGGCTCATCGCTTCAACCAAATCCTGCTGGGTAAATTCATACCCCTCCACACCGACCACGAAATTGCCCTGCTCTTCCAAGGCCCGCTCGAGGGCATCGCGCCCAGCCTGCCCCGGCACCGTGTTGGCATGCACCAAAAGCGCCCGTGATTTGCCCTGCTCATATGCATAGGCAGCCAAATGTTCGGCCGTGTTCTGAAAAGTATGGCCCAAAACATAGACATTGCCACCAGCAATCTCAACATTATTCGATAGGGACAAAACGCTCACACCGCTGCCAGCTACCGCCAGACCCGCCGCATTGGCGGCACCGGCATAAAGCGGACCAACAATTACCTGCGCGCCCTCTTGGACCGCAAGCAGAGCCATTTCAGCCGCCTGCGTCTCAAGCCCAGCCGTGTCATAAACTTGCATCTGCATTTCGACCCGACCTTTAAGATCCGCCATGGCCATACGCGCCGCTTGCTCTGCGGAAAGCGCCAATTCCTGCACCCGTTCATCCGCCGCGGTGAGCGGCAAGAGCACCGCAATCTGCACTGTTTTGCTGCCATCAAGCCGGAGGCCACCGCCTGAAATTGGCCCACCAGAGGGCGCAACACAAGCGGACAGAAGCGCCGAAGCACAAAGCGCCAACACGGCCGCGCCGCGCAGCAGCGACATTGATGGGATTAGAAAATTCATAGTCAAAGCGCCCTTCAGAGATTGATAGACCTGTGTTAAGTGCAGTTTATTGCAATCCGCAAAGGGGTCCAGAGGTGAATCATAATTTGATTAAGTTGGAGCCCGCCTTGTACCTTGTGGCAACACCTTTAGGCTCAGCGCGCGATATTACCCTGCGCGCGCTTGATATTTTGGCTTCCGCAGATGTATTGGCCGCCGAAGACACGCGCACTGCACGAAAATTGCTGGACATTCATGGCGTGCCCTTGGCCGGGCGGCGAATCATTGCCTATCATGATCACAGCCATGCCAAGGATCGCCAAAAAGTGCTTCATCATATAGCGGAAGGTAAATCCGTTGCCTATGTGTCAGAAGCAGGCACGCCATTGATCGCAGATCCAGGCTATCAGCTGGTGGCCGATGCCCGGCGCGACGGGTTAACCGTGCTATCTGCACCGGGACCGGCGGCCTGTATCGCTGCTCTGACTGTGGCCGGCCTGCCGACGGATCAATTTCACTTCGCCGGTTTTTTGGCGCCACAACAGGTGGCACGCCAAAAGCAGCTGGCGGAGCTTATGGCCCTGCGCGCAACAATTGTTCTGTACGAATCCCCCAAACGCTTGAATGCGCTTCTGGCCGATATCGAAACGACTGGCGGCCTTGCGCGTCCCATAGCGGTCTGCCGGGAGTTAACCAAGAAATTTGAAGACGTACAATGCGGGACGGTTGAGAGCCTCCGCGCATTCTACGCCAAAACACCCGCCCGCGGCGAAATTGTGGTGCTAATTGGAGCGAGCGAAGAGGCCAAAGTTGATAAAGGTGATCTTGAGGCGACGCTTGTTCATGCAATGTTAAATCTTCGTGTGAAAGATGCAGCAGACGCCGTGGCTGGCGCTTACGGCCTGCCGCGGCGCGATATTTACCAATTAGCCCTCAAATTACAGGCTGTGCAAACCGAAGAGTAACGCGATGTTTTACAATGTTGCGCAAGGTACAACCAACCATCTGGCCAGACTGGCCGCTGAACATTCAGTGATCGCCGAATATGCCGGACGCGCGCATCACATACCGGCCCATCGGTAGCGCTGCGCGGCTGGCGAAATTGATCTGATTTTTGCAGATGGCAATGTATTAATCTTGATAGAAGTGAAAAAGAGGCGCAACCTAAGCCACACGCAGCAAAAACGCATCTACCGCCCCGCCATAGAATATCTTGCAGATACCGGCCGCTCTTTGGCAACAAATATGCGCTTTGATGTGGCCTTAGTCGATAGGCAAGGCCATATTCGAGTGATGGAAAATGCCGTAATTCAATAGGTCTTTGCTCAAGGTCCGTGACAGAAACAAATTGCCAAACCACAAGTGGGTCATTAATGAGTTCTAATCCGATCTGGGAACTTGTCTGAGGTACTCACATGTCAAAAAAAATCGCTTTTCAAATGGACCCGATGGAATCGATCAATATTGATGCAGACAGCAGTTTTCACTTGGCGATGGAAGCCCAGGCGCGCGGCCACGAAATTTATTATCATACGCCCGACCGGCTCGCCTTTGAAAATGGCAAAGTCACGGCCAAAGGACAAAAAATGGTACTGCGGCGCGAGCGCGGTAATCATGTGGATCTTGGCCCGCTAGAGCATTTGGATCTTCACAGGTTTGACGTGGTTTGGTTGCGCCAGGACCCACCTTTTAATATGGGATATATCACAACCACGCATTTGTTAGACCTTTTGAAACCTGATACTTTGGTCATGAATGATCCATTTTGGGTGCGCAATTTTCCTGAAAAGCTCTTGATGTTACAGTTTCCGGACCTGATCCCTCCAACCACAATTGCGCGCGACTTGGAGACGCTCAAAGCGTTCCGCGCTCAACATGGTGATGTGATTGTCAAACCGCTCTATGGCAACGGCGGCGCGGGCGTGTTTCGCCTCACCCCGGAGGATCGCAACATCGCCTCTTTGCATGAGCTCTTCACCGGGATAAATTCCGAACCACTGATCATCCAAAAGTTCCTGCCGGCCGTCAGCCAAGGTGACAAAAGAATCATTTTGGTGGATGGTGAGGCGGTGGGTGCGATCAACCGCGTGCCCGCTGCAGGGGAGACGCGCTCAAACATGCATGTTGGTGGCCTGCCTGAAAAAACCGGCCTAACCGCGCGGGACCAAGAAATTTGTGACGCCATTGGGCCCTTACTGCGCGACAAAGGCCAGATTTTCGTCGGCATCGACGTGATTGGGGATTATCTGACCGAAATCAACGTCACCTCCCCCACGGGCCTGCAAGAATTGCTACGCTTCGATGGCACGAATGTGTCCCGGTTGATTTGGGACGCTGTTGAAGCGCGCCTCTAATCACTGTTCTTAAACGCTTAGACCTCCACCAAATCTCGGATCCAATCCGCGATTTGCCCCATAACGGTCTCTGCAAAATTGTCATTACCGCAGGCTTGCAAAAACGCATGGAGTTGATCTTTAGCCAATAAATGCGTAATAGGATGATTGGTATGTGCGGCCAACCAATCATTGTCATCGGCAATCGGGTCGCATTCAGCTTTCACCAAGAGCAAGGGCGCGCCCGCTTTTGACAGGCGGGCACGAAATTCCGACATATCTTCACAGCCCAAATGCCCATACATCACCCGGAGCGCTGTATCATTCAGGCCTTCAGAATTTGATCCATAAGCGTCATGGGATGGACCATCAAGCCCGCCAAATGCGCCGTAAAGACTTACCAGCCCCTGTATTTTTGCACGCGACGCCATGCCGCCTGCAGCCCAAAGCACCATGGCTCCACCAGCGCTGTCACCGGCCAGAACGATCTGATCACGCCCAGCGGCAAATTGCTCCGCGATCTCAGCCGCTTGATCTGCTTGCGCGGGGAACTTATATTCCGGAGCCAATTCATAAGGGGCCGCAAAGACCCGCCGCCCAGTCAATTTTGCCATCCACGAACACAGAGTTTGATGCGTCCAAGGGCTACCAACGATCCAACCGCCCCCATGAAAATAAAGGATATCAGCACCTTCATGCAGCGCTTGCGGCGTGAAACATAAGCCTGTGCCACTAGCAAAAGAGACCTCGTCAATGTCGACTGTATCTGCAGAGAAATGCGAAATTCCAGCCCTCTCTGTGGCGTAACCCACGCGCAGCTTGGTCACAGGATCGCTCACCCAATCGAGGGTTGGCATGACACTCATGCAAATTCCTCCGGCCGTGCCTCGCGGGCCATATGGTCAAGAACCGCGTTCACAAATCCGCGTTCTTTGCCATCGGGAGAAAAGGCCAAGGCCACGTCAACATATTCGACAATCGCCACTTTTGGCGGAGTGTCGCCCTCAACAAACTCCGCCCCCGCCGCGCGGAACAAGGCCCGCAATGTCGGATCCAGCCGGGCAATGGGCCACTTGGCGACCAAGGCCCGATCTGTCATCTGATCGATCCGTGCTTGATTGTTCACCGCTCCGGCAATCACCCGATTGAAATGCGCAATATCCCCATCTGCGAGCTGCACCCCGTCAATCTCAACACCCATCCGGTGCTCTTCAAACTCTTTTGACACCACATCAATCGGCAATTTCGAAGCTTCCATCTGGAACAACGCCTGCACGGCGTACAGGCGACTGGCCGATTTCATGCGGCGCTTTTGATTGCCTGATAAATTAGAACCGCTCATGCTTTTGCCGTCTCCTCAGTGGATAAAAATCCAATTTTTCCTTGGGGCTGGCCCCATTTGCGTGTCAAAGCGATCAAATGCAGGGCGGCGGCGGCAGCCCCGCCCCCTTTGTTTTGACCGGCGGTCTCAGCACGTACCTCAGCTTGTTTATGGTTTTCAACGGTCAAAATTCCATTACCGATACAGGCGCCCTGCAGGCCCAAAAGCTGCAGCGCGCGGCTGCTGTCGTTGCAAACCGTCTCGTAATGGGTTGTTTCACCTCGGATCACGCAGCCCAAGGCGACATAGCCGTCAAACTCTGCCCGTCGATGCGCAATTGCAATGGCTGTGGGCACCTCAAGCGCGCCGGGCACTTCTGCCAGCTCCCACTGGCCATCCGCAGCTTCAATCTCCGCCTGGGCACCGGCCACCATTTGATCGGCGATATCTTTATAATACGGTGCAACCACAATGAGCAATTTGACTGGCGCGTCCAAAGATGGGCGGTCAAGCGTGTGATGCTGCTGTGTCGCGGCCATTAATTCGATCCTGAAATTTTTTGTGTACCGAGAATTTCCAACCCGTAAGCCTCAAGTCCAACAATCTTGGGCTCAGGTGAGTTGGTCAAAAGGGTGAGCCGCGACAGGCCCAAAGAAGACAGAATTTGCGCGCCTACACCATATTGGCGCAGAGTTTGCGGGCTGCCGTCATCTGAAGCGCTAATTTTCATGTGCAGATCGCGCAACAATACCAAGACCCCGCGCCCCTCGTCGGCGATGATTTTCATCGACTGCGAAAATTCAAAGGCCCGCCCCTCGGGACCAGTTCCAATCATATCCAACATCGGATCCAAGGAGTGCATCCGCACCAAAACTGGGGTGTCGCCGCTAATATCTCCTTTAATCAGCGCAATATGCTCTGCCCCTTGGGTTTCATCATTGAAAATCCGCATCTGCCACTCACCACCGAACTCGGATTGGATAATTTCTTCGCCTTTGACCCGAACAAGGTTATCGTGCCGGCGCCGGTAGGAAATTAAATCGGAGATGGTGCCAATTTTAAGACCATGTAGCTGAGCAAAGCCAATGAGATCGGGCAGACGCGCCATGCTGCCATCTTCGTTCATGATCTCGCAAATCACGCCAGACGGGTTCAATCCAGCCAAACGTGAGATATCGACGGCAGCCTCCGTATGGCCAGCCCGCACCAGTACGCCGCCATCGCGGGAGCGCAAGGGAAAGACGTGACCAGGCGTCGCGATATCAGTGGCAGTTTTGCCAGCATCAATCGCAACCGCAACCGTATGGGCGCGGTCATGGGCGGAAATACCAGTGGTCACACCCTCGCGCGCTTCGATTGAGATCGTAAAAGCCGTTTCATGGCGCGAGGAATTATAACTCGACATCAATTGCAGACCCAAAGCATCAGTCCGCTCGCTGGTCATGGCCAAGCAAATCAAACCCCGCCCATAGCGGGCCATAAAGTTGATCGCCTCTGGCGTCGCCATCTGCGCAGGAATGACCAAATCACCCTCGTTTTCACGGTCTTCGTGATCCACAAGAACAAACATCCGACCGTTTCGCGCGTCATCAATGATCTGCTCAATGGGCGAGATCACATCGGCCAAATCACGCTCTACAGCGCCCGGCGTTTCGAATAGTAGCAGATCGCTCATGCCCTAACTCCAATCTTGCAAGCGCGCGACGTAGCGTGCCAAAGTATCAATTTCCAAGTTCACGCGGTCGCCCACTGTCGAAGAACCCCAAGTGGTTACTGCCTTCGTGTGTGGAATAAAGTTGATCCCGAAGTCTGTGCCATTCACTTCGTTCACGGTCAAAGAGGTGCCGTTCAATGCGACAGAACCCTTGGGGGCAATAAATTTCGCCAAGGCGTTCGGCGCCCGCAGGGTCACCCGCGTGCTGTCCCCCTGATCACGCAGGGCGACAATCTCAGCCACACCATCCACGTGACCCGAAACGATGTGCCCGCCAAGCTCATCGCCCACTTTCAAGGCCCGTTCCAAGTTGACCGGGCGGCCGGTTTCCCATTCGCCGATATTGGTCAATCCCGCGCTCTCCGCAGACACATCGACAGAAAAGCTGTCAGAGGTTTTTTCCACCACCGTCAAGCACACGCCATCACAGGCAATCGAAGCGCCCATATCCACCGAGGTCACATCATACCCAGTGGCAATCTCAATCCGCAAATCCCCCCGCTGCGCTACAGATCGGATGGTGCCAATATCAGTAATGATACCTGTAAACATGATGTTCCCCTTTGCGCTGTCCCTACCCTCAGACCCCGCTTGGGGCAAGGGTCACAGTTGGAATTGAAACTGCGACAATTCGCAATCAAGAACAACCCAAAGATATTTTTTCAAAAAAGCTGTCCCGTTTCAAACGGCACTCAGCAGGGTATTTAAGAATGGCAGATAGATTCGGACGTAATTTCCGTCTGTTACAGGGCCCACATGGTCCATTCTTCTGCCAGCTATGGCAATTTTTAGAACAAGCAGGCGCGAGGGCTTGGCGGGCCAACTTTAATGGCGGTGACGAATTTTTTTGGGGCAATAAAGCGCGTTTCATCGCCCATACCGAAAGCGTAGAGACTTGGCCTGCCGCGCTCAGCAAGATCATCGCAAAGAAATCCAAAGGGCTTAAAGCCTAATTGGTGCCTCCGCTCTCCTTGGTGTTGGACCATAAAGGCATTTACTTTGACCCCGAGCGATCTGGAGACTTTGATTGCCAACAGCCTGCACCTACATCCACAGGAGCGGCAGCGCGCAGCAGAACTGCAAAATCGGCTCATCACAGGCGGAATTTCAAATTATAATCCACGCCAATCTGCGGCGTTGTCATTGCGCCCTTGCCGCCGAATATTTCTGCTGGGACAAGTGAACGATAAGCTTCAATTCACCGGGAACTCGTAATATTTGCACGAATCTGGCTCTGCTACGTCGCACCCACGAACAAAACCCCGATGCTATTCTGGTCTATAAGCGCCACACAGATGTCGAAGTGGGGCTGCAGCCCGGCGCGCTTTTAGAGGAGGCACAATATTGCGATATCATAGCGGCGGATCACGACACAATCTCTTGTAAAATCAGGGGGATGAAGTTTGGACAATGACATCTCTGTTGGGGATTGAAGCATTGATCCGGGGCAAGGCAGTAACCTGCCTAGGTCTGTCCTTTTATTCGGGCTGTGGTTTAACCCACGACCAGCGTGAGGTACTAGGACGGCAAGCCCGGCCTGATATTCTTCGATTGATCCATGTATATCTTAATTAATACAAGTATATATTTATACCTATTGATCAAATTACCCTGCCCGCCTGAGGTCGCCGTGAAACGGCTGGTGGAGGTCACAGACCACCCGCAAGCTTGGTATTTGCGGCCATTGGCCAAAGTCTAAGGTGCTTTTGCCAGCCAAGCCCATCTGTGGTGCTAATGCATATTCAGCCAAAACGCATATCGGTTTGGCGGTTCGAACATCCAGTCATTCTATGCCTTAGAAACGGTCCGTTGACTCTAATTCAACAAAACATGCGCTAAGGAAGGCGACGCCAATCTTGACGGATATCTGGACCAATTTTGCGGGCTGAGATGAGCGCAAAGCGCGGTGCCATATGCAAATGGGACAAGGCCAGATCGCCCAAGCCGGCCAGCCCGTCCGCGCCAAGTGCCAAGCCTGCAGTATATAGGATTACATCGTCAACCAATCCGGCCCGTAACAATGAGGCTGCCAATTGCCCGCCACCCTCACACAACACCGATGTCAGCCCTTTTTTCGCCAAGGCCTGCATGAGCACTACCAAATCAAGCTGCCCTTCAGGTGCGAGCGGAACCTGTAAGAGCGCGTCGCACTGGCTTTGCCAAACGCCGCTCACGTGGGCCTGCGGCCCATGACACAGCCAAAGCGGCGCAACATCGCGACTGGCCTGCAAGTCTGACGCGTCAAAATCTAAGTGACGCGAGGCTACAATGCGAATGGGCTGCCGAACAAGGCCCAAACCGCGCACGTTGAGGCTGGGATTGTCCGCCCGCGCCGTGCCACCACCGACCAACACCGCGTCATGACAGGCGCGCAGACCATGCACATCGCGCCGCGCGTCAGCACCCGTGATCCACTGGCTTTCGCCGCTAACCGTAGCAATGCGCCCATCCAAAGATGTGGCCAATTTTAAAGTTACCCGCGGGCGCCCATTTTGCAACCGGCTAAAAAATCCGCGATGCGCCACCAAAGCCTCTTTAGCCTGGCAGCCAGCACTGACCTCAATTCCCGCCTCTTGGAGCTTAGTAATTCCCTTGCCGCTGACCCGTGGATCTGGGTCTGCAATCGCCACAACGCAGCGTGCAATCCCTGCCGCAATCAAGGCCTCAGCGCAGGGCGGAGTGGCCCCGTGGTGGGCACAGGGTTCTAGGGTGACAAAGGCTGTGGCCTGCTGCGCTAAGGCCCCAGCCTGTTCCAAAGCCATGGCTTCTGCATGAGGTCTGCCGCCTGGCTGCGTCCAGCCACGACCGATAATCCGCGTGCCTTTGACAATGACGCATCCCACCGCCGGATTGGGCCAAACGCATCCTTGACCGCGCTGGCCCAAACTGAGGGCCAACGCCATAAAGCGTGCGTCACTTGCAGCACTCACTCCTCAGGCGGCAGGTTTGGCCGCAGCTCGGAGACGAATTTATCAAAATCATCTGCAGCTTGGAAATTCTTATAAACACTGGCAAAGCGTACGAAGGCGACCGTATCGATCCGCGCTAAAGACTCCATGACAATCTCACCGATGGATGTGGACGGGATATCTGTGTCCCCCATGCTTTCCAACCGACGCACGATGCCAGAGATCATTTGATCCATCCGCTCGGGCTCAACCGGACGTTTTTGCAATGCAATACGAATAGAGCGCTCAAGCTTGGTCCGATCAAAATCTTCTCTGCGACCATTTGATTTGATGACCACCAAATCACGCAATTGCACGCGCTCATAGGTAGTGAACCGCCCGCCACAGGCCGGGCAAAACCGCCGCCGCCGAATGGCTACATGATCCTCGGCTGGGCGCGAGTCTTTTACCTGAGTGTCAACATTTCCACAAAACGGGCAACGCATGTGCCATCCCCTCTTAGTTTTCCGGTAGCGCCTAGCGCTTAAACTTCCACAATCTTTATAACATCTCACCACGGTTTGGGTAGAGGAGATTTTAACCCACTGCATTTTGGGGTGGCTGCCCAATGTCGCCATCGCCAAAAATGAAAAAGACCTCGCAAAGCGAGGCCTTTGTCGTCAAGTTTTCAATACTGCGCCAGACCTATTGGTCGAGAAAGCTCCGCAATTTACGGCTGCGGCTTGGGTGTTTGAGCTTGCGCAGGGCTTTGGCTTCAATCTGGCGAATACGTTCGCGAGTCACGCTGAACTGTTGCCCCACCTCTTCCAA
>MDSY01133276.1_pt1 | contig 13356 bp, 6 predicted proteins | sample 811131 | NCBI WGS metagenome assembly MDSY01 (sample SAMN05326643, study PRJNA326480) | marine metagenome | isolation source: seawater | place: Atlantic Ocean: South West | collected 2010
AAGCTGAAAACGGACGATATGAGCGTATTATGCCACGAAGAACAAACGACTGGTATACTAATTCTACAAATACAGAGGAGACCAATTTTTGGAAAAAAAACGTTGCAAAATATATTCAAACTGGAGAAGGCCCATATGTATGGGAAAGAAATAAAAGTTTGTCAATTAATTTTGAAGAGCCACGTCCAACTAAATATTTTCGCTCATTTATTCGTGTTCTTAAAAACGGTAATAATGAAGATTTTTGGCGCTATTTAAAACGCTATTCCGAAGTATTGAGAAAAGCACGTCCAGACGTACAACAAGGGGTGTTTATCATGAGTTCTGGAGGAAACACCAATACAGTTCGGATACTAACAGCGTTTAACAATCCGAATGAGAGAGAGGGTAAAACAAAAAACGGAGTTGTACAAGACATGTACGACGAAATGTTTGGTGATGGAACCTGGGAAGATGATTATCAAAAATACAATGAACGTCTTGTTGAATGGACTCGTCCAACATATGACTTTATGTTGAGATCAGATTTATCTACAAAACTTTAATAGTATAGTTTACTGAATCAGATTACATTTTAAAATAATAGTACCCTCCCTTGGTGGAGGGTATTTTTATACAACTAAGCACCATCAAAATCTTCATCCGTTGTTTGAAAAACTAGGTATAAATAAAGATGTTTTTTGGCTACAAAGTTGGCAAATATTGAACTCGTGGGCAAGTTTCATTAGATATTGAAATAATTGTAAAAAAATGTAAAACATTTTTTTTAACTAATTAATGAAGGTATTTTTGATTATATTGGACCTATAGTAAAAACGATAAACGAGAACTTGAGTTCCTATTATCTACAAGTATGTTTCTATAAAGTGGAGCTCTAAACTACAAATAAGGAACTCACTGTGAAAAAATCATAAAACTAGTATGAATAGCCTTAGGAAAAACGTTTTCTACCCTCCATTAATACTTATTTTTTGTACAATTATATTCAGTCAAATTAACAATGACTTATTTTCTTCAAGTATCTCGAAATTAAATACTTTGATTCTAGAAAACGTTGGTTTCTTGTTCTCTTGGAGTAGCTTTTTCTTTCTAGTTCTTTTACTGATCACCTACTTTTCTCCTATTGCTAATGTTAAGATTGGCGGCAAAAATGCAGTACCTATATTAAATAAATCCAGATGGTTTGCAGTTAGTACCTGTACTACTATTGCTACAGGAATTCTCTTTTGGGGATGTGCTGAACCTCTTTTTCATTATGCAACTCCACCAATTTCTTCAATAAGCCCTGCATCTAGTCAATCTATGAATTTTTCTATGTCCACTATGTTTATGCATTGGTCTTTTACGCCATATGCAATCTACTGCGTGGCAGGATTAGTCTTTGCATTATCATTCTACAATTTAAAAAGAAAATTTAGTGTGGCTTCGCTAATTCCATTTAAGCAAGGAAGCACCAATAAAAAGTTAGAGAGCGTTATAGATGTAATTTGTTTATACAGCCTTGTACTAGGAATGTCTGCATCTCTTGGAGCTGGTATTTATTCAATAATTGGAGGACTTAATGAAATATTTGACATACCAAAATCGAATTTCGTAATCGGTTGTGTGGGTGCTGTGATTATTGTCAGCTTTATTCTCTCTGCAATAAGTGGTCTACAAAAGGGTATAAAATGGCTCTCAACAATTAATATAGTTGGATTCATACTTCTTGCAATTTTTATTTTCTTACTTAGCTATCCTCTTGATATTTTGAAAATTGCTTTCTCTGGAATGTTAGAATATATAGTTACTTTTCCTCAAAGAAGCCTAAATATTGGTTCAGGAATTTCACAAACATGGAGACATGATTGGAGTATTTTCTATTGGGCAAATTGGTTTGCTTGGGCGCCAATTGCAGCACTCTTCCTAGGAAAAATATCAAAGGGATACACGGTTAGGCAATACATTAATTTTAACTTAATTCTACCAGCTTTGTTTGCTATTGTCTGGATTTCGATCTTTAGTGGAGCTACGCTTCATGCTAATTTGATCAATGAAAATTTACTATTTGAAACGATGCAATTAAAAGGAGAAGAATCTGTAATGTATGGTTTACTTTATAAAATCGGATTTAGCAAAATCACAATTCCAATAACATTGGTTTTAATTTACATTTCGTATGTGACTGCTGCTGACTCTAATATTTCTGCAATGAGTGCAATGTCCGAAAATGAAAAAACTAATTCAAATCAGGAAGCTTCAATCATTACAAAAATCATTTGGGGGCTTGTAATCGGAGGTTTAACGTATATCATGCTATCAACGAAAGGATTAGAAGGTATTAGAATTCTATCATTATTCGGAGGCTTTCCAGCTCTCTTCATAATTATCTTTGCTAGTTTTTCGCTTATAAGATTCCTGTTTAACAAAAAGCTTATACTGTTGGAAGAATAAATAGTGCAGAACTACTGTTGATAAAAATTCCAATGGACAGTAATTAAAACAAGACTAGAACATTAACTTCAAATACTTCACAAAACAGTTCAGTTTCATACCCCACCGCACCACAATTATTATTGTAAATAACTTTTAATTTTTGGGGATATTTTTTTTTAATTTAGCACTGATTAAAATTATACATGAACCAATGAAATTAACTACACTATTCATATCACTTATGTTGTCCACTACTATGGTATTCGGACAGTTAGAAGCAAAAATTGACAGTATTTTTTCTGAATATAACAATTCACCAGGATGCGCTGTGGGTATTTACAGCAATGGAGAAATACTTTTTAAGAAAGGATATGGAATGGCAAACCTAGATTACGACATTAAAATAAGTCCTGAGACAGTTTTTGATATTGGTTCTGTATCAAAACAATTTACTGCAGCCTGTATTCTTATGTTAGAAAATCGTGGAAAATTGTCTTTAGACGATGATATACGTAAATACATTCCTGAAATTTCTGAATTCAAAGAAGGTGAAATCACCATAAGAAATTTACTACACCATACAAGTGGTTTAAGAGACTACCTAACATTAATGTTTTTATCAGGTCGTTCATTTAATGATTACTTCACAGAACAAATGGGACTTGATATTTTAACAAGACAAAAAACACTGAATTTTACTCCAGGAACAGAATATATGTATAGTAATTCAGGGTATCTAGCCTTGGCAATTATTATAAGACGAGTAAGTGACGAATCTATTGGAGAATTTGCAAAAAAAAACATATTTGATCCATTGGAGATGGTAAATACTTTCATTTATGAAGACGGAACTAAAGTAGTAAAAAATAGGGCTATCGGCTATTCAGAACAAGGGTATGAATATAAAAGAGAACACCATTTTGATTTTCTTGGCGGTGGTGATGGACAGGTTTACACCACGGTTGAAGATTTCTTTAAATGGAACGAAAACTTCAAGTCCATCAAAGTAGGAAATAGCTCCTTCTTAGATAAAATGCTTACAAAAGGGAGGTTGTCTACTGGTGATACTATTGAATATGCTTTAGGACTAACGCATGGTGTTTATAAAAATTTAAAAACGATAGGTCATGGTGGTTCTTGGGGAGGTTTTAGAGCTCATTATGTTCAATTTCCTGATAAGGATTTAGCCATTGTAGTGATGAGTAATTTTAGTAATGTAAATACTGAAGGTAAAGCCATGCAAATTGCTGATCTAATTTTAGACTATAAACTTGATGAGTTTAAAGAAAAGAAAAAAAACGACACACCCTTGAAAGACACTAAAATTAATCCACAAGAGTACATTAATACTCAATTAATTGGTGAATACGAAATACAAACTGGTGCAGATTTGGAAATAAGCATAAAAAAAGATTCTCTTCATGTCTTTCAGACTTGGAATTCTGTTTCATACAATATCATCAACACAACTGGTAATACCTATGAAATATCTAATGATAACTCCCTACAGTTTGTATTCTCAGAACTAAAAAGTAATGTAACCCATCAGCTTACCATTTTACATAATGGTGAAAAGACCGTCTGTAAAAGGAAAGAAAAAATAAATATATCGACAGTAAACTTAGAAGATTATACTGGGAATTTCTTCAGCGAAGAATTAGGTATTGATTATTTAATATCTACGGAACCTGGATTAGAAATAGCACAAATTGTTATTCAAGCAAAAGCATCCGATGAAGAAGAAAATAAAACAATAGAAAAGCTTAAAACAATCCGTAATAGTGTTTTAAAAAATACTTCTTCATTTTCTTCAAATGCAATTTTATATTCACAAGACCCTGAATCGAGATCTCGTGGTGGTAGCTATATGTTAGATGAAAATCGACCTAAAATGGTAGAGGAATTTAGAAAACAGGCTTTTCAACTTAAAGAGGGTGAAATTTCTCAACCTTTCAAGACAGGATATGGGTGGCATATTGTTACCGTTGATAAAATTAAAGGGGCACTAATAGATGTTAGACACATATTACTTGTTCCTATTGTATCTGGTGCTGCTTTGGATGAAGCACAAAACACTTTGAATCTTCTAAGCAAACGAATTACAGATGGTGAAATTAGTTTTTCAGATGCTGCACGTGAGTTTTCAGATGATAAAATAAGTAGTATTAATGGAGGTTCTTTGATAAATCCTGAAACTGGAAATACTCATTTTTCACTAGCCAGTTTTGATGCACAAGTATACAACCAGATTGCAACACTAAAAGATAATGAAATTTCCAAACTAATACTGGAAGAGGACCCTAATGGAAGAAAAAAATACAAGATTGTTACTGTTTCAAATAGAAAGGACAAATTGAACGTGAAAATTCCAAATACCGACACAAAAGAACTACAGATTTATAAAACTGATGTTTTTAACTCTAGGAGTGCTATTTTACGATTTATCAGAAATGATGGAGTCGTAAAAAGCTTTGAATTTGATTTTGGTAGGGTCAAAAACTTGATATTCGAAAAAAAGCAGAAAACTCAATAAACTGATCGAAAAGTTTTAAATACTTTTTTTAAGTAATTAAGTAGCTACCACTAAAGAACTCTTTTAATTTTACCTAACGAACTTTAATGTAGTGGAAATAGAATTAATCTTCAAGACTCTAAATCAGAAAGGTATGATTGGCTAAAATTCGATTCTGTTTGTAATTAAAAACAGAATTGAACCTAGTATAAAACTTAACCAACGTATAAAATAAATTAGTCTAAAAAAACACCTATTTTAGACACTTTTATTTCTTAAGCTCTTATGTATGAAAACTAACCATTGGTACGAACGAATCCCGCATGCAGTAACCATGCTGTTTATGATCATCGTTTTTGTAACACTTTTAACATACATTATTCCTGCAGGTGAGTTTAAACGGATTTTAATTGAGGGAAGAAACAGAGTAATTCCGGGTTCTTACAGTATTATTCCTAGTACCCCTATAGGTTTTTTAAATATGTTTAAAGCCATTCCTTTAGGTTTTAAAGCTGCTATTGAGGTGATGTTTGTGGTAATTTCAGGTGGTATTATGTTTGGTGTTATGGAAGAAACGAAAGCGATAGAAAACGCTGTAGGTACTTTTGTGCAGAAAATTGGACGAGAAAAAAAATACTTGGCAGTTGTTATTATGACTTTTATATACGGTGCTTTGGGTGTTTTTGTTGGATATGAACACAATATTGCTCTAATTCCAATTGCAGCTGTCGTAAGTTTAGCACTTGGTGGAGACTTGGTGCTGGCAGCAGGAATATCTGTTGGTGCCGTAACCATTGGTTTTGGCCTTTCACCCATAAATCCATATACAGTTGGTATTGGTCACAAAATTGGAGAACTCCCATTGTTTTCTGGAGCTTTATTGCGTAGTCTATTATGTTTTTCTGCTTTAAGTTTTCTTGCTTTTTATAATGTTAGATATTTAAAAAAGATTTCTAAAAACCCTGAAAGTAGTCTTGGAAAAGAGTTAAATGAAGACGGAATTGTTCTTTCTAAACCTATATCAGAATATTCAATTTCAATTAATAATTGGTTGGTAATAGGTGCTTTTATTATTGGACTGGGTTTCATATTATATGGTGTTTTTAATCTGAATTGGTACATTAACGAAATATCTGCTATATTTTTAATGGTTACAATAGCTACAGGAATCATAGCAGGAATGAAAGGAAATAGGATTAGCGAAACTGTATTGAAATCAGTAGCCTATGTTGCTCCTGGAGCATTTATGGTAGGTTTTGCTACAACCATTAAAGTATTGATGGAAATGGGACATATTAGTGATACGATTTCTTTTCATTTATCTGAAGTATTAAAAACATTACCCTTGTATTTATCTGCTATAGGGATGTCAATTTCTCAAAGTATCATTAACTTTTTTATTCCCTCAGGTAGCGGACAAGCCTTGGCTACCTTACCCGTTATGTTACCGCTTGGAGAGGTAATTGGTCTTACTAGGCAAACAACTATTTTAGCATTTCAAATTGGTGACGGAATTTCTAATTTAATAAACCCAACTCTTGGTGGGTTAATTGCCATGCTAAGTATGTGTCGTGTTCCGTTAGATAAATGGTTGCGATTTATTTTTCCTGTGGCAATAATTGTATTTTTGCTCTCAGCTATATTCTTAATTATAGCGGTAACTATTGGCTATCAATAATATGAATGTAGAAGATATTTTAGGAAAACTGGTTGGTTTTCCAGTTTTAGGAGGAGAAAGTAATCTTGATATTATCCATTGGATTAAGAATTATATTGAAACATTTGGCATAGAAACTACATTAGTTCCAAATAAAGAAAAAACGAAAGCCTCGTTGCATTGTAGAATTGGTCCAGCAGTAGATGGAGGAGTTATATTATCTGGGCACACAGATGTTGTACCTGTAAAAGGTCAAGTTTGGGATACTGACCCATTTACACTTGTAAAAAAAGACGGTAAATTATTTGCTAGAGGAAGTGCCGATATGAAAGGTTATATCGCATGTTGTTTAGCTGCACTCCCAACGTTGAGAGAAGCTGATTTAAAAAAACCTATCTATTTTGCTTTTAGTTATGATGAAGAGATTGGTTGTTTAGCAGCACCAGAACTGATAGAACATATCAAACAAAGCTATGAAGAAAATGCTACCTATGCCATTATTGGTGAGCCATCATCATTGGAGCCTGTTATTGGAAAAAAAGGAGTCTGTTATGTACAAACCGAAGTAAATGGCTCAGCCGGACATAGTAGTGGAATTCATAAAGAAATAAGTGCTATTCATGAAAGTACGCGACTTATTATGTGGCTAGAAAATAAAATGAAGCTATTATCGCTAGCCAGACAGGATGATAGATTTGAGCCACCACATTCAACCATTCATGTAGGCCAAATAAGCGGTGGTGTTGCTACTAATATTGTAGCAGATTACACCCGTTTTGAGTGGGATGTGAGAGTTATCCCAAAAGATGATATCCACACTATTTTTGATGACTTTTTTGCGTTTTGCGAAGAACTAGAACAAGAGGTAAGGAAACTGTTTCCAGATTTTACAATTACCAATACATTATTACATCCTCCTGTGCCAGCACTAGATACTAAAGAAACAGATAGTATTGTTGCATTGACTCAAGAAATCTCAGGCCGTGATACATGGAGAACTGTTGCTTATGCTGCAGAGGCAGGACAATTTCATGAAGCTGGGTATGAAAGTATTATTTGTGGACCAGGATCTATAGAACAGGCACATCGTGCCAATGAATTTACCACACAAGAACAACTTGATAAGTGTGTGAAAATGTTAGAAAAACTGGTTGTGAAGTTTTCGGTCTAAAACAGATGAACTTATTTCTAAAACTAAAAATATAGAAAACTAAAACCATTACATTTGACTTATAATAAACGATAATGATTACTACATGTACAATAAAAGGCATGACCTGTGAAGGCTGCGTTGCAAAAGTGAAATATCTATTTGAACAACATTCAAATATCTCATCGGCTGAAATTGTGCTTAAAAACAATACAGCTAAATTAACCATGGAAAAGGAGATAGCAACACATGAGTTACAGAGACTTTTTGAAGCACATCCTAAATATACCGTCACTTTTCCTGATACTGAAGAAAACAAACAACATGAAAATGTTTTTACTACTTATAAACCACTATTACTTATATTTTTATTCATTGCAGCTACAACAGGAATTGCCTCAATAGACCATGGTAAAATTGAGATTATGCAGTGGATGCGATACTTCATGGCTGGTTTCTTTATTGTGTTTTCCTTCTTCAAATTTTTAAACCTTACCGGTTTTGCAGAAAGCTATGCTATGTATGACGTACTCGCAAAACGAGTAAAAGTATACGGTCTTGTATATCCATTTATTGAATTAGCATTGGGCGTTGCCTACCTAACAGATTTTGAACCTACGGTAACTTATATTGCAACTATATGTATCATGGGCTTTAGCAGTATTGGTGTGATCCAAAGTGTCTTAGACAAAAAGAAAATTCGCTGTGCCTGCCTAGGAGCTGTTTTTAATTTACCTATGAGTATGGTTACCATTATAGAAAATTTGACAATGGTTTTAATGGCACTAATTATGTTGTGGAAAACTTAAGAAAGTTGACCATAAAAAAACAACTGACACCATACATACTAAAACCTTTACCAGTGACTATTAAGCTGAACATAATTTACAATTACCTTGTATCAAAAGTTGTATGTTAGCTAGTTCTCTGTTAGAAATCTCCCTTGCCACAATTTAGACTTTGAAAATAAAGATGAATATCTACAAGTCTAAATTTTTAAAACCTTTACCATCTCATAGTCTATCAATCTATAAAAAAATCAACCAATACTATGATCAAGCATGCAGTATACATGAGGTATTTTGCATTGCCTTAACATTTATTTTTAAATATGTTAAAACTTGATAATTTGCTTCGTAATTGTGCTATTAATAGTACTTATTTTTATCAAGTAAATTCCATCGTTAATAAAGCTTATGTCAATTTCACTTACATTAGTCGCAGTAGTCACAAGCTGACCTAACAATGAATACACTTCAATATTATACGTTTCAGAATTTCCTTTTATATACAAAATATTTTCTACAGGGTTTGGATACACTACTATCGAATTAGAATCATCAACTGGAGGTTCGTTGCTATTTATAGCTTTTGGACTTCCATTTTCATTGATGCAGTTCCAGTTTTCAGGTAATAAATTATCTAAATCGGATGAAATTAATTCCAATGTGTTTCCTGTTTCATCTGCACAAATTGGCCAAGGCAACTCAGAATCATAATATACTTCATCCAAAAGAATCCCATGTGAGTTGTATAATCTCACAGCATCAGAACTTCCAAGTCCAAAGCCTAAATCACCAATATGAGAAATTTCTGGATATATACTATTGAAATCTGATGTGTCTTTTACGAATACTAAAAATCCATTCCCTTCAATTTGAGTACCCGCCGGTATTTCAAAAACATGATCATCATCATTGTCTTTAATTTGCCAATTTGAGACATTGATTGGTGTTGGTGTTGGATTGTACAGTTCAATCCAGTCACCAGGGTTAAATGACTCACTAGAACTAAAATTAATTTCATTAATAACCATTGACTCTTTAACTTCAATAGGAACAGCCACTTTATAGAAACAGATGTTTAATGAATCTTGCACAACTACGTTATAGTTACCTACAGCTAAGTTTGAAAATGTATTACTGGTAACAAAGTTTTGCCCTCCATCAATGCTATATAAGTATGGGCTAAGTCCTGAGGTTGGAGTAATCACTATTGAACCTTCTGTTGAAACAACAGAAGAAACTGTAGTCGCTAGAATATCGACTGTTGAAAAAGTACAGGCATCTATTGAAACGGTCTCTTGATATGAGCAAAGTTCTAAAGCATCTTGTATATAAACGTCATAAACCCCAGTAGATAGATCACTAAAGGTATTAGAGTCAAAAAATGTTTGTCCACCATCGATACTGTATTGAAATGGATTCAATCCAGCACTTGTGTTTATTGTAATGGATCCATCATTAGCAGCTGCAGAAGTTACATGAGATATGTTTATATCAGCAGTAATCTCACATCCAGTCTCATTAAGACAGAACATTTCTTGCACTTTGGAATCAAACTCACCAGTATTTGCTAAAATTGTATTACCTGCTGCATCGAGAAGAAGAAAATCTCCTTCACCATAACCACAGCAAATACCATCTCCAAACGAATCGTATACGTATAATGAGAAGCAAGAACTATAATCTAAACAAATGTCTTGGCTAAAGACATCCGTTCCATATTGTAAAGAACCACTAGCTATTATTTGGTTTGCTCCTTCGTCATATAGTTCCCAAGATGTTTCCTGAGGATAATTATCAGCGTTAATAATAAGTGTTACAATATCATAATCTGAATCTAAAGTTGTTGTTGTTGATACTTTATTGTTGGTTACATCTCCGTCTTCTAGGTTGTTTACCTCTACTAAGTTTAGCGTAATGTTATTATTAATTTGTTGAAGGTTTTGATCAATTATTAGTGTTACTGTTCCTTCCTCCTGAAATGGTATGTCTACAGTGGCATTAACAAGGTCTACAACTAAATCATTAACCAACACCTCAATTGTCACGTCGGTTATGGTAGTATCGCCATGATTAGTAAGGATAGCGCTCATCTCAACCACACCGTCACAAACTACAGATAGATCACCTACTGAAAGTGCTCCGTCCAACTCATGAACCTTACTTAGAACAACATTTAAAGTATTATTGTTCTCATATTCATCATTTACATGACTAACTACTGCTGTGACATCATAATCGCCAATAGTTGAAAAATCTTGCGGAGCTGAAAATTGAATATCAGCTTCACTAAAAGGTTGAATTGTTTGAGGAATATTAATTATTTCCATCGATTGGCCATCTACCAGAAGCTCGACATCAAAATTACTCATATCGTTTAAACCATGATTAGCAATAGTTGCTGTTACAAGCTCATCACTTCCAAGGCTAGAAGAGGACTGGGGTTCCAAAATTGCAGTAACACCCAAATCATTATTTGCAGTAATATCTGCCCAAAATGAAACCCATGGTCTTGCTTGTTTAATTATCAATTGATCTTGAGCAGTTACCTTATATTCAATATCCATTCCAAAACCTTCTGCTCCCTCAACTGCATAAAGTATTTCAAACTCATCATGAATAACAGTAAGGTACTCTCTCATTTGATCAAGATATACTTGATCCATTACCAACTCTCCGGGATCTACTAGATTGGACAGTCTTAATACGAGATAACCACCCCCTTGTAAAGGATCTTGATACAATAAAATCTCCTCTGGAACAGAGTTTGGATCTGGGTTTGTAATCAATGATTCTCCTACTTGGGTATTTAGATAAAATGTGCCTTCAGTATCGTAAATAGGATCAATACTTATCCCTACACCATTTGATTGTTCTTCTTGAAAATTGGGGTGACATAACACACCCATAGCCGCTATAAAGTGATCAACACGATAAAAATCTCTTTCTTCATATGCTCTAAAATTCCACATACTAGCATACACTTGTTTAATGGATTTAGAGATATGTCCTTCATCTAGGTGTTGGGTTTTAGAGGTATACAAACCCGCACCACTAAATCCGGGTAAATCTTCATTATTAGTACTTGATCGGCATCTAACGGCAGTACCCTCTGGAAAATCATCATGCATGTCTTGTAAATTATCTAGCATCCACTGTGGCATTGGTGCATCTTTAATATCTCTTCTAAATGTTTTTAGACGGTCTATTCTAAAGTTTAAGTCATTCTTAAAAACAGGATTATCAATCATGACTTGCGCCTCTTCGTAAAAGTTATTGAATTTCATAAATTCATCATAGTAGTAAAATGGAATTCCAAAGCCATCAGGTATTGTTCCAATAGGTAAGCCAAATGATCTCATGGTAGCAACGTTTGAACACTTTGCACCATATGAGCTAGACATTCCAAAATCAATGTCATCTAAAGGTAAAATATCTGTAAAACTTAAATCTCGTATTGGAATTTGTGGTTCGGTAGGTCTAAGGTCTTCATACCAGTCATTTACTTCAGCTAAAGTGGCTGCTCGTATCTGATACTGCTCGTTTTCTACTTTATAATAAATATAATTCCCTAACAGGTTTGCTATTTCATCAATCGATAAAGGATCTGCAATATATGCATTCGGAACATTGTCTTGAATAGCTCTTAGGTTAACATGCGATAAAGGTGTTTGTATAACGGAAGTGATAATTCCGCCAACTCTTGGCAGTGAATTTGGTAATGCATCATAGAGAACAATATCTCTACTTCCAGGGGTCTCACTTAGATCTTCCATATGTTTAAAGAATCCATATCCTTCTGCTTCATGGAAGGGAATGTAGTTTATTTCAGCGAAGACATCCGATTCTAAAACAACTTCAATTCTAGTATCCACAAAATCTGTAGCATAATTATTGAGGTAGTCGTTCTCATCTGCCTGACCAATAAAGTGATTCATGTTATTTTGAAGAAAAGGCATATTGGCTGCCAACAGCTCATATGTTCTTTGTGTGGCATCAAAATTATAGGCGTTTCCAAAAGAAAAGTTGAAGGAGTAACTACCAATAGTTCCGTTTGGAAGGATGTCATTGGGATTAAAAACAATCTCTCCAGAGCTGTCATCTCCATTTACCGTTGCACCAATAGCATTAAAAAAGGTTGCATGAATAGTATAGGTATTACTATTTATAAAATAAATCTTCGGTTGGGGCGTGTCTCTATCTAGTATCCCGAATTTAACATACAACTGCCCATCTAGAAATGGTGCCCAACCGACGTTGTTCACTGCTGCCAAATCCAAAAAGGTTTCAGCATCTGGTATTGATGTTGCTCCATCTACAAATGCAACGGCATCTGCATAGTTAATCGGAGCATCGGTGGGCATATTATTGAATTCTGTAATATCATCTATACCATCTCCATCATAATCTAAAGGAGACGCCACATCATGTTCGGTTACTGTATATTCTAGTAATGGATAAGCTCCTGCTGGATCTGAAATTACCATGGTTCCATTAACTCCCATGGTCATTGAGGTTGCCCAGTTAAATGTGGAACTATGCTGCGCATGAAGCATATAATATTTACCTTCTTGAGCTTGAATAGATAATTGGGCTTGACCAAAACCATTTACAGAGTAATTATCTATTGGTACGTTTTGAGAAAAACAAAAATGATGAACATATATTAAACAAATAAGTAACAAAAAATAATTCTTAATCATACAAAGCTTTTTCATATTAACGTTGTAATATACAAATGTTTAGCTTCATACTAGAAAATTTTAAGTTAATTCAAAATTAGAACTTACACTAGATTTTTGACCTTAGTACTACATTATTGAATGAATCCAAACAT
>MDSY01035872.1_pt1 | contig 13355 bp, 10 predicted proteins | sample 811131 | NCBI WGS metagenome assembly MDSY01 (sample SAMN05326643, study PRJNA326480) | marine metagenome | isolation source: seawater | place: Atlantic Ocean: South West | collected 2010
ATAGTTAGAGACAAGCAGGGGAGAAAAATGAGCAAGTCTTTAGGAAATTCTCCAGACCCTCTAGAGCTAATAAACCAATATGGAGCTGATGGAGTTAGAGTAGGTCTTTTGCTTACTGCTCCGGCAGGAAACGATATTCCGTTTGATGGTAAGCTTTGCGAGCAAGGGAGTAAATTTTCTAATAAAATATGGAACGCCTTTAGACTAGTAAAAGGATGGGAAGTAGAAGAAAAAGAACAACCTTTAGAAGCCAAACAAGCAGTTAAATGGTTTAACTCTAGAATAGGAACTGTATTAGAAGAAATAAATGACAGCTTCACTAAATTCAGACTTTCTGAAGCTTTAATGTCTTCTTATAAATTGATTTGGGATGATCTGTGTTCGTCCTATTTAGAAGCTGTGAAGCCAGCTTATGGAGGGAAGATTGACCCTCAGAGTTTGAAAGAAACAATTGAGTTTTTTGAGACTACACTGAAAATAATTCACCCATTTATGCCTTTCCTAAGTGAAGAGATCTGGCATAGATTAGCCGATAGGCCAGAAAGAGAAGATGCGCTAATAGTGGCTAAATGGCCAGAGCAGACGAAGGGTGATGAACTATTGCAACGCGAATGGGAGGTGCTAAGTGAGATTCTATCAGATGTAAAGAACCAAAGGAATCAATATGGCATAAGTCCAAAAGATGCCTTAACAGGTTCTGTGAATATTAGCGGAAAATTAAATCAAGATTTCTCGAAGTTATTTAAGAAATTAGGGAACTGCACCATAGATGTTATCTCTGACGGTGGAGATACATATCCAAGAAAAAACGGAGTGGTATCTTTGGATTTAGGAGATAAGCTTCAGGAAGAGGAAAAAAAGAATCTGGAGAAAGAATTAGAGTACACAAAAGGATTCTCAGCTTCTGTAGAGAAAAAGCTGTCGAATGAACGTTTCGTCAATAAAGCTCCAGAATCTGTAGTAGCCTCTGAGAGAAAGAAAATAGCTGATGCTGAGGCTAAGATAGCGCAGATGGAAGAGAAGCTTAAACAAATGAAATAAACTAAGCTTGAAAAATTTAACAGTTCTTTTAGGCTTTTCAGACGAAAAAACACGGGTAGTATATAAAAATTGGGAGAACAAAACCAGCTGATCTCATTACTCCCAATCAAATTTGTTGTGCAGCTTTTCTATAGGTCTAATTGAAATTTTCATTCATCCATTTTTCCAGTTTGAAAGCTCTGTCCGGCTTTAGTAATAATTCGCCTTTAGAGTCTAACAGGAACATGACTGGAGTACTAGCAATTCTATAATCCCTAGCGACATCACTTTGCCATCCTTCCAGCTGACTCACGTTAATCCAGTTGCATTGTTTAGCTTTTATTCCGTTCAGCCAGGCATTCTTTTCCATGTCTACAGAGACTCCTATTATCTCGAATCCTTTAGCCTTGTTAGCATCATATATTTTCTTAATTACTGGCATCTCTTGTTCGCACTTGTGGCACCAGGAGGCCCAAAACATTACTAGAGTTAGATCATTTTTAGCTGCCACTGTTCTTAGGTTTACGCTTTTTCCGTTCTCATCTAGAATAGTGAAATCTGCAGGGGTATTTCCAATTTTAAGACTCTTTAAATCCTGTTTCCTTCGCTTCATAATATTGGCTACATCTGAATCACTACAAGCATTTTCGTTCAAATAATTATCAGCGATATAAAATGCCTCATCTTCCATTCCGCTTGTGTAAAATCCTTCCATCATAGTAAACAGCATGAAGTACTTGACCTTATCGTTAATCGATGCTTTATCTTGGATTTCATCAGCAGCATTGTAAAATCCATTCTCTCTATCCTTACTAGCATGAATCCTCATGTAATCTTGTATCCTATCATTAAGGGCCATACTTCTCACTAAAGACTCATCAGAGAAGTCGATGTCTTTCCAATAATTTCCCTGGTCAAATCTATTCGGGCTCTGCATTCTTCTTACCATCTTAGCGAAGAATGTATTCGGATAACTTTCAGCCATAGCGTCTTGCTGAACTTTCAGCGCTTTTTCTTGCTCATAAATTAATTTCAGTTTAACATCTGTAGATGCCTTCATCCCTCTGATTTTTTTCAGTTCAGTCTTGTGCTTATTTAGAACAATCTTGTGTTCTGTAAGCGCCTTATTTTCTAATGAATTAGTTATTTTAATTGTTCTCTCCATATTAAAGGCATTTCCAGAAAGGTTAATACCTTTTTCATCAGGATTGAGTATGAATTCACCTAGCTGATATTTTTTAAATCCAATTTTATGAACCCCTATTTTGGCATTCTTGAGGTTCAGGGTGAAAACCCCGTTTTTTACTATAGTACTGTCTAAGATGAAAATATCTTTTCCTTCAGTTTCATAAATTTTCACGAGTTTTCCTTCTACAGTGGCTCCATTGGTAATAGTTCCATGAATAGTGAAATCACCTGAAATATCTCCTATTTCATTTTGATCTGTGTAATGAATAGTTGAAGATGTAGAAATTTGAGAAGAAGAGGTATCCTCTGCATTTTTAGTAGAAATTGATTTCTCATCATTCGAGGCATTAGAAGCTGCAGATTCGCAACCTGCGGCCGTTAATAAGAATAAAGTTAGAAAGCTAAAAAGTATTTTCATTTCGTGCTATTTTTGATGTGCAAATATACAAAGTAGGTTAGGCTCATTCAAGGTTTAACAGTTCTCTAACAAAAATAAGATTAACTATTGGAAATTTCGCAAGTATTAAATATCCTTCAGTTAACAGAAATGCCGCCTAGGGATGTTTTAGAGGATTTGATGGAAGACGAAGTATTTCATTTACGTGATTATTTTCTTCGAAACCCTGTAGTAAAACAGCTTTATATGGCTAGAGTTAGAAAGTTGAATAAGCTTTTAGAAATACAAGAGCACTATTTAAAAAATAAAGTGTGCCATTATTCAGAATCATTTGAGGATATTAAGTTGATTGGTTTAGATTTTCTTGACATATTGAAGGACTTCGAGAAAAACCAATCTATTTTGAGAAGTCAGCTAGCATCCACTTTGTGCGTTAGACGACTTATAAAAATAGTAGAGTCATTAATCCAGCTGCAGCAGGAGTATGAAATGAAGTTTAAATTAATCTTTGAAAATACTTTCTCTGGGTTTAACGATTTCGCACCAGTTAAATTAGCAGATCATCTATCTACTGGAGAGGCCATTCGTTTTCTTCAGCAGAAAGATTTAGAAGCTGCTAGGCCTTTGATAGAAAAAGAATATTCCAGAATTTCACTCATACCTTAGGGCATCTATAGGGTCAAGTTCAGATGCTTTTTTAGCAGGGTAATATCCGCTAACTAAGCTAACCACAAAACAAAGTAAGACACCTATAATAAGCCAAACCCATGGCACGGTAAAACCTGTGTTTAAGAAAACAGCAGTCACATTTCCGAATAATACGCCGAAAACAATTCCTACCATACCACCAATTTGTCCTATGATTATAGCTTCGATTAAAAACTGTTGTTTAATTAAAGAAGCGCTGGCGCCTATAGCTTTTCTTACTCCTATTTCTTTAGTTCTTTCAGTTACTGAAACTAGCATGATATTCATTAAGCCTATACCAGCTCCTAACAGTGTTATAAAGCCCAGGACAGTGGCAGCCAAAGTGATATTACTTAGATTTTCGATAACCATACTTGCAGTGCTATCCGCTTTGTTAATTTGAAAGGACTCTTCGTTAATACCATCTTTTCTGATCAGTTTCATTTTCCCCATAGCCACTTGGATAGCGTCATCTAACTCTCTCGGGTCAGTCACCATAACATTTGTTCTGTACTCGGTGGATTTAGTTTCGTATGATTTTCTAGTAACGCTCACAGGAATTAGACATTGATTGTCTCCACTTAAATTCAAAGTATTTCCCTTTGAGGCTAAAATTCCTATGACAGTGAATTTCCGAGAGTCTATAGATATGCTAGAACCTAAAGCTGTTTCAGGATTTTTAAACAGTTTTTTTACTATATCTGAGCCAATCACTACTACATTGTTTCCTAAATAAATTTCAGTCCTAGAAAAATTTCTACCAGATTCTATAGAGTACCCAGAGAGTTCTAAATAACTCTCATCTACTCCATTAACCATTACGTTAGGGTTTGTTAATTCAGAAAGGTGTTTGACTGTAGCCCCAAATTTTGCTATAGCTGCTATACTTACTAGATCTTCCCTGGGATATTTTCGTTTAAACTCTTTAGCTTCAGAGTAGCTTATGTCAGCATACTTTTTATTGGCTTGACCTCCTCGTTTTCCTGAGGTGTTATTTGCTTTGATGATAAATGTGTTAGTACCCAGAGAGGTGAACTCACTGCTTATTTTTTTCTCTAAGGCACTAGTGGCAGTGATTATACTTATCAAAGCGGTAATCCCTATCGCTATAATAAGAACTGTAAGAGTAGTCCTTAGAAGTTGAGCTTTCACCGACTTAATAGCCACATTTATATTCTCGATAACTGCTTTTCTTTTCACAAGAGTAAAATTAAGGTTTGATCACATAGGCCAAAGCGAATAAAGTATAAGATTACGGCTAAAAAAATACATTGGTGAATATTCATTTTTTCTTAATGAATTGGAATATTTTAAAATTTCGTATATCATGAACGTTTGGTTATCTATTCATCCTTCGACTTATTCTATTGATACTTCGTTCAATTTCTTTAAATTCGCATCACACAAAATGTTGCGACGGGATTTGAGATTGACAGGATCAAAAGCCATTATTTTAAATACTGTGAAAGAGTTATGGCGTCAGAAACGTGAGCAGCAAAAAAGCTTAATAATTGTACAGAATATTTTTTTATGAAATCTTTGAAAGGGTTGTATATTGATAATGATACATAAAGCATGTTTTTTTATTTAAATGTGATGTGTGTAATTGCGTTAAATTAAGCTCAATCTCTCTCTCATGACGTTCTTCGATAATTTATAGAAAAAGGAGAAACACTTTATTTCTAAAACTACTTTTAATATTGAAAAAGACTTCAATTATGAATATTTACGACCATTATATCAAAGAAATAGAAGAAAGAAAAAGAGAGGGGTTAAATCCCAAACCTATTGATGGTGCTGAATTGCTGGGTCAGATTATTTTGCAAATCAAAGATTTTGGCAATATACACAGAGAAGAATCTATAGATTTCTTCATATACAACACTTTTCCTGGAACCACTGGTGCTGCGGGTGTAAAGTCAACTTTCTTAAAAGAAATTATTCTTGGTAAATCCGTTTTAGATGAAATTACACCAACCTTTGCTTTTGAGTTACTGTCGCACATGAAAGGTGGCCCTTCTGTTGAGGTCTTAATTGATTTAGCTCTTGGTTTTGATATTGCTATCTCAAAAGCAGCCGCAGATGTTCTCAAAACCCAAGTTTTTCTCTATGAAGCGGACACAGAACGTTTAGGGAATGCGTATAAAAAGGGTAATAAAATTGCCAAAGAAATTATTGAAAGTTATGCAAAGGCTGAATTCTTCACAAAGCTGCCAGAGGTAGAGGAAGAAATTGAGGTTGTAACCTACATTGCTGGTATCGGAGATATTTCCACAGATTTACTTTCTCCAGGAGGGGATGCACACTCGAGATCAGATCGAGAGCTGCATGGTAAGTGTATGTTTGAGCATAATACTGAGCGGCAAAATGAACTCCTCGCTTTACAGGAAAAGCATCCTGATAAGAGCGTGATGTTGATCGCTGAGAAAGGTACAATGGGAGTTGGGTCTTCTAGGATGTCAGGTGTGAATAATGTGTCTTTATGGACTGGTAAAAAGGCAAGTCCTTATGTCCCATTCATTAATGTCGCTCCAGTTGTTGCCGGAACAAATGGTATCTCTCCAATTTTCCTTACAACTGTTGGTGTGACTGGAGGAATTGGTCTGGATCTTAAAAACTGGGTTAAGAAAAAAGATACAGAAGGCAATACACTGAGAGATGAGGATGGTGAAGCTATTCTTGAAGAATTGTTTTCTGTTGAAACAGGAACAGTCCTTACCATAAATACAAAAAAGAAGAAATTATATAATGGAGATAAGGAGTTAAGCGACATTTCTGCTGCTTTTACCCCTCAGAAAATGGAATTTATGAGAGCAGGAGGTTCTTATGCTATCGTTTTTGGTAAAAAACTTCAAACTTTTGCGGCAAAAACTTTAGGTGTAGATATGCCTTTAGTATTTGCGCCTTCAAAAGAGATATCTCATGAAGGGCAGGGATTGACAGCAGTAGAAAAAATATTTAATAGAAATGCTGTAGGAAGTACTCCTGGAAAAGTTTTACATGCCGGTTCTGACGTTCGTGTTGAGGTTAATATTGTCGGTTCTCAAGATACAACTGGTTTGATGACCTCTCAGGAATTGGAGTCTATGGCCGCTACAATTATTTCGCCAATCGTAGATGGAGCATATCAATCTGGATGTCATACTGCTTCTGTGTGGGATGAGAAAGCACAAGAAAATATTCCCAGACTTATGAAGTTTATGAATGATTTTGGTCTGATCACTGCCCGGGATCCCAAAGGAGAATATCACGCCATGACAGATGTTATTCATAAGGTTTTAAATGACCTTACAATAGACGATTGGGCAATTATAATTGGAGGAGACTCTCACACTAGAATGTCTAAAGGTGTCGCTTTTGGTGCTGACTCAGGAACAGTTGCCCTCGCACTTGCTACGGGTGAGGCTTCAATGCCTATTCCTGAATCGGTAAAAGTCACTTTTAAAGGTGAAATGATGGAACACATGGATTTTCGCGATGTGGTTCATGCGACACAATCTCAAATGCTTGACAATTTTGGCGGCGAAAATGTTTTTCAGGGCCGAATTATTGAGGTCCACATTGGTACACTATTGGCGGATAAGGCGTTTACATTTACTGACTGGACTGCTGAAATGAAGGCAAAGGCTTCGATTTGTATTTCTGAAGATGAAACATTGATAGAATCTTTAGATATTGCTAAAGGCAGAATTCAGATCATGATTAACAAGGGAATGGACAATGCGCCGCAAGTTCTTCAAGGTCTTATTGACAAGGCTAATCAAAGGATATCCGAGATAAGATCTGGAAAAAAACCACCATTAACTCCTGATTCGAATGCGAAATACTTTGCCGAGTTTGAGGTGGATTTAGATATTATTTCGCAGCCTATGATTGCCGATCCTGACGTGAATAATGATGACGTTTCTAAGCGATACACTCACGACACGATTCGAGCCCTCTCGCATTATGGTGGAAAGAAAAAAGTAGACCTTGGCTTTGTGGGATCCTGTATGGTTCATAAAGGAGATCTCAAGATACTTGCTCAGATGCTTCGAAATCTTGAAAATATTCATGGTAAAGTTAAATTTAATGCTCCTTTAGTTGTTGCAGCTCCTACCTATAATATTATTGATGAACTAAAAGAAGAAGGTGATTGGGATGTATTACAGAAGTATTCTGGTTTTGAATTTAACGACAATGCTCCTAAGAATTTGGCTCGAAAAGAATATGAGAATATGATGTATCTCGAAAGGCCTGGATGTAACCTTTGTATGGGAAACCAAGAAAAGGCTGAAAAAGGAGATACTGTTATGGCTACTTCTACCCGTCTTTTTCAAGGGCGTGTAGTTGCCGATTCAGCCCGCAAGAAAGGCGAGTCACTATTGGCTTCAACACCGGTCGTAGTTCTTTCTGCAATTCTTGGAAGGACACCTACAATGGAAGAATACAGGAGTGCAGTTTTAGGGATTAACTTGACAAAATTTGCCCCACCACGAAAGAGTATGTGTTCTTAGTAACTTATTTATAGCGGTCTTTAGTTTTGTTTTTCAGTTTTTGCTTCAGATTTTATTTGTAAGATATCTAAATTACTAGATTCCAGTCGATGCGTAATCGTAATATAAAGTAGCATAAGCCCCTGTAAACTAATTACAGCCTCAGCATATTCTATTGAGCTTATTAGTTAACACAAGTCTTGCTGACTAATACTCCTTTATTATAGATGTACTCCATGTGCTTGTCACCTAATTTATCATAGTCATACAAAGTGCCTTCTTCAAGACCATTTTGATAAAACTCTTGAGATTTCATTGAACCGTTTTCCCAATAATAAGTCCAAAAGCCGTGCTCTAAACCATTCTCATAACTTCCTTCATAGTCTAATTGACCATTCCTATAGAATACTTGTTCTTTAAGAATTTCTGAAGTTCCTGATTTTAGAAAATACAGTACCATTGGATTCCCATTAGGCCAGGAACGAGATAGGTATTCATCTTGGGCGCTAACATCATTAGTAATAATGCTGATGATGAACATGAAAGATATGTTTAAAATGGTTTTCAAGATATAATGTGCTTGATTACGACAGTTTTTCTTTTGAGGTTACCAAAAACAAGCCCAATTTATGACTTGTAGACATGGATAAGTATGATGTTCAGAGAAATATAGACTTTCAACTTACATTTCTATTGAATTATTTAAAAGAAAAAGCTTTAGAGGAGAATTAAAGTTCTTCTTTATCAGCGAGAAAACTACCGTTGAAATATGATGAGGTTGTCAAAGGAATTGTTCCGTCTATGGAAGGAGCGATATCTAATTGAAATGTAACTTCATCAGATATCGAGCCTTGAGTCAATTGAAAGGCTCCAGCAGTAACTACATATTTGGTTGAAGGAGAAAGAGAATTGAAATTAACCTCTTCTATTATAAAAGCAACATTATTAGAATCTGGATGAGCTTGGAAGAGTCTGACATTACTTGAGCCTATAAGATTCCCCTCATTTAGATCTGGAATAACTACTCTCATATTTAAATGATGAGGATCTTCTTCTCCTTCTAATTCTATTTTGGTAGTTGTGTAATAGTCTTTACCCGTAATAACGTCAACCCCAAAATCATCTGTATCAATTGCTAAAGTTATCCAATGAGCATCAGTAAGCTGGTATTCATTGCCATCAAGAGATAAGCTTCCACATTCACAGATATAAGTTAAATCGTTAGGTGTAGTTTCTTTTTTACAAGAAGCGAAAAGCATCACATCAAGGATTAAAAAAATGAGAATTCTCTTATACATAAGTCCAATTTATAAATTGTGAAATTACCTATTTTTAAGGGTATAGAAGGTATTTCGAACGTGTTTTTTTAAACTCTTGAAGTCCATCGTGCCATAATTCTCTTATTTGTGCTTCATTTTTCCCTTCTAAAATTTGTTTCCTTAAGTCATCACTTCCTGCCAGCAAATCGAAGAATTCAGGCCTACTGAAAAAATTTTCACCTATAATTTCATGAGCCTTTAATAGACTACTTAAATTGAGCTTTGCTGAGCAGATGTATTTTTCAGTTTCTTCATAATCAAACGAATAAGCATTGCATTTTATGTATTTTAGCTTTGGTGAAGGAGCCTGTTTTCGAGGTTCTGGGGTGAAAAAAGTTCCGTCTCCTCTAAGTTTTGGATGGCCGTAAACCTGAAAGGGATTATCTGTTCCGCGCCCTACACTAACTGAGGTCCCTTCAAAAAAGCACAGCGAAGGATAGAGAATTACACTTTTGTAGTTAGGTAAATTGGGACTTGGCTTTACTGGTAAAAAATACCTAGTAGAATGAGTATATTCTAAGCATGAAATAATTTTCAAATCACATGAGAGGCTTCTCTTCAACCACCCTTCTCCGTTGATCATAAGAGCATACTCCCCGATCGTCATTCCGTGACAGACTGGAACGGCATGCATTCCTATAAATGATTTGAAATCAGTATTTAGAATAGGCCCATCTATTACATGTGCATTCGGGTTCGGTCTATCTAATACCAGTACTTTTATCCCAGCTTCAGCTGCTGCCTCCATAATGTAATGCAGAGTAGAGATATATGTGTAGAACCGAGCTCCTACATCTTGAATGTCAAAAACGAGTACATCTAAATCTTTAAGTAATTCTAATGAGGGTTTTTTATTTCCCCCATAGAGCGAAATAATAGGAAGCCCTGTTTTCTCATCTTGAGAGTTATTAATTTTTTCCCCCGCAGCTCCCTCTCCTCTAAACCCATGCTCAGGGCAGAATATGCGCCGCAATGCTATTCCATGGGCCATTAAAGTATCCACTAGATGAACACCATTTATCTGTGAGGAAGGGTTGCCGACTACGCCTACATTTTTATCTCTGAGTAGCTCTAATACTGTTATTATCTGGTCTGCACCAGTTTTAAAATTTTCTGAAAGTGGCATTAAGCAATTTTCTATTTGTTGAATGTGCGCGGGGTCATTTTTAAGTTCCAAAACTGCAGTAGAATCAGTATCCACCTTCAGGGCGCATGAAAGAACGAGAAGAGAAATAGTGTATAAGATGAATTTCATGATAGCGTATATTACAAAAACCGTATCAGCTTTCTTCAAAGATTAAAAATGTTTCTAACCAATAAGCTAGAATTTGAATTCTCTTTGAATAAAATGTTGTTGACTATAGCTTAGCTGTGTCGATTTTTGTCAAATCTCGAGAGATACATCGAGAAGTAGCTATTCTAAAGCAGCTTGGCTTATTTTTGTAGATGACTTTATATGACGAACTTTTACTGGTACATATCAAAACGAATTAGCTCAGGAAAGGGCTTTAAAAAAGGCTTTTCACGGCCTATTATTCATATAGCTACAGGAGCCGTGGCTCTTGGTATAGCAGTGATGCTTATAAGTATAGCTATAGTAATAGGTTTTCAGAATGAGGTTAGAGATAAAGTTGTTGGTTTCGGTTCTCATGTGCAGATAAGTCAAAACTCTGGAGCTCAGAGCAAAGAGTCCGTTCCAATGTTAATTAATGATTCACTTGTCAGTGAAATCCAAAAAATAAGTTCTGTTAAGCATGTCCAGAAATTCGCGGTAAAGCCGGGGATATTAGAAACAAAAAAAGACATAGAAGGAGCTATAATTAAAGGAGTTTCTTCGGATTTTGATTGGACTTTTTTCAATGATAAATTAGTAAAGGGGACTACTCTATCAGCAGACTCATTAGAGGTGAAGAACCACATAATGCTTTCCGAAACTATAGCTAAAAGACTAAGAATAAATGTCGGAGAGAGGTTGACTGTATATTTCGTGCTTAACCAGGAAGACTTAAAACCTAGAACTTTTAAAGTGGTAGGAATATATAACTCTGGATTTATAGAGTTCGATGAACAGTTCGTATTTGTGCCTATAAATATAATGGCCAAAATAAGCAAGTGGGGTATAGAGTCTCAAGTAAAAGTAACGGAGGAAAAAGAGAAAAACAGATGGAAATTTGAAGGATTTGGCTTTGGGGGTAAAGGACTTTTAAAATTTGAATGGAATAAAATAAAATGGCGTGGATCGGGGCCACATTATTTGAGCTACGAGGATACTTCCAGAATAGAGTTGATCGTAAGAGATAGGTTTGAAACTATTCCAGATACGTCTAGAATTATGTTTTCGGTTGACGGTGAAGACCCGCTTAGATTGCTGCCATTAGTGGTTAGTTCGGGTGGTACTCATTCTGAATACTGTGGCGGATATGAAGTGCTGCTCACGGACTATGAGTCCATATTAAATGCGGATGACGCGTTAACTTTTTCTTTGCCTTACTACTACCGAAGTGATACTATATTATCTCGGTTTCCAGAGATCTTTAATTGGCTTGTTACACTGGATATAAATGTCATTATAATAATTATCCTTATGATATTCGTCGCTATCATTAATATAGCTAGTGCTATTTTGATAATCATCATAGAAAAAACGAGTTTGATAGGATTGTTTAAGGCATTTGGCGCGAGTACTTCGAAGCTTAGTGGTCTTTTTATAGTGCTTGCTGGCAGAATTCTTGTAATCGGTTTAATCGTGGGGAATATTTTAGGCTTAGGCTTTTGTATTCTTCAAGATAAATTTGGATTGTTAAAGTTAAACCCTGAAAAATATATTTTAGATGAAGTTCCGATTGACTTAAACTGGACTTATGTCTGTCAGATAAATCTTATAACATTGGTTATTTGTATTTTATTTATGATTCTTCCAGTATTATATGTCTCTAAGATAGATCCTGTAAGGGCCATTAAGTTTGACTAACTCTTTGGTTGTTGAACTATTGTTACTTCTAAAAGAGTACTTTTGCTGCGCTAAAAAAAGACAGATATGAAACGCGTTTATGATAACATTCTAGGATCTATAGGTAATACTCCATTGATAAGATTAAATAATATAGCCAAGGATATTCCAGGTGAAGTTTGGGCTAAAGTGGAATATTTTAATCCTGGACATTCTACCAAGGATAGAATGGCTTTGCAGATGTTAGAAGATGCGGAAAAAGCGGGAAAAATAAAGCCGGGAGGAACTATTATAGAATGTACTTCTGGTAACACAGGTATGGGGTTAGCATTAGCTGCATGTGTTAAAGGGTACAAGCTTATCTGTACTATGAGTGATAAGCAGAGTAAAGAGAAAATAGATATTTTAAGAGCCATGGGAGCAGATGTAAAAGTGTGTCCTACGAATGTAGAAGCAGATCATCCCGAAAGTTATTATAGCGTGGCTACAAGATTAGCCAATGAAATTCCTAATTCATTTTATCCATTTCAGTATGATAATCTTTCTAATAGAAAGGCTCATTACTTAACTACTGGTCCAGAAATTTGGGACCAAACAGATGGAAAAATAACTCATTTTGTAGTCGGGGTAGGAACTGGAGGGACTATTTCAGGTGTAGGTCAGTATTTAAAAGAGCAAAACCCTGAGGTGAAACTTTGGGGAGGCGATACATACGGATCTGTTTTTAAGAAATACCACGAGACTGGAATTTTCGATGAGAATGAAATTCATTCATACATCACTGAGGGTATAGGAGAAGATATTCTTCCTAAAAATGTAGATTTCGATTTAATAGATCACTTCGAAAAAGTAACTGATAAAGAGGGTGCTCTAGTAGCTAGAGAACTGGCTTTAAAAGAAGGATTACTATTAGGTTATTCATGTGGATCAGCATTTCAGGTAATTCGTCAAATGAAAGATCAGCTTACGGAAGATTCCATTACTGTAGTATTATTCCACGATCACGGAAGTAGATACGTAGGTAAAGTCTATAATGATGAATGGATGCGAGAGCAAGGGTTTATAGACTAAACCTATATTTTGCAGTCCCATTTGTAGAGTTTGAATCGGGTGCGAGCGCTATTTATTGTATTTGTTGACTACGGAAATCTTTTTCCTTTTTGATCATTTTAGCCTTCTCTTGGTTGTTCCATGATTTAAGCTGTTGTACTGAAAAGAAAAAGTAGCTCTATAACGACTTCTTTTTTTCCTTTTTATTTTTTATCGAGCAGTAAACAGTTATCTCCTTGTAGTTTAGTTTCTAGTTCAAGTTTTCTGCG
>MDSY01062062.1_pt1 | contig 13355 bp, 9 predicted proteins | sample 811131 | NCBI WGS metagenome assembly MDSY01 (sample SAMN05326643, study PRJNA326480) | marine metagenome | isolation source: seawater | place: Atlantic Ocean: South West | collected 2010
TAAGTAGATTTTAAATAAACAATGCAAAAACCGTTGCTATGCAACCAGCGGTAACGATATTTAAAATCACCCGATACGGTGATGCTTAGCAGCTGCCCGCATTCTCAAAATTTAACATCGAGCACACAGTATTAATGAAATTTAGTTTTACAGCGCCCTAATACGGCTTTTTAGCCAGGGCCACTATGGTAAACCCAGTTCATTTTATGATCATCACACACCACTATAGACGCGGTTAATTCAACACATTGATGCAGCCCTGCCGGCATCTCATCGCTATAACGGTTTTTCACCCCCATATTTAGTTTGTCTTTTTTCAAAAACACATACATTTTTTCAAAACGTGCAGCGAAATCACGATTATTATTGTTCGCATCGTCAAACGTGTAATAAAAACGACTGTAGCTCATGGTCGATGCAGCTAAACCCAGCCTGAGCATGCCTTCTATGTAGCGCTGATAATTATCGCCCAAATAGCTATTCAAAAGACGTGTATTTTCGATGTCGCCAAAATAGTTGTCCAAACCCAAAACATTGTCAGCAGCAAAGACTTTTTTCGGTAAATGACGATTGTGGCGATTATCGAGCAATCGATATTCATGTTCATCGCATATAATTTTAGCTCCCGCTAAGTTGCAACGCTGTAGTGAACTTTGTCGTGTCAATATAGAGTGTTTAGACGATGTCGGTGAGACTGTTGAGATCGATCTGGTCGCATACGATGAAGATTTAGTGGGAGCAACTGGCCTCTTCGCACTTGTATTAGCAATAGCTTTAGGTAAAGCCACCCCGTGGACAGTAGCTGGACGCTTTAATAACAGCCTTTGCATACGAGAATTATTGCGTCTGAAATCACCCCAGTTAGGCAAGCGTGCGCCCTTAGCTTGCAAGTCGCAGTAGACTATTTCGAGTTCAGAGCGAGGGCTACAAGCAGCCTGCGTGGCGTTGGCCACTATCGACAGAAACAATAGGATCATAATTTTCATAGACTTAGCTTAACCCTGAACCTCCATGCAATAAAGCCCTAGCCGCTCTCCATGCAAACAAAAACGCCACCGAGACTTGCGTCGCGATGGCGTTGAAATGTGTACTTACAGTGCCAAATCCTTCGGCTAAATGACTAAGCTCCATGCTGGTCACTTTAATCCATCTTTTACTTTTCTTGTCCATAAGAATGCGCATCCTTATGCAGTTAGTCCCTGTCAAACATCCTTGCTTGCAATCCTTAGCAACGAATCCCTTCTCGCTTTCCTTAGCAACGAATCCTTTCTAGTAATATCCTTAATTACTGTCCTTAGCAGAGATTCCTTTCCTGTTCCGCTTCTTAATCGGCATCCTTGCGACTGCGTTCCATTGATAAGAATTGTGGCTCCGATTGGTCTTGTTAACCAGTGGCTGATTTCGGTAAAGCTTGTAAGAGATATCTCACAAAGAGTGCGAAATAATGACTTAAACCTTGTTTTTAAGGGTGCCTCCTCTCCTATATTTAATACCACTTGGTGCTGTGTTAATTAAGGGATAGCCGAGAAATTTATATTTAAATTGACAATGTACCCGTGAAACTCATCTTATAAATGTTACCAGCCATTGCCTCACCATTAAGGCAAAAAAACTATTGCCAGAGACCATGGCTGCGCAAAGGTTTTAATATACATGCATACATAGCCTGACAATATCATAATGGTAACCGCCAGCCCAACGCGGGTTTCTAAGCTAAAAAATCCCATTTCAAAACATAAATTCTTGAGTTAAATACAGCAAACTGTAAGGCTCGTCCCCTGCACATACACCATCAGTATTTCTCAAATTCAAGTAAATATATGTCCAATGTGCTAGTCTAGCGGCCTAACAATCACCAGAGTACGCCGCTATGGCCGCCCGAAAAAAAGCTATCGATTTTGAAAAAGCCCTAGCAGAGCTTGAAACTTTGGTTACCACCATGGAAAAGGGTGATATGAGTCTAGAAGAATCTCTCAAAGCCTTTGAAACAGGTATTAAATTGACCCGCGACTGCCAGGCTCGTCTTTCAGATGCAGAGCAAAAAGTCGAAATATTGATTGAGCAGCAAGGCGAGCTGCAACTGGCTGATTTCGATAGCTCCGGTACCAGTATTTCTGATGCCTGAATTTAAGTCATTTATCGAGACTTGCCGCCGGCGCGTTGACCTAGAACTTGAACAGCTGCTTCCCGCCTCTGGGCCATGCAGCAAGCTACAAGCGGCCATGCGCTACAGTATATTCAACGGTGGTAAACGCGTACGTCCTATTTTAGTGTACGCGGCTGCTCAAGCCATAAGCAAAAATCACTCGCCCGCTAACCACAACGCTGTCAATTCCACTGCCTGCGACACCGCCGCCGCGGCGCTGGAGTGCATTCACGCCTACAGTCTTATACATGACGACTTGCCAGCCATGGATAACGACAATTTGCGTCGTGGTAAGCCCACCTGCCATATTGCCTTTGACGAAGCCACGGCAATCTTGGCCGGCGACGCATTGCAATGCCTCGCTTTTGAAGCTCTAGCCAACATTACAAGTTTAGCCGCAACAGAAAAACTGGCTATGGTAATAGCACTCACTAAGGCCTCTGGCGATAAAGGTATGGTAGCTGGGCAAGCCATCGATCTAGCGGCTGTTGACAACCAACTGGCACTGGCTCAATTAGAAACCATGCACAGCCTCAAGACCGGCGCCCTAATTCGTGCCAGTGTCGAGCTCGGCGCGCGCGCTGCCGGCAACGTCACATCAAAACAATTACACAGTCTTGACGTCTATGCCCGCGCCATCGGCTTGGCCTTCCAAGTACAGGATGACATTCTCGATGTAACTGCCAGTACTGAAGTTCTTGGTAAGCAACAAGGGGCCGACGAAGCACTCAACAAGCCAACCTATGTGTCTCTGCTAGGTTTAAAGGGGGCTCGCGCTAAAGCCCAAAATTTGCATCAACAAGCCCTGAGCGCATTAGAAGATTTTGGTGATCAAGCTGAGCCACTGCGCCAACTTTCTGGCTACATTATTACCAGAGCGCATTAGCGATTGTCGCTAGATTTCAATATCGCTAGGAAATATCAACGCAGACGCTTAAAATAACATTCTGGATTACACTCTTGATAAAGTGCCTTTATATAACCAATGCTAACTGAAATACCACGCCTTCGCCCTGACACACCTCTGCTCGATAGTATCGACAGTCCGGCCGACCTGCGCCTGCTAGACACAAAGCAATTACCCGAGCTAGCCGAACAACTGCGTGAATTTTTACTCTACACCGTTGGCAAAACTGGTGGCCACTTTGGCGCGGGACTGGGTGTTGTCGAACTTACTATCGCCTTGCATTATAGCTACAACACCCCCGAGGATCGCATTGTCTGGGATGTCGGTCATCAGACTTACCCACACAAAATTCTTACCAGCCGTCGCGAACGCATGCACAGTATGCGCTTAAAAGATGGCCTGACTCCCTTTCCTAAGCGCAGTGAAAGTGAGTTCGACACCTTTGGTGTGGGTCACTCTAGTACCTCAATTAGTGCCGCGTTAGGTATGGACCTAGCCGCCAAACAAACTGGCACCGACAATCGAGCCGTGGCGGTTATCGGCGACGGCGCCATGACCGCAGGTATGGCTTTTGAAGCGCTGAATCACACGGCGCATACCGACAGTGATCTTTTGGTGGTGCTAAACGACAACAATATGGCCATTTCGCCAAATGTTGGCGGCCTGGCCACTTACCTGTCAAAAATTTGGGGCAGTAATTTTTACAATTCCTTACGCAAGGGCAGTAAACAGGTACTGACTAAAATACCGCATGCCTGGGATTTTGCCCGCAAAACAGAAGAGCATTTCAAGGGTTTTATCTCGCCAGGCACTCTGTTTGAGGAGATGGGTTTCAATTACATAGGCCCAGTCGATGGGCACGACCTTAAAAGCTTAAACCGTTACCTAAAAAATCTGCGCAATTTTAAAGGCCCTAAACTGCTGCACATTATTACTAAAAAAGGCAAAGGCTTTGAGCCCGCTGAACTGGACCCAGTCGGCTACCATGCGTTATCTAAGCTAGAGCCGGTGACTCAGCCAACGGCCACAAAACCTGCGCCCAAGCGTCAAAAGTATCAGGACATTTTTGGCGACTGGCTTATTGATATGGCAGCTGCCGATTCCAAACTGGTCGCCATCACGCCAGCCATGTCTGGTGGCTCGGGTATGGATCGCTATGCCGCTATTTATCCGCAGCGCTTTTTTGATGTTGCCATTGCAGAGCAACACGCGGTCACAGTAGCAGCCGGAATGGCTTGTGATGGTCTGAAGCCAGTAGTGGCAATTTATTCGAGCTTTTTACAGCGTGCTTATGACCAGTTGATTCACGATGTGGCCCTGCAGAACCTCGACGTCACCTTTGCCATCGACCGAGCAGGACTGGTTGGTGAAGACGGCCCCACGCATGCCGGAGCTTACGATTTGAGTTTTATGCGTTGCATTCCTAACATGGTGATAGCCGCGCCGTCCGATGAGAATGAGTGCCGTCAGTTGCTGCATAGCTGCTATCAGTACCCAGGGCCAGCCGCTGTGCGCTACCCGCGCGGTACCGGCCCAGGCTCTGCCACCGAGCAAACCATGAAGCTACTGCCTATTGGCAAAGGCATAGAGTCGCGAGCAGGCAGCCAGGTAGCGATTCTCAATTTTGGCACCTTGCATGCCAGTGCTCTCGAGTCCGCCCAAAAATTGGGCGCGACCGTTTGCGATATGCGCTTTGTCAAACCGCTCGATACTGCCCTCATTATGCGTATGGCTGCCGAGCATCAACTGCTCGTCACATTGGAAGAAAACAGTTTAATGGCGGGCGCAGGATCAGCCGTCAGCGAGTTTCTCAATCAACAGGGCACGATTATTCCGATGCTGCAACTAGGTTTGACCGATCGCTATATCGACCACGCCAAACACCCAGAACAATTATCTTCTGAAGGGTTAGACAGCGCGGGAATTGAAGCCAGTATTCGCCAACGCATACAGCTATTGGGACTAAAACTCAGCAGAGCCATTTAAGCCTTGATTTTTAGCGCCACGGCGCAGATAGTGAGCGTCTATCTTATGCCCAAATGGACTTTTTGAGCCGCTCACAATATGACCACCATAGATTCTTATTTAGATGCCGACTGTTTTTTAGTAGCTGACATAGGCGGCACCAATGCGCGCCTTGCTATCGCGTCAAGCAGTAATTTCTCTTTGTCCGAACAGCACACATTCCAGTGTGCTGAGTTTGATTCGTTAGCCGACATAGTCCGCGCTTGGCAAGACGCCGTCAATTGCCCCATGCCCCAAAAAGCTTGCTTTGCTATTGCTGGACCCATCAGCGGCAGTAGCCACAACGGCTCTGTCAAAATGACGAATCTTAATTGGGAGTTTTCGGTACACGAGCTCAAGCAGGAGCTCGGTTTAAAAGAGTTGCATGCGATCAATGATTTTGCCGCTATGGCCAATGCTGCGGTGGTCCTTGGCGACGATGATCTATTTAGTTTAAGAAGCGGCAACGCCATCAGCGATGCGCCACTGGCTATTATTGGCCCTGGCACAGGCTTCGGCGCAGCGGCGTTGGTTCCCAATCAGCATAAGTGGATCACCATGCCAGGCGAAGGTGGACATGCTGCCTTTGCCCCTACCACCGAGCTTGAACGCGAACTACTAACGCTACTAAGTCAGAAATATCAGCATGTTTCGGTCGAGACTCTGCTCTGCGGGCGCGGTTTAGTCGATATATACCAAGCTCTGTGCCGACTACAGAACCATTCACTGCCGCAAAACTACAGCCCCAGCGACATTACCGAACAGGGACTGCATGATCGCGACAACTTGTGCGTACAAACACTCGAGGTGTTCTGCGGTATTCTCGGCAGTACCGCAGCCGATATCGCCCTGACATACGGAGCCCGTGGCGGAGTATTTATCGGTGGCGGCATAGTGCCGAGGCTGCGGGGATTTATCGAAAACTCCAACTTTTGCGCACATTTTATCAATAAGGGTGTCATGAGCGACTACGCTAAAGACATTCCCGTACAGGTGATGATTGCCGAGCAGCCAGCACTGGTCGGCGCAGCCGCGTGGTTGGCTAACCGAGCGGGTTCCGAATAACAACTCTACCTTTACTTCTACTCCTTCCTGTTTTGCTTCAAGGTAACGATGGATGAATAATAACGAATGGTGGCGCGGCGCGGTTATCTACCAAATCTACCCGCGCAGTTACGCCGACAGTAACAATAATGGCGTCGGTGATTTGCGCGGTATTATCGACAAACTTGACTATGTCGCCAGCCTTAATGTAGACGCTATTTGGCTGTCACCTTTTTTTAAATCGCCAATGAAAGACTACGGCTACGACGTATCTGACTACCGCGATGTTGACCCATTATTTGGCTGTCTCGAAGAATTCAAACAGCTCACCGACAAGGCCCACAGTCTGGGTATCAAAATCATTATAGATCAGGTTCTGAGTCATTCATCCGACCAGCACCAATGGTTCGTAAAAAGCCGTAAAGATAAGACCAATTCCAAGCATGACTGGTATGTATGGGCCGACCCTAAACCCGATGGTACTGTACCCAACAACTGGCTAAGTGTTTTTGGCGGCTCCGCTTGGAGCTGGGACTCGCGTCGCGCCCAGTATTATTTACACAACTTCTTAGAGTCTCAGCCAGATCTAAATTTTCACAACCCGGACGTTCAGCAGCAAATGCTTGACGACGTCGAATTTTGGTTAAAGCTTGGTGTCGACGGTATTCGACTAGACGCGTGCAATTTTTATTTTCATGACCAAGAGCTGCGCAACAACCCAGCAGTGCCAGTCGACGCAGAGCAAACTAAAGGCGTAACTGGCGCTAACCCCTATTCAATGCAGCGCCACGTGTACGATATTTGCCGACCGGAGAACCTTCCTTTTCAACAGCGCCTGCGACAGCTATTTAATCGCTACCCCGGCAGCTGTTCACTCGGTGAAATTGGTGCCGATAATGCACTCGAAGTTATGGCCGAATATACCGAGGGCGGCGACAAGCTATTTATGGCTTACACCTTCGATTTGCTCACCACCGATTACGATAGCGGCGACATCCGCAAGGTCATCGGCGAAGTAGAGAGCACCTTAACCGATGGCTGGCCCTGCTGGTCGTTCTGCAACCACGATGTACCTCGCGCTATTTCGCGCTTAAACACCGAGGCGGCCAAAACTCCAGCACAAGCCAACATGCTGTTGGCACTACTCACCAGTTTGCGCGGTTCCAGCTGTGTTTATCAGGGTGAAGAGTTAATGCTGCCTGAAGCCGACATTCCCTTCGACCGTATTCAAGATCCCTATGGCATCCCCTTTTGGCCTGAATTTAAGGGCCGCGACGGCTGTCGGACACCAATGCCATGGCAGGCCAATAAAGCTCAAGCCGGCTTTAGTGAAGTTGAACCCTGGCTGCCGATGCCGGCCGAGCATCTGCCGCTGGCACGAGATTTACAAGAAATAGACTCAACATCAGCACTGAATTTGTGGCGTCATTTTTTAGCTTGGCGCAAACAGCAACCAGCGTTACTGCATGGCGATTTCAGCTGGGTCAACAATAAAGATGAACAACAAACACTGCTGTTTACACGCAAAAGCGATGATCAATATTTGCTGGTTGCGGTAAATATAAGCGCTGAAGAAAAAACTGTTGTTGTGCCCGCGGCCTATAGCAATATTCATATACTGGCATCTAGCGGATTCGACTGCAGCTATAACTCAAATCAACGGCAACTCACTCTGCCCGCTTGGCAGTTGTGCTTTGCTCAGATTAAAATTAATTAATTCATCGCGATGGAATTAGGTGAAATGAATCAAGCTGAAAACGTCGACCACTCTGAAGCTAGCGATAGCTCCTTAGATAATGACAAGAGTAAAACCAAAGCTAAGCTAAGTGATATTTATCATGCGGTAAAAACTGTCATTCTGAGCCGCCAGCACCCGGTCACAGGGTTATTTCCCGCCAGTACTGATGTCAATACACATGGTGATTATACCGATGCCTGGGTGCGCGATAATGTTTACACCATCATGGCGCCTTGGGCACTATCAAAAGCGTTCAAAAAGAGTGGCGACAAACTCAAATGCGACGAGCTAGAACAGGCAACTGTAAAGCTAATGCGTGGCCTGCTGCAATGTATGATGCGTCAGGCTAATAAAGTTGAAAGCTTTAAGTATAGCCTTGCCGCACACGACAGCCTGCATGCCAAATACAATACTGCCACCGGATTAGAAGTCGTGGCTGACCATGCTTGGGGCCACCTGCAAATAGACGCCACCTCGATCTATTTATTGCTGCTGGCGCAAGTCACCGCCGGCGGTCAGCGGATAATTGTTACTCAAGCCGAAGTCGATTTTGTACAAAACTTAATTTATTACATCTCTCGTGCCTACCGCATTCGCGACTTTGGCATATGGGAGCGCGGCAATAAAATTAACAACGGCAAGACCGAGGTCAATGCCAGCTCAGTCGGCATGGCCAAAGCGGCTCTCACCGCACTAGACGGATTAAATTTATTCGGCTGTGATGGCCCAGCTAGCGCCGTAGTCCATACTATAGCCGACGCCATCGCCCGCGCCGAAGCCACTTTGCAAACACTACTGCCGCGCGAGTCACGCTCAAAAGAGTGCGACAGCGCCTTGCTGAGTGTGATTGGCTTCCCCGCGTTTGCGGTCGACGATAAACAAGTGATTCAGCGCACTCGCGATGAAATTCGCAGCAAACTCGAGGGGCGCTATGGCTGCAAGCGTTTTTTGCTCGACGGACACCAATCGGTGCTCGAAGATCAAAGCCGTATGTATTATGAGCACGCAGAGCTTTCAGGGTTTGAAAACATTGAGTCCGAGTGGCCTCTGTTCTTCACTTATCTTTATATCAGCGCTAATTTCAGTGGTGACAAAGAACTGGCCCAATTTTATCGCACTAAACTCGAACAACTGATGGTCGAAAAAGACGGCTTTATGTTGCTTCCCGAGTTGTACTATGTGCCAGCTGATTGTATTGCCGCGGAAAAAGAACACCCCGGTAGCCAAGAGCGCGTCGCCAACGACAACGTGCCTTTAATTTGGGCGCAAAGCTTATATACCATCGGTCTATTATTAGATGAAAACTATATTGATTGCCAAGATATTGACCCACTCCTACTGCACCAGCGCCAAGCAAAAATTGAAAAACCTTCCATTGCGCTGGTAATTTTGGCGCAGAACGATCATGTAAAACGCAAGCTGTCACGCTATGGCGTAATCAGTGAAACTCTGCGCGACATTAGACCGTTAAAGGTCATTTCGGCCGAGCATTTGGTCGATGCTTTCGGCGTACTGGGCGCCAATGCTCAACTCAATTTAACCGGCCGACCTAAGCGCACCCTGCAGAGCTTGGCCACAGCTCACCCCTATAATATTAATGGCCAGCAATTATTAACGTTGTCATGGATGCAAGATGATGCCATCGACTATCGCAAAGCCGATGCGCAAATGCTAGCCGAAATTTTACATGGCGAAATTAAGTACATAGAGAAACATTGGTTTTATCGCGAACCAGCAGTGTTCACGTTACTGGTCGACAAGGACACTTGTGATCTGCCCGATATCGATGCATTTTTTGTCACCTTACGTGGTTTTCAGCATCGCTCGATTAACGAGCGAATTTCTCATGCCACAGCTGATATAGCCAAACGCGCCGCTCATGTAAACTGCATGCAAATTCCGGATATTTGCCTATCCACTCTGAATGAGCACAGCTCAATTTCATGGTCATCGGTTGCCGACCGAACTTTTTCTCCGCTACTGCCAAATGACGGCGATAGCGTGGCGCAAATGGAAACATTGAAAACTCTCTGCACCGGGCTTGGTATTAATGACACCCTGCGGCTTGAGGAACAAACCCTCACCGTGGGTCAATTGGCGCTATCGATATTTCAGCGTGCTCGACGCAGCCATGACTGGCTGCTAATGCGCTACAGCTACGCGCTACTTCAACAGCCGAGCAATGAATTGTCCGATGCGCTGTCCGAATTGCAAGCGCGTCGCCAGACGGTTGTGCTAGGTCAGCCAGGCCATGGTCAACGTATTACCGAATCTCTCTCGTCCACCGAACTTGATCAGATTATTCGCAATACCTGTGCCGAACCGTTAGAACAGGCATTAATTCAGGAGGTGCTATTGACGTTAGGCAACTTAGTCCGCACCGAACCAAAATTATTTGAAGGACTGCGCACTATTCGACTCAATCACCTGCTGACTCTATGCGCTCAGCAGCGACAGGATAAAAACATCATCAAAGACAGTGACCAGAGTGCCTCAAAAGAGTCTGCTCTTAATCTGTTGGGTCAGCTCACACCGCATGAATTTTTCCTGCAGTTACGCCGAATATTTGCCGATCAGCGGAAACACTTTTCCGAAGACTTGGCGATTAATTTTCACAGCGATAAAACTGAGAGCCTACAATACTCTGATGCTAGTCGCTCATTGGTGGTGGATACCGACTGGTTTGAATGGCGCTTGGCGCGCGGGCTAATTACTCGCTTTGACAGCGATTTTTTACAAGACATCTGGTCAAGTATGAAACAGGTCGAGTGCATCGTATTTGATGATCCGCGTAATCAACACGCCGTTCTCGACTGTAAACGTGCGCTTAATTCAATGACCCCTGGCGAAGAAAACTTTGCTCTACTGATTGAAAAGCTGATCCAACCACTGCACCCTGCATATTACAAGAGTATGATTATTGAGACTTTAAGTGCCTATACTGAATTCTGTACTGGCATGCCACACGCAGACTTTGGCCACAGTCTCTACCTCAGTGAAGTGGTAAACAAAGCAGCCGATTTTTATCGCTGCGATAATATTGAACCGACAAAAGCTGATAAGTTTGAGGCTCCCTTTGGCAGCGAGCGCAGCCTCGATTATTTGATGCAAGCACCGCCGCAAATTGCTCAGCTTTATATTAAACGCGCCCTTGAAGAATTGACGAAACGGACTTAAAAAATGACCGACGCAGTAATCAATAAGCACATACCAACAGCCCAATGTAATGCCCAACTTCTGGACGAACTTAAGCATGCTCAATGCGCTCGACCCTTTGAGCAACTCGGTTGCGAGCGCCACGGTGATATTGTGAACGTCACTAGCTGGCAACCCAATGCCTGCAAGGTGGAACTGCTGCCACTGGATCCAACGAACCATAAAGTTTTAGCGCTAATGGACTGCCTAGATGCTGAGGGTTTATTTCAAACCTCACTGGAAACTCCTGAGCATCATTTTCGGCTGCGAGTGACTTATCGCAATCAAGACGGCTCAGAAAGTAGCTTCACCAAACACGACGCCTACCAATTCCCAGAACAGCGCTTCGACCATCAACACTGGGACAGATCTCGTCTATACAACCATCAAGGTGCCCATCTGTGCTCCGTCACTATCGACGGAATCGAAATTTCTGGTACTCGTTTTGTCGTCTTTGCACCTAATGCTCGCTCGGTCAGTTTAATCGGTGACTTCAACCACTGGAATGGAAGCAATCATCCAATGGCCAGTAGCGAGCACGGCAACTGGCACCTGTTTGTACCCGGCATGAATGCTACCGAAGCTTACAAATATGAAATAAAATCTCAGCACGGTGATGTACTGCCACACAAAATCGACCCCTATGGTTTTTCTATTGATCAGTTTCCGTCTTTTGCCAGCCGTGTCTATGACCACGATACTTATCAGTGGCAAGACAATAGTTGGCAAAATCGGCCAGCAGTAGACCCTCGTGAAACTCCAATGAGTATCTATGAGGTACAACTTTGTAGCTGGCGCCGCGATGAAAACACCCAGCCGTTAACATACGCTGAATTAACTCGGCAGCTAATACCTTATGTAGTCGAAATGGGCTACACCCATCTAGAACTGCTTCCAATTACTGAATACCCATTCGATGGATCTTGGGGTTATCAGCCGGTTGGCCTTTATGCGCCCACGAGTCGCTTCGGCAACCCCGACGACTTCAAAGCCTTTGTTGACGCCTGTCACCAGGCCGGTATCGCCGTGATCCTTGACTGGGTACCGGCACACTTTCCCACCGACGGTCACGGCCTCGCCAACTTTGATGGCACTCCATTATTTGAGTACGAGGATCCAAAGCGCGGTTGGCACAAAGATTGGAATTCACTAATTTATGATTACGGCCGCGAGACAGTGTGCGATTATTTAATTAGTAACGCGGTTTACTGGCTGGACAAGTTCCATCTCGACGGCCTGCGCGTCGATGCCGTAGCATCCATGCTGTACCTCGATTATGCCCGCGATGATGGCGAGTGGATTCCTAATGTCGATGGCGGCAACGAAAATTATGAAGCCATTACTTTTTTGCGCCGCTTAAACGAGCTGGTGTATTTAAATTATCCAAAGACTTTGATGATCGCCGAGGAATCCACGTCCTTTCCCGGTGTTTCAAAACCGACCTTTGAGGGCGGTTTGGGCTTTGGTTTTAAGTGGAACATGGGCTGGATGAATGACTCTTTGCGTTACATGCAAAAAGACCATATCTATCGAAAGTATCACCACAACGAACTGACCTTTAGCATGGTCTACGCCTTCGATGAACATTTTGTTCTACCGTTGTCGCATGACGAAGTTGTGCATGGCAAAAAATCACTAATGGATAAGATGCCCGGCGACGTCTGGCAGAAATTTTCCAATCTACGCGCATTCATGGGGTATATGTACGCGCACCCAGGTAAAAAGCTCAATTTTATGGGTAACGAATTCGCTCAAGGGGCCGAGTGGAATCACTCTAAATCACTCGATTGGCACCTATTGGATATCGACTTTCACAAGGGCCAGCAACGGTTAATGAGCGACCTCAACCACCTCTATAAAAATGAGCCCGCGCTTTATGAGCGAGATTTTAGCGGTGAAGGTTTTAGCTGGTTGGCCGCCGACGACGCCGAAAACAGCGTCTTATCAATGGTACGTTTTGGCGCAGACAAGCGCGATCATATTATCGCTATTAGCAATATGACACCGCAGACCCGCGCTGACTATAACATCGGCGTACCCAGTGCTGGCACCTATGCCGTTGTGCTCAACACCGATTCTAGCCACTACGCCGGTAGTGACTTTATTGTCGGCGATAATTTTAAAGCGCAAAGCAAGCCTATGCATGGCCAAAGTTATTCAATACAACTCAATGTCCCAGCTCTGGCAACTGTGTTTTTGAAACCGGTGCCGGTATCAGTAAAAGCACCGCAAGTTAAAACCACGGCCGTAAACAAAAAACCTGTAAAGGCCAAGACCAAAAACCGTAAATCAAAGAAAAAGTAATGGCCTTATGAGTTTAA